>Ga0268265_10001243_pt1 | contig 22028 bp, 51 predicted proteins | sample KBSSwiS52_FD_190355 | JGI IMG/M metagenome (GOLD analysis project Ga0268265, IMG submission 190355) | Switchgrass rhizosphere microbial communities from Kellogg Biological Station, Michigan, USA - KBS Switchgrass S5-2 (SPAdes) (version 2) | ecosystem: Host-associated > Plants > Roots >... | reverse complement strand
GAGCCAGAGCACGTGCTCGGCGATCATGTCGCCCTCGACCCACTTGTTCGTGTCGGTGTTCTCCAGGTACGCCTTGGCCTCGGGCTGCGTCGGCACGTGAAAGTAGCGGTCGATGATGGCGTCGATGTCGAACGCGGAGAGGTTCTCCTGCGTCGAGAGTACATCCTCGTTGTTCGCCGCGACGATCGTGCGTGTGGCTCCCTCGAGCGTCGCGTTCGGCTGAAACTTCCTCTTGAGCGGGCGGCGATCCGCCTGAATGTGAGTTCGTAGGTCAGCGTTCTTCGCGAAGCCTCGGTGGTCCTTAGGCAGCTGCTCGTCGGCGAAGCAGAGCGGACAGCTCGCCAGCGTCTCGTTGAAGTCACTGAAGACCTCCTCGAGCGGCGTCGGCCTCGACGTGGTCCAGATGCGCGAGACGCCGAGCGCGAGCAGGCTCTTGCCCGTGCCCTTGAGCCCCGTGAGAAAAAGAGCGACGCACGGCTCCTGCAAGTACGTCACGACTGCGAGCCAGGTCTTCAGGTCCTCGTACTTGTCGCCCGCCATGAGAAAGAGCCAGTCGTCGATCTCCTGGTGGAACACGGGCTTGATGTTCCGCATCGGGCAGGGGGCTTCGAACAAGGTTCGCGAGGCGTCGTCGTAGCGAGCGACTTGCGCGCGCAAATCGAGCACGGTCTTCTGCGCCACCGTGCCGTACTGCCTCACTAGCTCGACGATGCTCTTCGGCACGACGCCGCCGTCCTTACTCATCTTGTAGAGCGACACTCCCGCGCTGATTGCGGGCGCTAGCGCGCGGTCGGCCGACGCGAGCATGTCGTCCTTCGTGTACGGTCCCTCGTAGCCTCCGGCGACGAAGAAGTAGAAGCTACCGCCGCGCTGGATGATCCAGCGCTTGCTTATGGCCTCGCCGAATGCCTCGAGCTCTGTGAACGAGTACGGGTCGCTCCTGCCGTTGCGAAACGCCTCACGGATGCGCTGCGTCTGCTGGTCCTTCTCCTTCTCCGCCTCGACGCGCACTTTTTCTTGTGCGCGGCGGACCTTGTACGCCATGCGCTCGACGGCGTGAGCGGCCCAGCCGGAACCCTCGCCGTGGAGCTTCTCCATGCGGTCGAGGCTCAGACGAAAAATCTCGGCTATGGACTCGGGCGTGCAGTTGGCAAAACGCTCGCCGAGCACGGTCGAGAGCTTGAAGAGCGCGTCGTCACGCTGACCCGACTCGGCGAAGCTCTCGCCGTCGAGCACCTTGAGCAGCAGCTCTCCAAGGTCGCTCCGGTACTCGTCCGACTTCTTGCGCGCCAGGTTCTTCGCGAACTTCTCGAGCTGCTCTCGCTTGAGCTTGCTCTGCGGCGCGACAGGCGCGACGGCCGTTGCCTCCGCCGCGTCGAGCTTGAGCACCTCGTCGACGTCGAGTGGGTCTCCCTCAAAGACGTGGACGAAGTTGTGCTCCTCGGTGCCGGCGGGGGCGAAGGGGCCGAAGTAGATGCGGCTCGCGTCGCGGCAGAGGGGGTCACAGAGGCCAGGGAAGAGCGACGCGGCCCGGACCCAGAAGCGCTCCCAGGAGAAGCCCGACACAGGACGCGAGAGCGGGATGATGACCCGGAACTTGGACAGGGGCGCCGCTTCGACGTGCCGCCACGTCGTGTAGAGCAGGGCTCGCAGGCCGAACTGCTCGACGGTGTCGAACAGGCGCGCGACGGCCTCCTCGTCGAGATTGTCCGCGTCGATGACGAAGGCGCTCACCTCGACGACCCGGTTCTTTTCCCTGCGCGGGCAATTTTTTGGGTAGCAGGCCGGGCTGAAGGCCGGGCACCTCTCTTTTATAGTATGATTGTAACTGTGCTGGCCGAACTCCCTGACCAGCTCGTCCCAGTCCGGCTCCCACGGGCGCGGAACCTCGTCGTAAGCGTCCGGAAAGAGGGAAAATCTCATCCCTCTTGACCAAAAGACGCGACTTTGTTACCGTAAGTGCCGGTCGAGCAGCGCATTTGCTCAGACTTCTCCTCGGGCCCTGGGGCTTCCAAGTTTCCCAGGGCCCGTGGTCTTTTGTGCGTGAGTTCTCGTTGTACACGAGCGCGGCCGCGAGCGTCAAGGTTTCGCAGCTTCGACGCACGCTTCGAAACAGGACGCTTGACTAGGGCGCGGCGCCCGGGCTAGCCTCGTCGATCCCTCTTCGTGCCCCTTCCCGGGCCGGGCGGTTGGTAGGGCTCAAGTGCTCGCAATTGCTCAAGACGTCTCAAAGTCTCACGGAGGGGTGCTGAGATAAGTCGGCGAGATCGTTCAGGTCGTCTCAGAGAAAAAATCGCCGATTGAGACAAAATCGACTCGCAACCCCGCGAGATCGCTAGAAGTGTCTCACTGTCTCACCTGATCGTGACTTTCCGTAGGGAGAGAAAAAACTACCCTATTCAGATCTCTTCTATACTCTTTTTCTTGTGAGACACTGAGACAATGAGACGTCATAAAGAAAATCATATAGTTAAGTAATAGAAATCGTCTCACCGATGTCTCAATCCTACCTTTTCGGTCAAGATCATTGAGACAAAAAGAATTGTTTTGCAAAATGATTTGCGCGTGAAAAATGGACGCGGCTATTTTCTAGTATTAAATGCCTCGCTCAGGCGGCCTCGGCGGCGATTTTGGTTCGCTAAAGGTCTCCACGCGCCTCACCCGCACCCCGGCCTTGTTCGCGATGCGCGCCATGCCCTGGGTGCCCCGCCCCCCTGGCAGCGGCGCCGCGACCACGGCTACGTCGTAGCCGTGCTCCTGCAGGATGAGCAGTAGCCGAAGCATCTCCCGGTTTCGGGCCATGCCGGCCGCGTTCCGGTCTCCCCTCGCCTCGAACTTCTCCCACTGCGCCGGCAGGGGCACGACGGCGACGCGCCGGCCGAGCTCGGCCATGACGTCGGCGTACTCCTCGACCATGGCGTCCGCCCCCGTCGGGCAGTCGCCGTGGATGATGACGTCGGGGTCCTCCTCGAGGACGGCCAGGTGCAGGGCCTCCTCGTCGGCCCACTCGCGCGAGCCGGAGACGATGATGGCCTTCACGGCGGCAGCCCCAGCACCTCGCGCTCGCTCGCGTCCTCGAGCTTCGCTATTCTGACGGTGCGAGCCCACTCGGCGACGAGCGACACGAGCGCGTCGAAGGGCACCAAGAACGACACCCCGTCGCTCACGATCTCAACGCTGCCGCTGAAGTCGCCATGGTGTAGGAACGTGATCTCGGGGTGCCGGTTGAACGTGGTCGAGTGCATCCTCAATCCTCCCCGTCGTCCTCGTCCTCGTCCTCGTCCTCTTCCTCAGCGACCCCGTCGAGCTCGTCGAGCAGCGCGTCGGCGCAGTCGACCGCGGTCTGAGCGACGTCGGCGGGGTTAGCCTCGGTGCTGTCCTGGTTCGCGAGCAGCCCCTGCATGCACGCGATCGCGACTCGCTCGCGGCGAGCGGCCTCGACCAGTTCCTGGCCCCTCTTCTCGCTCCGCCTGACCGACTTCTTCTTTTTGGTTACCATCGTCACTTCTCCTTTGTTGTTTGGTGATCGTAGACGCTCGTGCGCTCGATCACGACGCTCACGTAGTGCTTGTGCCTTCGCGCGTGCTGGGCGCCGAGTCCGTGAGCGTTCTTGGCGTCGCAGGTCCAGCCGCACGTGTCGCAGTAGGCTCGGACGTAGGGCTTGGTCGTCCACTCGCGACCTTGATTGGTCACGAGCCCTCGGCCTCGAACGCGGCGTCGAACGCGGCCTTGGCGTCGCGGAGTCTCTCCGCGCATTTTTGAAGTTCTTCTTTGGCCTCTCTTGTTCGCTCTGCGGCCCGCAGGAGCGCTGCATCAGCTTCGACGAGCAGCTCGACGTGCAGCCGGTGGTCGTCGCGCGCCGCGCGGAGCTCGGCGTAGAGCTCGTCGGGGGTGGGCGGCTCAGGATCTAGTTCAGGCTCACGTAGCCCGGCTAGCTTGACGGGAATGGGGTACTCTTTGATCACCGTGCCGTCGGCGAGGATCGTGTCTCCCTCTCTGACCACGGTGCCGTCGGCGAGCCTGCCCTCCGGGGGAGGTCGGAACGGATAGGTCACGCCGTTCTGCTTCGTCGGCGGCCAGACGAAGCCGGATCTTCTGAGCTGCGCCACGGCGTTCTTGACGGCGCGGTGGTCGCCGGACAGCCCGCCCGCGAACGTGACCATCTTCTGCGCGGGGTCGGGCGGGTAGGCCTTGTAGTGGCCGCGCTCGGTGCGCTCCACGTTCCAGCCCTGTCTCCTGAGCTCGGCGATTATCTCGCGCGACTCCTTGGACTCGGTCATGGCTAACTCAATATTGCGGCGTCGTAGTAGAGGGCGACGAAGCCGCAGGACTTGCAGATGTGTGGTCGGCAGAAGATGTGCACGCCTCCGAGAATGACCTCCTGCTTTCGCGCGTCAGCCTCGGTAAGCAGCTGCATTGACACAGCAGAGCCTGTACCGTCGGCGTGCACCACTTGGACGAAGGTGTTCACGCCCCCGCACGACAGGCATTTTTCTGGTAGTTTGATTGGTATTTGCAAATGAGTCACTTGACCTCCAGGAGCTGCTTCGCCGCACGCGTCAGGCTCGCGCGCCTGGGCGTCGTCGCGGGGTCCTGCAGCTTGTGACCGCAGAAGGGGCAGAAGCAGATGTAGACGGGGTCCTGGTCCTCGTCCTTCCATCCCTCGCCCCACCACTCGGGCTCGTCGAATTCGTTGATGATCTGCTGCACGCCGAGGTCGCCGCATCCGGGGCACCTCTTCGCGAGGTCGGTCACTGGCTGCTCCTTGCGTCGAGGAAGTCCAAGTCGACGACCTTTCCATCCTCGAAGACCTCTCGATATCTCACGGTGACGCGCTGACCTACTTTTAGGCGGGACCACAGTGCGCGTTGATTCTCGCCCTGCACGACGAATCGGCCGTGCTCGCACTCGAACACGACGGCGTAGCGAGCCGGGATGCTCACTGACGTGAACACAACGCTGCCCTTGGAGGTGAAGCCGCTGCCGGATCCGTGCCCGGCGGGGACGAACGGCAGGTCGACGACCGTCGCCGGCTCCGTCTTCTCAGGCCCGTAGGTCTCCGAGGAGCAGCCGGCGAGCAGGAGGACGAGCGCGATGTTCTTCACGGCCGCCACCCCTGTTCGCGCAGCACGCGCGCGACGTCGGGCGGCTGCCACCCCTCGGGCTTCAGGATCTTTCCGTCGGCGCGCTTCACCCCGCCGACCTTGGCCATGTTCGCGCGCTGCACCTCGGCGAGCACGGGGCCGCCGTCGATGCCGAACTCGAGCCGAGTCCCTTCTATAACATAGTCGAGGTCGCAGAGGGCGTCGGCGAGCGCGGGGAGGTCGACTTTGAGTTCTGCGCAGTTGATGAGTCCTCGTAGTTGTTGCTGGAAGTAGTCGAGCAGTCCGAGTGCCCATACAGACTCAATCGCAGTTACGGCGTAGAACAGCTCGAAGAACTCCTCGGCGATCAGGCGGAGACGCATCCGCACGCGATCCTCCGGCGGCACCTGCGGCTCGTCGAGCACGGGCTGGCCCATGACGCGGTGAAAGTGCAGGACGTTGGCTCGGATGCTCACTTCCAGTAGGCGCTCGCGTACTCTCGTGTTCCGCTCCTGCAAGGCCGTCACCTGATCTCGGAGCGTGACTAACTCCCCTGTCAGCTTGTTGATTTCTTCCACGTCAATCGCGAAGTTCATGTTGGTGACCTCGGCCTCCTCAGTATCGGGTTTTACACGGCCCCTCGTGATCCTCTCGCAGTTCGCACGACAGTCCGAAGGCGGACATTCTTAGGCACATGTTCACGACCTCGCCCGTGGCGGCCACGACGGCCTGGCCGGGCTCGGTCGGGCCGCCGTACTTTGCGGTGACGTAGGCGTCGAGCTGCTCGATGCTCTCCTTCGGGTCGGCCTCGAACTCCTCGACCACCACGTCGGCGAAAGGTCGGGGCCAACTCACTTGTTGGCTCGGTACCTCTGCCGTCGTTGCTGCCGTCGTCATCACGACCGTGACCTCCTCGCCGAGCCTCGCGCGAGCCGCCTGCAGCTCGATGGTCAGCGCGCGGATGACCGCGCCGCGCTCGGCGTCGATCTCGCGCGCCGTGCCGAGGTAGACCGCGAGCCACCGCGGCAGCTCCTCGGGCACGACTTTGGGGTTGCCGTCGACCGCGGCCTCGACGACCTCGCACGCGAGCTGCAGGGTCTTCTCTGCGGCCTCGGCGCGGTCATCGATGCTGTCGCTGACCTTGAAACTGTCATCGAGGCGACGCATCAGCTTGGCGACCTTGGCCTCGGCGGCCTCAGCGCGCGCCGCGGCTTCTGCCAGAGCGTCCCAACCACCGCGTGGTTCGAGCTCTTGTCGGACGGGCTCGTACGTCTGCTCGAAGATGTGCGCCTTGCACGGGTACTTCTCGCCTGCGGCGCCCGTGATGATCCATTCGCCGGTCTCAATGCGGACGGGTCCGTTGGGTGTGCGCACGATTGGATAGGGCGTGTCGCGTCCTGAAGGGTCTGTATCGTAGAACACCTCGACGCCCTCGACCTCCTTGCCCGGAAACCACTGCTCGGCCTCGACCTCGATTCGCTTCTTCACGTACTTCACCTGTCACGATCCTTTCCGGAGAAGTTGAACGTCGGCCCGACGCTCCGATTGGGCTCCTTCACGGTGCCGGTGCCGCCGCAGCGCCCGCAGTCTGGCTGCGGCTCGCCGAAGTTTAGGTCGTCGGCGCATGCGCACCGCTCGCCGCGCTTCTGCTCCGTCTTACTTTTCTTCACAGCCACTTGACCTTTCCTTTCTTGCCCTCGAGCGCGCGGTGCGCCGCGATCACGGCGCGCCCCTCGCCGACCTCCTCCACGAACCGCACGGCCTCGCTGTACGCGATGCGACCGTACTTGAGCTTTACAGAGTGCCGGCCGTAGCGGAGCTCGAGCCCGCGCAGCAAGGCTACCGAGCACAAGAATGCGGCGTCGAACATCAGAGCCTCTGGTAGAGAAAGAACCCGAACTGTGTTTCGAGTACGCCGAAAATAAGGAAGCGTACGCGCGCCCTCTCCTCGGCCTGCCGCATGACGCGCTCGTCGCCTGCGCTCGCGCCGAGCACGTAGGCGATCTGCTCCTCGATGAGCCAGATCACGGCTGCCGCCTCAGCTGCTCCCGGCGCAGCACCTCGAGCCATTCCTGCTTGTGGTGGTACTTCTCCCACGCCGAGTTCATGTCCTGGTCGGCGTAGTAGGCGGCCATGCTGTCGCCCGGGAAGTCGTGGGGCTCGGGCATCTCGGCGCGCTCGAGCATCGCGATGGTGTTCCGGAGGTGCTCGTCGCTCATCTCCGCTACCGGGATCTTCCTGCCGTCGCGCGTGGTCCAGACGCTCACTCGCCGAACAGCGCCGCGACGGCCGCCGCCTCCCAGGAGCCGGGCCTTCTCGTGCCCTCGGCGAAGCAGGCCGCCACATATTCAACGAGAATTTGTACTTGTGTTACAGGCTCGCGATCGACGATAGGTTCTCCCCACTTCTTGGCAGCTAGCTTCCGGAGGGCATTGCAGTCAGCATCGCTGAGCTCGATCGTGATCTGCTTCATAAGGGTATCCGATCGATCGCATCGTACACTTCGCGCAGCAGGGCGTGGCCGCGGAACTCGGCGTTGCGCCTGGCGAACGACCGGAGCTCGCCCACGAGCTGTCGGGCGAAGGCGTCCCGCTCGGGCGCGGTCATGCGCTCGGGACGGATGTAGCGTCGCTCGGGTTCCGCGGCTTGCACTCCGACGAGCAGGCGCCTCTCTTCGGGAGGTTTGTTTTCAATCTCCACGATGATGCGAATCGATCGCAGCATGAGCCGCGCCGTGGCGAGTCGGTGCTCGTGCGCCGCGGTCTTGTCGTTCCAGTCGAAGGCTTCGTGCAGCGGCGAGCGCTTGTCCTTCGCCTCCTCCACGACGTCCTTCGCGGTTGTCGCTCCTGACTTCGAGAGACGCGCGAGCTCGGGTCCGGCGACCTCCGCCGGGACGGGGATGTGCGCGCCCTCGCGCCACTTGTAGGTTGTTTTCATATGATTCCTTTGCTTGCTGTGCTCTGCTTAACTTGGCCATGCTGCGTTTGACTTAACTCTACTGGACTGTGCTGGGCTTGCTGTTGCTGGGCTGGACTTAGCTCAGCTTTGCTAGACTTGACTGAGCTGCACTGGGCTTGCTGCGCTGGACTTTGCTCCACTACGCTTTGCTCGGCCGGACTGCATTAGGCTCGGCTGCGTTCTGCTGCGCTGAACTCTACTTGACTAAACTTGCTTGACTAAACTTCACTGGGCTGCGCAGTGCTACACTCCGCACTACAGGACTAAGCTTTGCTCGCTGAGCTGTGCTGAACTCTGTTTCGTTCCACTGTGCTCGACTATACTAGACTGAGCTTTGCTTGCTGTGCTGGACTTAACTTTTCTGGGCTCAACTCCACTCGACTGCAGTAAGCTTTGCTGTGCTTGCTGCGCTGGACTTTGTTCGACTTGGCCATACTTCACTCAACTCCGCTGCGCTTGCTTTGCCGTGCTGCGCTTAGCTTAATTGCGCCGCTCTGCGCTGAGCTATGCCTGCTGTGCTTTGCTATGCTGCGCTGCACTCGACTCTGCTTCGCTTTGCTTGCTGAGCTTGGCTCCGTCGTACTCCGCTTAACCGAACTGTGCTGGGCTTGCTGTACTGCGCTGAACAGAACTCTGCTCAACTCTACTTCGCTTAGCTTGCTGTGCTGAACTGCGCTTGGCTACGTTACGCTATGCTACGCAGGGCTCCGCTGCACTGTGCTGCGCTTGCTGCGCTCTACTTTGGCTTCGCCCGACTCGGCTATGCCAGGCTTGGCTCTGCTACGCTCGCTCCAAATTCACTCCGCGGCGATCTTCTCTTCCTCACTGAAGTTGCTCACGGTGAACGTGCCCCAGCCCATGCCGCACGAGCTCTTCGACGCCGGGCGCCCCGCGCCGACGCCCACGCCGATGCCGGCGCGCACAACGAGGTTCGCGATCGTCTGCGTCGAGTACTTGTCCGCGTCGTACATGATGCGGAGCACGACCCGCCAGCCGGGGCTCAGGCGCCCCACCGCGACGATGCTCGCTGAGCCGTCCTTGAGCCGGACCGGGCGCTCGTTGTACTCGAGCTCGCGGTCGAGCACCTTGACGAGGGGGAAGCCGTCCTCCGCGAACCCCTCCGGCTGGACGCTGATGCAGCGCTTGAGCTGCGTCATCTCCAGCACGGGCTTGACGTCGCTCGCCGCCCGAACGATGGCCTGCTGGAACGCCGTCGTCGGGATCCCGTGCCACCCCTCCACGGCGAAGTGCACCGATTGAAGGTACTGGGCGTGGAAGTCGCGGCCCTTGCGGCCCTCGACCTTGGCCCTCGCCTTGGCGGTCGTGCCGCTCGCCATGTTGTCGCGCATGGTCTTGAACGAGTCGTGCGGCCACTTGTTGTAGTAGAACGGCGCGTTGCCGATCACCTCCAGGGTGGCAATCTTCATGTTGGGGGCTTGGACGTTGATGATCTCGGCCTCGGTCTTTTTCTTGAATGCCATTCTGTTTCCTTGTTGTTACTAGGTTTGCTGTGCTTTATCTTTGCTTTGCTCTACTGCACTCCGCTTTGCTGTGCTGTGCTTCGCTCTGCTCTGCTTTGCTGTGCTTAGCTTGCTGTGTTTTGACTTTCGCTTTCGGGGATGTATTCAATTGTCCCCGTAGTGGTTCTTCCTGCGCCTCTGCAGCTTCGCCGCGGGCAGGTAGTCGTTCAGTCCGTCGAACTTGTACCGGCGCTCCTCCGTGTAGACCGCGTGCGTCCTCCGCGCCGCCCCCGACTGCTCGGAGAGCCAGAGCGCGAGCCAGTCGGGCGCGAGCACGCCGCCCGGGTGCGCGTGCCAGGCCACGCCCTTGCCGCGGAAGGCGCGCCCGTCGTCGAGCACTATCTCTTCCTCGCCGCTCGGCAGCTGCCGCCACGTGAAGAGGCCGAGCCTGATGGGCTTCGGCTTGAAGATCACGATCTCGCTCGCGAAGAGCGTGGAGAAGACGAAGAGCGTGACGAAGACGCCGCACGCGAAGTAGAGCCACTCGTCGGTCATTTTGAGTCCCCTATCGCCCCAGTAATCAACTCCAGGGCGTCGTCGAGTAGGTCTTCAGCCTGCTGAAAGTGCTCAGAGGCTTCCGAGAATCGTTCCTCGCGCATGAGGTGCAGAGCTTGTTCCAGGTACCAAAAGGCGGAGCTGAGAGCGGCGCTTGCTGCATCCTCGGTTGCCCAGTGTTCGGGGGGCAGGATCTGTTTCACGCCCGCCCCACGACGCGCGCCGCGCGGTGCGCCTGCCGGATGATGCCAGCGTCGAAGGAGTGCTGGGCCTCGCGGACAGCCTCCTCGAAGTCACCCTCACTCTCGCCGACGCCGAAGAACTGCCGGCCGTCGGTGCTCCGGATGAGCACGATGAAGGAGCCGAGCTCGACGAATGCGATCATGATGGCGCCGTTGTCGTTGAGCCACCGCTTGAACTGCTTAGCTTCGAGGGGGTTCATGGTTTTTTCTCCGGAGCTCGCCAGCCGGCCTCGACGAGCGCCTCGCGCGCCATGCTGGCCGAGAGCTTGATTAGGTTCCACGCGGGCCAGAGGGGCATTACGTAGAATATGCTCCACCTGAGCGCGAACGCGACTAGCCCGAAGGCCGCCGCCCCCATCGCGAAGGTGAAGAGCCCGCAGATCGCGTATCCGACCGAGTGCCGATTCACTTCTTCCTCGCCTCGATCATTGCGTCCGCGAACACGTACGCGGCTGCGGCCATCCGAGTCGGGTTCTCTGCGAAGCTGTTGAGGATGCGCTCGTTCGAGAACATGCCCGTGAGCGCCGCCATCGCGAAGCGGTCGCGCAGCATCGCGCACTCGTCGAGTGTGTCGCGGATGTCGTCTAGCCTCCCTGCGAGGGCGTCGATGGACTCTGAGATCTCCTTCGCGTTTTCGTATTCGCTCATGCTGTTTTCTCCAGTCTCCTAGGCACCCACGACCTTACCGGGACGATGCCCTGCGTCGCGTCCTCGACCGCGACGGCGAAGGGCACGCCGACGGCCCGGCGCACGCCCTTGAGCACCTTGCTGAACTCGCTCGGGTCGAGGCCGTTGTCGACCGCGAACCTGTGCGGCGTGATTCGCCGCTCTGCGAGCCAGTGCTTGAGCAGCACGGCGCCGGGCAGGAACGTCTCGGTGGTCGCGGTGGTCACTGAGATTTCTCGATGCAATCGGCGGGCCTGCTGAACCAGCGCAGCCCGAGCTCGAGGTTGGCGAGTGACAGCTCGATGAAGTACCTCGAGCCGCAGAAGTACGCTCCGCAGTCGTTGCAGCTAGCGTCGAGATGATCGCAGCTGAGTTGCAGTTCTAGAAGGCACTGCGCGCAGCCGTTGGTCGCGTCCTCGTCGTGAACTTCGCAGTGCTCGTAGCTCACTTCTTTCTTCTCCTGGGCGCGACCGCGCGCCGCGCCTCGGCCGCGACCGCGTCCCACTCGCCGCGGAGCTCATCGAGCGTCTGCCGCCACCTCTGCCAGTCTTCCTGGTCTAGGTCTAAGACGTCGTCCTTCTGCACCAGGTTGAACGCGACGTTCGAGAGCTTCTGCCCGACGTGCAGCGCCTGGCGCACGGGCTTGTACTTGTCCTTCTTCATGTCTTTTCCTAATCTAGTTAGCGATCCGTCCTCGACCTCGAAGGTCTCGCCCGCATGCAGGAACTCTGCCCGCGCGCCTCTCGCGTCGAGTATCGAGTACCAGCCGTCTCGGTCGATGACCGCCTTGAATTTCACGGCAGGAGCCTCCCCTCGCGCAGCATCTTGCGGAGCGAGTTGGCGGCGTGGTGGTGGCCGCGCTCGGCGAGTGCGTCGGCGCAGAGCCTGACGATGGTGGCGTCGCGCTCCCACAGCTCGTTGGTTAGCACGACTTTCAAGTATCCCTCTTGTAGGGATCTCAGGCAGCCTGCCGTGCGCTTGGCGAATTCTTCTGCGCTCTCAGTCATGCGACTCGTAGACGGCCCGGAACGCCGCCTCCTCCCACTCGCTCTTGTAGTTCTGCTTGCTCTTGACCTCGATGCGGAGCTTCTTCTCGTCGAGCTCGACGGTGCCGAGCATGCTCTTGAGCTTGTTGACGACGAGGTCTCGCAGTGCGACCTCGTTCATTTCGATCGTGATCTTCATTGTCTGAACTCCAGACCTTCGGAGTGGGCCCACATGCGCGCCTCCGTCTCGGCTTCGGCGCGCGTCGCGTAGCGGCCGACTCCGGTCTCATAGGGCTCGTAGAACCCGCCCATGTCGGGATTCATCCACACGAGCACGGCGAACCAGCCGCCGATGCCTTGTGTCACGGTGATGTAACGTTCTTTCGTGTTAGTGCGACTAATTAAGCGCTCCTCGATCGCCGCGTAGTCAATCTCGATCTTAGGTTCGTCTTTTAGGATGGCGTCCACGATTGCGCGGGACTTCTCCGTTTGCGCGGCCACGTTTTGCAGCCGCGGCTCCCGTGGCGATTTGGTCTTCATTGCCCGATCCCGAAGACCTGCTGGCTGACGCCGTTCTTCTGGATCTCGACGATGACCTCCTCCTGGTCGAACTTCGTCGCGATGAGCTCGGCCAGGTCCTCTACCTGCCGCTCGAACTGTTTGGGCGTGACGCCCGCGGCCGTGTTGATGAGGATGACCTGCGCCCCGGGCTCGTCCACGACCTCGCCGCTCTCCGCGTGCCGGTAGAGCCCGCGCTGCGTGAGGAACGTCGCGCCGGGGTCGCCGACCTGCGCCTCGCGCGTGCGGCGCACGAGGTAGACGAGCACGTCCTCCTTGTGCTTGGCCTCGCGCTCGGTGATGCGTAAGGACGGTGGCGCGTCCTTCGGCCGGAAGCCGACGATGATGCGCGCCGACCACGTGTCGGCCTCGCTCTGCCACCGGCGGGGATTAGAGAGTATCGAGCGGTCGCCATGGCACACGAGCCGTCCGCTCGGCGTGAAGCTGCCGCCGCCGTTCTTCTTGTTCCAGGACAGTCGCCTGGGGTTGACGTCGTATCGCATGGCTTATTCTACTTTCCGAGAGAGCTTGAGGATCGTGCCGGCGGCGAAGCCCGCGACCAGCAGGCAGTGCTCGAGCCGCTGGAGCGTCTCCCCCGAGACGCCCGAGAGCTTTCTGATCTCGTTGGCGAGTTCGACCATCTCGCAGCCGAGCGCCTCGGCGAGCTTGAGGGGGTCGTCGAGCTCGATGATGCTGAGCTTGTTCATGACTTCGTCCACTTTTCTAGGCGCTTGTGCCTATTGAGTCCGTCTTCTAGTTCGTCCTCGTACTCAGCTTCAGTCGGATTGCCGTCAGGAAACGAATGCCAGATGATGCCGTGCTCGCTTGACCTGAAGCGTCGGCCGTCTGCAGTCTCGACCTCCCACTCATCGTGGGCGTCGATCCACGTGTACGTGATGGGTCTGCGATTGAGGACTTGCTGGGCTCTCTTGCGTTCGCTCCTTTTATCGAAAACTTCGAGAACGATCCCGAGCACCACTATGGACGCCACGAAGCCGGACGAGACGATCGCAACTACGGCCGTTTCACTCATGGACCAGCGTCTCCTCTGTCACACTTACAGAAGACGAGCGCGGCGGCCTCCTCGTTGGAGGGGTGCGTCGCCACCTGAACCTGCATCACGTGCAGGCGGTTTACACACTGTTCGGAGTTTGGCGATCCCGAGGTCGTCGCGAGCAGCGTCGCCTCGTCCTTGCATGGTCCGTTCCACGCTTCTCGCTCCTGTCGTTTCTGTGATTCCTCGACGCTCTCGCAGCTGCATCCTGCGAGTGTGAGGGCGGTGAGTAGAAGCCAAACCCTCATCATCCGATCCTCAGGAACGCGAGCGCGGCCTCGCGCGCTTTGTTGAGCCGCACCATGCGGTCGTGGCTGCCCCCGGAGTCGGGGTGCGCCGCGGGCGCGAGTGACTTGTACTTGCTCTCGACCTTCTCGACGGTGATCACGGCCTCGTGGTGCAGCTCAAGCACGCGCCGCCAGTCCTCCGAGGACTCACCCGCCGCCGGCAGCGCCGCGAAACCCGTGAACGCGCGGCTGAGAATCTCGCTCGAGCCCGTCCTCTCGAGCATGCGCATCGCCTCGAGCGCGAGGCCGACTGCGCGCACGTTCTCGCGCACCATCCTCCACTTGTCGCACGCGATGACGCGGCGCTCCTGCTTGTGATCGCTCCAGTAGACGGCGACTCCCGGGTCGTCGGGCTCGCGCATGTTCGCGAGCGGCAGGCCGTCGCGCCGGAGCGGCACGTTGCTCGAGATGATGACGTTGTAGTCGCGCACGCCCATGAGCCCGAGCGAGTGCAGGACCTCGTCGCGCGCCCGCGCGAAGCTCACCTTGTAAAACGAGTTTCGGCGCCGGCCTGGTTCGGTGCGCTTCCAGCCCAGGGGCCACGCCAGAGGAAAAGCTTGGATTGGTTCAGACATGTCGGCCCTTACTCGAGCGGCTCGCAGATGGTGGTGTTGTTGCCGTCGATGGGATCGCTGCCCGTGCCGCATTCGGGCGTCGACAGGCGCCCCGCGTTCTTCCAGCCGGTCGGGCAGGGCGTCGAGCGGCCCCACTCGCACCAGAAGAACGTGCCGCACGGCACCGAGCAGTCGCGCAAGAGGTAGAGGCAGCCCGCCATGTCGTCGTAGAGCCTGCTCAGGTAGTAGCCGGGCTGGCACTCGCCGCAGTGGCGCACGGCCGTCTGCGGCTCGCACGCGGCGTCCGCTTCGCCGTCGGCGTCGGCGCCCCCGTCGGTCTCGGGCGCGGCGCCCGCCGCCCCGCCGTCGCCGCCCGCGGCAGGTTCACCCGCGGCGCCCGCCGCCCCGCCGTCGCCGCCCGCGGCAGGTTCACCCGCGGCGCCCGCGGCGCCCGCGGCGCCGGCCTGCGCCTGCTCCTGGCCGCCCGCGCCTGCCGCGCCCCCGAACAGCTCCTCCTCGAAGGAGGACCCACCGCAGCCCGAGATCGCAATCGTGAGTAGGAGTATGTGCTTCATGGTCTCTCGAGTTCCTGGTAGGGGATCATGTTGGTCTCGACGATCGTGCCGCAGTAGTGCTCCCTGCAGCGCCACGCGACGCCCAGCCTCCCGATGATGATCTGGTTGCAGTCGGTGCGCGCCTCCTCGTCCGGATCGAAGCCGTCGCGCACCCGGCCGTAGCCCTCGGCGCAGAACCGCAGGCGCTCCTCAGCGCTTGCGAAGATCTCGTCTTCGGCGTCCTCCGGGTCCTCTTCGTCGGCGCCCTCAACGATCGCGAAGTAACGGTCGCAGCCGCTCGCTAGCGCGATGTCCTGCAGCACGTCGCCGACCTGCTCCTCGAGTCTGTCGCGCAGTCGGCGCCACTCCAGGATCAGCTGGAGCACCTCCCCACTCACGTCCACGATCGCGTGGTGCGGCTCCTCGTCCTGCAGAGTCTCTAGTAGATATCTCATGCTCTTACTCTCTTGCACTCGCGACCGCCGCGAGCATGGCGCCGAGGGCCGCCGCCTCGGGTCGCTTGAGGCGGATACCGTCGGACAAGGAATCTTCACGCAGATACTCTCGTTCATCCAGGTACGGCGGGTGCTTGCCGACGAAGATCTCGCCGTTGAGCACCCAGACGCTTGCGGGGCCGACGCTGTAGACGGTGAGGCTATTCACGACGTCCTCGTCCACGCCGTGCGCGGCGCGATCTTGCCCTCGGGGTCGACGACCTCGACCCAGTCGGAGAATCCCTTGAAGAGCGCGACGGCCCGGTCGACGTCGCCCTCGGCGACGGTTACTCGCTCGAGCTCGCAGCCGTCCCGGTCGAGCCCGACGACGAACCAGTGCTTCATTTGATCATCGCTTCCACGCGCTTGAGGCGCGCGCCGACCTCCGCCATCTTCTCGCGGTACTTTTCTCGGTCCTGCGGCGGCGTGCCGCGCGCGGTCGCGCGCTTGTTCCACATGCCCCACTCCTTCTTGAGCTCGATCGCGAGCGCGCGAAACGCGGTATTTACTTCTTGTCTCTCGAGCTCTCTCATGATTCCGTCCGCGCGCCGCATCGGCAGATTGCTCTCGGACAGCAGCCAGCCGAGAACCCACCGCGCGCCCTCGCTCTCGGGCTTGCGGCGAAGGCCCTCCTCGACCATCTCGGCGAGCCACTTCCGGGCGCAGGGGCAGGGGGTCATTCGACCCTGCCCTGCCATACCAGACCTTCTCCGTATCGGTCTTCGTCGTATATATAAGCGCCGTCACTGTCGAGCTCACTAATCCAAGGTGAGCTGCAGCAGCCGCAACCTCCGATCACAATACCGTGCTCGCGCGACAGCGCAGTCAGGGCCTCCAGAAACTTGGTTTTCTTCTCATCATCAATCATGGTTCCAATACTCCTCGCTCGTGCGGAGCTGCGCCCGGTTCGCCTCGCTCAGTCGGCGCGCCTCGTAGCCGGGCCGCCTCTTGATCTCCCGGAGCTTGTAGTCGAGCGGCAGGAGCACGTAGTCCTCGAGTTCGTAGCGGCGCCCGGTCGCCGGGTCGACGCCGCGGAGGTGCCGGACCGCGAGCACGCCCGAGCCGCCGAGCTCGTAGCGCGCCGCCTGCAGCGCCTCGAAGTCCCGCACCTTGATGTCGCGCCGGAGCGACAGGCGCTTGACGAGCCTCGCCGCGGTGCCCCTCGGGGGCCGCGTGTACCAGAAGCGGCCGGGGTCGACCGTCCGCCGGTAGAGCGCGCCGGGGCGCATGCTGTAGGCCTCAATCATCTGAACACGATCTCCCCGAGCCCTGCGGAGTTGCTCGACAGCCGTCGCTTCCGGAACCACCCGTACGCGGCCTGCTCGGCCCGCGCCTCGGAGCTGAACGACCGCCTGCTCCCGTTCGGGAACAGCACGGCGAACTTCTCGCCCTCGCGCCGTACGACGACGCGGCCCTGCCGGACGAGTCTCATCCTGGTCATGGTGCTCTCCTCTCGACGCTCACGCCGCTGCGGAGCTCGCCAGGCACGCCCGCCCGCACCCAGCTCTCGACCGCCCGCCCCCCGCGGCGCAGCACGATCTCGAGGTAGAGGCAGGGCAGGTGCCAGCACGTGCTCCGCGCGCGACCGCAGCCGGGGCACGCTCGTGGTTTTTCGTTCTGGTGCATCAGACTCCCGCCTTGTGCTTCGCGTCGTCCATGGCGTTTTTCAGCATCTCGCGAATCGTCTTCGTCCAGGCCGATACCCAGGAGCCTTCCTCGACCTCGCCTAGCGTGTCCGTGATGAAGCTCATCAAGTTCTCGAGACGTTCTACCGGGACATGTCCAGGCGGTGCGGGGAAGTGCCTGAGGAAGCTCGCAACCCTCGTAGCCCTCGTCATCGGATCCCCAAAGCCAGCTCTCTGCTGAGCCTCGATACACGCCCCTAACATCACTCGGTGCTCGTCTTTCATCAGACTCCCGCCTCGCGCTTGGCGACCTCGATCGCGTTGTGGTTTCGGTACGCCTGCCAGCAGCCGAGCGACGGTGCCCAGCGAAAGCCCGAGCGCTTGAGTCGCTCGCGCGTGGCGGCGTCGGGCTTGTCGGGGAAGTGAAGTCGCACGCGGTTGTCCGCCGGGCAGTCCTCGAGCCTCGCGCGCTCGCCCTCGAGCTCGGTCGGCTGCTCGCTCTTGGCGCGCTCGACCTCGGTGAGCCTCGACTTGAGTCTTCGAATCTCGGCGCCGTTGTTCTTGAACTGGTAGTCTGCGAAGCCGACGCGCCCGGCGAAGTCTGGTTTCAGGAGCTCGTCAGCGTGTTTTTCTCCAACGCAGCCGAGGTCGATGAGCGCGGCAACTTGTGCATCGCGGCCTGTTCGCGCGTGCTTTCGGATAGCAGCGTTGACCTTCCGCATCATTACTTGTCGATCCTCTGCGAGCGCGATCTTCTCGCGCAGCCGCTCGGCGGCGTCGGCGTCGCCCTTCATGATCGGCGCGAGCTCAGGCTGGAGCTCCCGGCGGATGCTCGCGAGCGCCCGTTCGCGATACTCGATGAGCTCGCTCGTCCTCCGGTCCGCGGCGTCGCCGCGCTTTCGATTGCGCGCGGTCGGGAACCTGCTCGCTCCCGTGATCATGGTCGACATGCAGCGCTCCCGCGCTGCGAGGTAGGTGAGGTAGCGCTGGCGGTAGCCGCTCCGGTACCTGGCGAACGCCTCCGCCAGCGTCGCGCGCTTGTCATCCGAGTCGGCGTACCTCGAGAGCGCCTCCCAGTCCGCGGCGAGTGTCCGCGCGTAGCCCTCGCGCTCCTGCCGGCCGCGCTCGTCGGGCACGTGGCTCGTGCCGGCGTGCGCCGCGGTCGCGTTCGCGAGCGGAATGTCGTCGATGAAGTCCTCGGGTTTCACGTCTTCTTCTCCAGTAGGTACTCTTGATCGATGTAGAGCAGCAGCTGACACGCGGCCTGCGTGTTTCCCATTCCGTAGTTCAGCATCACGCGGAGCGCGCTCACTGCGTGGGTTTGTCCCTTGTCAGCCTTCTTTATGAGCTTCTTTGTTTTGCGTATCTTTTGAATCTCATCTTCAAGAGACTTTTCATAGCTCTCGAGCAGCACCAGAGTCTCCTCGAGTATTCGGCGTCGGTGCAGCTTGTTCCATCTCATCTAGTTCACCCGGGCCCGCCCGCGACCGTGGTCACGAGCGGGGCCTGGCGTCCTAGCTTGTTACGCCGCCTTCCTCTCGAGCACGGCGCCCGCGATGCGCTGCAGCTCGATCTTCCGGTCGGCGTCCTCGGTCTGGTTGGCGATCCAGGACAGGGCATTCGAGAACCGGAGCGCCGTCTTGCCCTCGGGCAGCATGACGTTGTCCGGGCCCTCGAAGGCGTCCTTTGCGCGCTGCGCCTCGCCCTTGCTGAGGAGCTGCCCGACCTTCTTGAACGCCGCGTTCCACGACGTCTCCTGCGTGTGGGCCTGCCGCACGGCGTCGAGCCGCGCCTCGATGGCCTTGGGCGCCAGGATGTTGCCGATGACGTCGCGCGTGGCGCTGATCATCGTCTTCGTGTCGAGCTCGTACGTCTGCTGCGAGAAGGTGAGCTCCTCGGGCAGGCGCTTGCCGAGGTGGACCTGCTTGAGCACGCTCTCGCCGATGGCGGCGTTCAGGCAGAGCAGGCGCAGCACGAACGCGGAGACGCCGTACATCCCCGCGCCGTAGTCGCTGTTCTGCCACGAGAGGCCGAACACCATGAACTCGCCCGGGACGGGCTCGTGCACGGTCGGGATGATGGCGCGCACGCTCACGCGCACGTCGCTCGCCACGCCCTCGAACGGCACCGCGCCGACCTTCTGCGCCTCGCCGAGGAATGCGTCGAGCAGGGGCCTGCTGTCGAGCCGCCGGAACTTGTCGCTCAGGATGCCGCGGGCCTGCCCGTCGACGCTCCGCACGAGGTAGCGGCCGCCCTGGTGGCGGTAGTGCTGGTCGAGCGTGTACTCGAGCAGCCGGTGCTCCCACGAGCTGCCGTCCGGCTCGGCTACCGCGGCGTCGAGCCGCCGCGCGTACGCGGTCGGGACGCCCGCCCGCTCGACGAGCTGCTCGAAGGCGTGGTTGTGCAGCCGCCACTGCTGATCGCCGACGCCGAACGCGAGCCGGCCGCCGGCGCGACCGAACTGCAGCCGCTCGCCGCGCACGATGTCGTCGCGCGGTACCTCGCTCAGGATGCGCTGCACGACCGCGCTCGACCGCGCCGCGCCTCGTCCGATCGCGTCGTCGAGGTTTGCCCGCGCGAGCGCGAGCTTGCTCTCCGACGGCAGGCCGTTGTGCCCGAGTATGTCGTGCACGACGCGACCGTCGGTCTCTATTACGGGCTTCATTTCTAGGGGCATTCATTTTCTCCTTTGGTTGACACAGCCATAACACAGTCGTTATGACTGTGCAAGCTTTTTAGTTATGGGCCTCGCCCTCGATCATGGCGCGCTGGAGCGCGCGCACCTTGATGCGTATCTGCTCGAGGGCTACTCGGTGATCTAGCGGCTGGTGCTGCGGGTCAAACTTGTAGAGGTAGTAGGCATCCACGCTCGGGCGCTGGTTCGGATAGTGAAACGTCACGAGCAGGATGCCGCCGTGCGGCTGCGTGGCGCCGTAGACGGCGTACTCGTAGCGGCCGCCGTCCTTTTCGCGCACGACCTCGCGCGCGTTCGGCTGCATCTTCTGCGCGAGTATCGTGAGCGCGTGCGAGAGGAGCGTGTTCTGCTCGCGGAGCCGGTCGCGCTCCTGTTCGAGCTCAAGTCTGGTTTGCTTTTTCACTGAGGGATTCCAATTGCGTCTTGTCGACGACGTTCTTGCACGCGCTCCACACCCATGAGGGTACGCGCGCTAGGTAGCGCTTCACTTGTTCTTCCGTGCACCGGCACTCGAGGCGGGGGCAGCCGCGGTGGCCGCATGGGCACGGGTTCATGGTGCACACGAGGCGGAAGCGCGCGGGCGCGATGATGTGCGTCTGCGTCGTCGCGAGCGTGATCGATCCGGTGAGCACGGCCTCGCGCACGGCGTCGAGCGCGTCCCTGCGAAACTCGGGCAGCTCGTCGAGCAAGAGCGTGCCGCCGTGCGCGAGCGAGACCTCGCCCGGGCGCCACTGGTAGTGTTTTCGGAAGGTGCCGCGCATGCCGTCGGCGCTCACCGTGTGGTGAGGCGCACGGAACGGAGGCTTGTCGAAGCGATCGTCGAGCTCGTTGTTCGAGGGCTCGAGGCCCGCCGCGCAGTAGATGTAAGAGCGGTCCGGTTCAGACTCGCCGCGGGGGAAGGGCCACGAGGCCCCGATCTCTCGGGCGAGCAAGATCTTGCCGAAGCCTGGCGGTGCAATGATGAGTGTATGGTTCATCGGTAAAACCTCGCGCTTGGGTAGTCGTTCAGCACGCGCACCCTCGCCGCGGCGCGGTCGGCCGCGCGGAACACGTAGTCGATCGTGCACTCGTCGTTCGCGCACCAGTAGAGCGGCGCGCCGATGCCGAAGTAGGTGCCGTTCGGATCGTAGCCTTGGCAGTCGAGTCGCACGCGCCGGAGCGCGAGCTTGCCGGCGTAGTTCGCCGACTCACCTCGGATTGTGGGTCGACCGAGCGCCGCGCCGCGCGACGGATCGCCGCACCAGCCGCGCGGATCATTTGTTCGGTAGTCGGGCATGATCATCCAACTCCAATGCCGCGGGGCGTGTTGCGGTAGACGCGCCGGTACTCGCGAGCGAAAAGCCGCGCGACCGGGCCATTCACGTCGATCATTCCGTGAGCATCGACAATGCCGAGCTCGTAGGACAGCTCAGCGACCCACCAAGCTGCGCGCTCGGCGGTAGGTTCGCGTCCGAAGCTCACGTCGCAGAGCGCTGCTTGACGGCCCTGCATGCGCGTTCGTAGTTCTTGTTCACGTGTCATGTCACTCCCCGAGAATTGCGAAGCGATGAAACTCGCCGGCGAGCGGCGAGCCGCAGCAATCGCAGCCGTGATTGGAAAACTCCACGTGCCCCTCGCCGGTCTCAGAGTCGAAGTTTGCGGCCACGTGCGGTCCGAGCCTCTCGAGCCCCGCGTTCACCTCGGCCACGCGCTCGTCCGAGTCTATGCCCGAGTAGTCGCCGTTGCAGGCGACGATCGTGCAGTCGACGCAGAACCACAGGTCGTCACGTAGAACTTGCATCGTCTCACCTTTCAGATTGCGAGCGCTAGAAGCTGCTCGGCTACATGCGCGAGGTTTTTGTTCAGTTCTTCGAGCGCGTTCGCTTTCATGTCGTCGAGGTAGCCGCCGTTGCTCTCAGTTTTGACGAAGTCTTCTTGAGACGCATACGAGCAGCCGCCGAGGTAGTCGTCGCCGTGAAAGTCGCGCCAAGAGGCGCGCACGTGGACGCAACACCAGGCCCACGCATTGCCGCGTTCGAGCTCAGCAAGGATTCGCTTTTCGTCTTCCAGATCGGCCTCGTCATCGCCGGAGGCGAACGCGCCGCGGACGGACATGTCCTCGTCCTCGCGTTCGATCGTGAACGTTACGTCAGCTTCTGTGAGCTTTCGGATGAGCATTGTTTTTTCCTTGGTCGCACCGCGTGGGATCGAACCACTGCGACCGCGCACCCTGGCGGGCCCCGCTATCCTGCGGGCTTCTCGGCGGTCCGGTGCGAG
>Ga0268265_10001233_pt1 | contig 22137 bp, 18 predicted proteins | sample KBSSwiS52_FD_190355 | JGI IMG/M metagenome (GOLD analysis project Ga0268265, IMG submission 190355) | Switchgrass rhizosphere microbial communities from Kellogg Biological Station, Michigan, USA - KBS Switchgrass S5-2 (SPAdes) (version 2) | ecosystem: Host-associated > Plants > Roots >... | reverse complement strand
GGGCCTCCTGCACAAAAGGCGACAACCGGCATCGCCGGTGCCCGATGCTAACTGCGATGGCGGCGGCGCCGGATGCGCCGCGGCGCGTCAGAGGTTGGTCTGCACGCTGACGATGCGCCCGCTGCGTGGCTCAAGCTCACAGCGATAGGTAAACGGCGACGAGTTCATGCCGGGTGCCCGCTCGAAGGCGCCGCGCCCCTCGAGTGCGATGCGATCGTCTTGCGACGGGCGCAACTGTCGCGACTCGCCGTCGAGCACGATCTTGTCGGCGCGCGGATTCTTGCTCTTCAGAGAGGCGACCGCGGCGCTGTCGCAATCGCTCACCGACACGTTGCTCAGATCGGGCTGGAACGGCTTGTCTTCGGCGACCGCGGTGAGCTCGCGAAACACGACCCCGGAGGTCGCACCGGTCTTGGTGTTGATCGCGCAGCCGTAGCTGAACGACACCACGCGCCCGCCCGGCGCGCGATAGCGCCCTTCGCCCTTCAGGCTGGTTTCGTCCTCGGCCGATGGCGTCAGCGAGCGCTTGGCCTTCACGTACTGCACGTCCTGCGCGTCCTTGCCGCGCATGCGCTTGACCGCCTCGGTGACCGCCCCCTCGCAATCGTCGGCTGCCTTGGTGGCTTCGGCCTGCGCGTGCGCCAGGCCGGAGGCCGCAAGCAGCGCAAACAGGAGCACGAGAGACGGTGTGCGTGCAGCCATGATCGTGGTGCAAGAGTCGACGACAGTGTCGCAGCGATGGTGTCGCCTTTCGGCAGCAGGGGCAAGGTCGGAAACGTAAGAGCCGACCATTCGGGCACCGCTCAGGCGGGGGGCCGCGACGCATTCAACGCTGTGCTGGGTTGCAATGCGGCGAGCCACTGTAACAACAGCGCATTGACGCGTGCGGGTTGCTCCCAGGTCATCAGGTGGCCCGCTTGCGGCACCACCTCGAGACGCGCCTGCGGCACCGCCTGCGCGATTTCCCGCGCGTGCTCCAGCGGCGTCAGCAGGTCGCCGTCACCGCACGCCACCAGCAGCGGGCAGCGGATGTCGGCCAGCCACGGCCGCATGTCGGTGCGCGCCATCACCGCGCGGTTCTGCGCGATCAGCTGCGCCGTTCCGGCGCGCAGGATTTGCTGCACGTAGTCATCGACACGCGATTTGTCGGCGGCGTGCGCAGGATGGAACGCGAACATCGCGTTGGCACGCAGCACGGGCTCGGCGCGCCCTTGCTCGAACTCGACGATGGCGTCGCTGCGCAGCTTCAGCAGCTCGGGCGTGTCGGCGCGCGCGGTGCTCGACAGCAGCGCCAGCGCGGCGATGCGATGCGGTGCGGTGCGGTGCGCGTGCAGCGCGAGCATGCCGCCCATCGAGCTGCCCACCAGCACCAACGGCCCCTTGAATTCGTCGAGCAACGCTTGCGCCATCGCCAGCAGGTCGGCGTGGCGCTCGTGCACGGTGCTCACGCGCACGTCGTGGTGCGCCGACAGAGCGGGCAATTGATCACGCCACAGCGCGGCGTCGCACGCCAGGCCGGGCAGCAGGATCACGCGCGACATCGGTTTGTCGTCGAATGCGGGGACAATCGCATCATGACCGAGCTGATCGTGATGCGCCACGGCGAGACCGACTGGAACCGCCAGCACCGCTTTCAAGGACAGATCGACGTGCCGCTCAATGCCACCGGCCGCGCACAGGCCGAGCGGCTGGCGCAACGGCTGGCCGACGAAGCGTTCGACGTGGTGGTCAGCAGCGACCTGCAACGCGCGCGCAGCACCGCCGAACTGGCCGCAGGCGGGCGCGACATCGTCTGCGAGCCGCTGTGGCGCGAGCAGTCGTTCGGCGTGCTCGAAGGGCTCGACGCGCCGACCATCATCGAGCGCCATCCCCAACTGTGGGCGCACTGGCTGCGCCAGGACGCCGATTACGCGCTGCCGGAAGGCGAAAGCGTGCGCGCCTTCCACGCGCGCGTGCTGCAGGCGCTGCAGCGCTTGGTGCAGCAGCATCCGGGCGCGAAGGTGGCGGTGTTCACGCACGGGGGCGTGCTCGACATGTTGTGGCGCGCCGCGCGCACGCTGCCGCTGCACGGACCGCGCCTGTGCGATATCCCGAACACCGGGATCAACCGGATGCAATGGCGCGATGGTGTGCTGCGGATCCTGCAATGGGGCGACGCCGCACACCTCGACGGGCTGCCCGAACAGCCCGACACCACGCCGCTGGGCGTGGGCTGAGCGCGCGGCCCGTCAGGCGCTGTCGTGCGCCGGCACGCTGCGCCCGAGCAGGCAGTCGGCGGTGGCGCTGAGCACGGTCTCGATCACCTGGTCGCGCAGCTGGACCTTGTCGTGCCATGGGTAGCGTGAGTAGGCGCGCCTGCAGATGGCCCACCACCAGCACGCAGCGCAGCGGCCGAACGGGCTGCACGCTGGTGATCGCGCTCGGCGCGATCGCACAGCTGCTCGAGGGGCTGCGGCAAGCCGGCCCGCGCATCCAGCAGCGCGCTGCCGGACGGCGCAGCCTGGCAGTCGTTTTGAAGGCGGCGCGCTCAGCTCACTGCCACGATAGCGCCGCGAAGTCGTTGGCCAGGATCGGGGCATCTTTCCACAGGCCCTTCAGGCCCGCCTTGGCCACCGTGATCCAGGTGGGCTGGTACAGGTAAGCGGCCACCGCGTCATCGGCCACGAGGCGCTGTGCATCGGCCATCAGCTTGTTGCGCTGCGCAGCGTCGGCCGTGGTGTTGATCCTGTCCCACAGGTCGTTGAACTTCGCCGACTCGTAGCCCCAGTAGTAGCCCGGACGCGCGAAGTTGCCGAAGTCCAGCGGCTCGACATGCGAGATCACCGTCAGGTCGTACGCCTTCTGGCCGTACACGCCCGACAGCCACTGCGCCCACTCGACGTTCTCCAGCTTGGCCACGATGCCCACCTTGGCCAGTTGCGCGGCAACCACCTCGCCGCCCTGGCGGGCATACGGCGTCGGCGGCAGCTTCATCGTCAGCTCCAGCGGCGTGGCCACGTTGGCGTCCTTCAGCAGCGCGCGCGCCTGCTCGGGTGCATACCCGTTGACCGCGGTGAGGTCGACGTAGCCGGGCGCACCGGGCACGTAGAAGCTGCCGATCGGCGTGCCGAAGCCGTCGGCGGCGCCGTCGATCACCGCCTTGCGGTCGATCGCCATCGCGATCGCGCGGCGCACCCGCACGTCGTCGAGCGGCTTGCGCTTGTTGTTGATCGCCAGGATCGTCTTAGAACGCGAGCCCCCGATCAGCACCTGGAACCGCTTGTCGCTCTGAAACTGGCTCAGGCTGCGCGCCGCGGCGACGCGCGGAAACGCATCGACATCGCCCGACAACATGGCTGCCACCTGCGCGGCGGCGTCGCTGATGAAGCGGATCGTGACGCGGCGCAGCTTGGCCGCCTTGGGGTCACGGTAGCCGTCCCAGCGCGTCAGCACCACCGACGAGCCCTTGGTCCAGCTTTCCAGCCGGTACGGCCCGGTGCCGACCGGCTGCGCGTTGTTGGTCGGTGCGCTCTTGGGCTCGACGATCGACGCGGTGGTCTGGCCGAGCTGGAACAGGAAGTCGGGGTTCGGGTTCTTCAGCGTCAGGATCACCGTCAGGTCGTCGGTGGACGCGATGTGGGCGATGTTGTTGAACACCGCCTTGTCCTTGTTGACCGAATTGGACGCCACCGCACGCTCGAACGAGAACTTGACGCTCGAGGCGCCGAACGGTTCGCCGTTGTGGAACTTGACCCCGGGCTTGAGTCTGAAGGCCCAGGTCTTGTTGTCGGGCGTGACGCTCCAGCTGTGCGCCAGCAGCGCTGTGATCGAGCCGTCGGACTCGATCTTGGTCAGCGTCTCGAGCACGTTGTAGTGCACCACCTCGCCGATCGCGGAGGCCGCGCCAGCTGTGGGGTCGAGCCCTGTTGGCTCGAGCGTCATGCCGATCACCGCGCTGTCTTTCCGGGGTTGCGCCAGCGCACTCGTGCTGCCGACCACAATCGCGAGCGCGCCGACCGCGACGCGCACTGTCCAACCCTGAGCGATGTGCATGACGGGCCCCGCGCGGTTTTCAACGATGGCGCCGATGGTACCGGCCGGCGCGCAGCAAAACGGCCCGCGCCGAGTCGGCTGCGGGCCGTGCGCTGGACGCTGCGCCGTCAGAACGGGATGTCGTCGTCCATGTCGTCGAAGCCGGTGGCCGACTTCGCCGCCGGCTTGGAGGCCGGCGCACGCGGCGCCGGGGCGCTGCGCCCTTCGCCGTGCTCGTCGGCGCCACCGCCCATGCCTTCACGGCTGCCGAGCATCTGCATCTGATCGGCGATGATCTCGGTGGTGTAGTTGTCTTTGCCTTCCTTGTCCTGCCACTTGCGGGTCTTCAGGCGGCCCTCGACGTAGACCGAGCGTCCCTTCTTCAGGTACTCGCCGGCGATCTCGGCCAGGCGGTCGTAGAAGACCACGCGGTGCCACTCGGTCTCTTCCTGCTTTTCACCGCTGTCGCGGTTCTTCCAGTTGCGCGTGGTGGCAACACTGACGTTGCACACGGCCGCGCCGCTGGGTGTGTAGCGCACCTCCGGGTCGCGGCCGAGGTTGCCGATGATGATGACCTTGTTGATCGATGCCATGGTGGGCTCCTGGGGTGGCCGAGGGGCGCTTCATGCTCCCCGATGCGCCCATGATAGCCACGCGGCCGACGCACGCCATTGCCCCGAAGGGCGCCCTCCACAGCGGGCCCACTGGAGGTGGCGCGCGATTGCGGGATCAGGGCTCGCCGTCCCAGTCATCCGGGTGGGAGCTGGTGCGTTGCGCGGCGCGAGAGCCTTGGGGTGAACGGGCGGATCAGCGCTCGGGCCGAACCACACGAATAGCGGCGCGCATGCGCCGCCGCGGCGCGCGGCTCGCTACCATCGCGCCTGCATGGCCGACACCGCCACCGTTGCCCCGCCCCCAGCCGCCACGCAGGTGCAGCAGCTGCTGCGCGAGGTGTTCGGCTACGACACGTTCCGCGACCAGCAGCAGGCGATCGTCGAGCACGTGTGCGCCGGCGGCGACGCGCTGGTGCTGATGCCCACCGGCGGCGGCAAAAGCCTGTGCTACCAGGTGCCGGCGATCGCGCGCCACCGCGCCGGCCTCGGCGTGACGCTGGTGGTGAGCCCGCTGATCGCGCTGATGCATGACCAGGTCGGCGCGCTCGAGGAAGCCGGCGTGCACGCGGCGTTCCTCAATTCGACGCTCGACGGCGACGACGCGCGCCAAACCGAGCGCGAGCTGCTGTCCGGCCGCATGGTGCTGTTGTACGCGGCACCCGAGCGCATCCTGACGCCGCGCTTCATGGCGATGCTCGATTCGCTGCACGAGCGCGGGTTGTTCAGCCTGCTGGCGATCGACGAGGCGCATTGCGTCAGCCAGTGGGGCCACGACTTTCGCGAGGAGTACCTCGCCCTGTCGCAACTGCACGAACGCTTCGCGTCGGTGCCGCGCATCGCGCTGACGGCCACCGCCGATGCCCACACGCGCGCCGACATCGTCGAGCGCCTGGCGCTGCGCGGGGCGCACCAGTTCGTCTCCAGCTTCGACCGGCCGAACATCCGCTACACGATCGTGGAGAAGGACAACGCGCGCGCGCAGTTGCAGCGCTTCATCGAAGACGAGCATGCGGGCGAGGCCGGCATCGTCTACTGCCAGAGTCGCAAGAAGGTGGAGGAAACGGCGCAGTGGTTGCAAGGCATCGGCGTCAGCGCGCTGCCGTACCACGCCGGCCTCGAATCCGCGCTGCGCCGCGAGCACCAGGACCGCTTCCTGCGCGAGGACGGCATTGTGATGGTGGCGACCATCGCGTTCGGCATGGGCATCGACAAGCCCGACGTGCGCTTCGTCGCGCACCTGGACCTGCCGAAGAACATCGAGGGCTACTACCAGGAGACCGGGCGCGCCGGTCGCGACGGCGGGCCGGCCGACGCGTGGATGACCTATGGCCTGGCCGACGTCGTGAACCAGCGCCGCATGATCGACGAGAGCGTCGCCAGCGAGGACTTCAAGCGCATCCAGCGCGGCAAGCTCGATGCGCTGCTGGCGCTGGCCGAGGCGCACGACTGCCGGCGCGTGCGGCTGCTCGGCTACTTCGGCGAGGCCTACGGCGCGACAGGGACGAAGCTGGGTGTCGCTGACCGCGACCAGTCGCTGCCGGAGGCAGCGAGCGTGCGGACTCGATGCGGCAACTGCGACAACTGCCTGAGCCCGCCGCAGACGTGGGACGCGACCGAGGCGGCTCGCAAGGCTCTGTCGTGCATCTACCGCTTCCGCCAGCACGGGGGCATCGGCTTCGGCGCCGGCCACCTGATCGACGTGCTGCGCGGCAAGCACACCGACAAGACCGCGCAGCACGGGCATGAAGCGTTGTCGACCTTCGGCGTCGGCGCCGAGCTGTCGGAGTCGCAGTGGCGCGGCGTGCTGCGGCAGCTGCTGGCGCTCGGCCACGTGCACGCCGAGGGCGAATACGGCACGCTGGCGCTCACAGCGTCGGCGCGCGCGGTGCTCAAGGGCGAGGTCGCGATCGTGCTGCGCGAGGCGCGCACCGCGCCACCGCGCCGCAAGCGCGGACCTGGGCGCGGCGCGGCGCTGCCGGCCGACGCTGTGCTCAGCGAAGCCGGCGAGGCGCGTTTTGCCGTGCTGCGCCAGTGGCGTTCGGAGGTGGCGCGCGAACACAACCTGCCCGCCTACGTGGTGTTCCACGACGCCACGTTGCTGCAGATGGCGCAACGAGCGCCCGCCACGCTCGACGCCCTGGCCAGCATCAGCGGCGTCGGCGCCAAGAAGCTCGAGGCCTACGGCGCGGCGATCTTGCGCGTGTTGCACGAGGCGAGCGCGCCGACCACCGCACCGTGAGCCGCAGCGCCCTTCCATCGTTCGGAGCTAACCCCGCAACGACTCGTCGCACGTGCAATGCATCCATGTGTAGCCGACGGCGGTTGCGAGGTATCGACATGGCAGACTGTTCGCGATGAACCCCCACGCGCTGCCCCCGGCGGTGCATGCCGATGACGACGATCTGGCGCTGATGTCGGCCTTCGCTGCCGGCGACGCGCAGGCGTTCGAGTGGCTGTACCGGCGTCACCATGCGGCGCTGTACCGCTTCGTGCGCCGGCTGCTGGGCCGCGACGGCACCGCCCAGGCCGACGAAGTGTTCCAGGACACCTGGCTGCGCGTGGTGCACGCCAAGGAACGTTACGTTGCGCAGGGCGCCAGCTTTCGCACCTGGCTGTTCACGTTGGCACACCACCGAGCCATCGACGTGCTGCGGCGCTCCGGCCGCGAGGTGGTGCTGGTGGCCGACGACGACGCCGAGCCGTTCGTGCCCGACGGCACGCCTTGGTCGCTGTGGCCGCGCCCCGAAGAGGCGATCGACGACCTGGTGTTCTGGCGCCGCGCCGGCGCCAAGCTGCTCGACTGCCTCGAGCAGCTGCCCATCGCCCAAAAGACCGCCTTCTTGCTGCACCACGAGGACGGCATCTCGCTGGACGAGCTGGCGCGCGCGCTCGACATCGGCTTCGAAACCGCCAAGAGCCGGCTGCGCTATGCGCTGGCCAAGCTGCGCACCTGCATGGGCGCATACCTCGACGCCGCCGCGCTGCGGCCGCGCCACGCAAATGTGCCGCTGCGGCTGGCGCGAGACGAAGAGCCGACGCCATGAGCGAAGACCTCGCCCACGACGCCCACCTGCGCACGGCCCTGCGCCACGCGCCAGACCATGCGCTGGTGCCCCCCTCGAGCGTGAGCCAGGCGATCCTCGGCGCCGCGCGGCAGGCGCACCGGCCTGCGCGTGCCACACCGGCACCCCCGCCGCCGCGCATGCGCGCGGCGCACGCGCCGATGTGGCGCACCTGGCTGCGCCAGCTGACTTCTCCGCGCTGGGCGGGCGGCTGGGCCGCGGCGCTGGTGGCGGCGCTGGGCCTGGGGCTGTGGCTCGACCTCGAAGTGCAGCCGGTCGTGGAGCATCCGAGTGCCGTCGCACCGGCGCCCGGCCCCGCCCGGGCGAACGCTGGCGCACTGCCCGAGACGCCCGTGCCGCGCGCTGTCGAGCCGAGAGACCCCGTTGCGGCATCTGTCGACGAGCGCGCACCCCAGGAATCCGCGTCGGCGCTGCGCAAGTCGGCACCCGTGCCGACTGCCAAGGCGGAGCGCCAAGCCATGGCCCGCAATGAAACTGCGCGCACGGTGACCCAGCAGCGCGCCGACAGCACGCGATCGGAGACGCAAGGACCACGCAATCCCGATGCGCCGGTCACGCCCGCGCCTGCGCCGGTCGGCGGCACCGATTCGACGAGCGCACCGATGCCCCCACCCGCCACCGCGCAACTCCCGGCAGCGCCGCCAGCGCCCGCTGACTCAGGCGTCGGCGCGCAACGGGCCGCTGCAGCCCAACCCGAGTTGCAGGCGCGTGCGTCGACGCCGTCGGTCGACGAGCTGCGCTTGTCGGCCGCGTCGCGCGGTGGCGGGGCGCCACAGCCCGCCGCCTCACCTTTGCTGACGCTGCTGCAGCGCGTGCGCGCCGACAGCGCCGCGGGCTCGGTGCGCTGGACCTGGGTCTCCCCCGGCGGTGCCGCGCCGGTGCCTTTCGACGACGCCGGGCAGGCCTGGCTGCAGCGCTTGATGCAAGCGGCGCGCGGGCGCTGGAGCGACGTGGCGGAGCGCGGCGAGACGGCCGAGGCCACCGAAGTGCGCTGGTGGCGCGACGGCTGGCCGCACGCCACGCTGCGCATCGAGGCCGACGGCCTGCGCTGGTTCGACGCCAACGGCCGCATCCGCTATGCGCCGCTGGACGCGTCGACGCTGCAGCGCGTGCGCGGCTACTGAGGCCGCTCTCGGCGCCGAAGCAAGGCGCCGAGCAGGGCACTGGCGTGCCACCGCGCGCGCCCCGTAAGATGTCCGGTTTCCCGCGCCGCTGTCATGCCCAAGCCCGCCGCCATCGTTACCCATGCCACGCCGGCGCGTGAAGGTGTCGGCGCCGCGCTTGCGATGGCGTCGGACACGCAGCAAGCGTTGCACGCGCCACCGGACACTTCCACGTCGCACGCGCCGCTGCAAGAGATCCGCATGTTGCAGGTTCGCGGGGCTCGCACGCACAACCTGAAGAACATCGACCTCGATATCCCGAAGCGCCAACTGGTGGTGATCACCGGGTTGTCGGGCTCCGGCAAATCGAGCCTGGCGTTCGACACGTTGTACGCCGAGGGCCAGCGCCGCTACGTCGAGAGCCTGTCGGCGTACGCTCGCCAGTTCCTGCAACTGATGGACAAGCCCGACGTCGATCTGATCGAAGGGTTGTCGCCGGCCATCAGCATCGAGCAGAAGGCCAGCTCGCACAACCCGCGCTCGACCGTGGGCACGATCACCGAGGTGCACGACTATCTGCGGCTGCTGTTCGCACGCGCCGGCACGCCGTTCTGTCCCGACCACGGGCTGCCGCTGCAGGCACAGAACGTCAGCCAGATGGTCGACAGCGTGCTCGCGCTGCCCGCCGACTCACGGCTGGTGATCCTGGCGCCGGTGGTGCGCGACCGCAAGGGCGAATTCAGCGACCTGTTCACGCAGATGCAGGCGCAGGGCTTCGTGCGCTTTCGCATCGGCGCGGCTGGCGGAGAGCGCCGCGTGGTGGAGGCGGGCGAGCTGCCAACGCTGAAGAAGACGGAGAAGCACGACATCGACGTCGTGATCGACCGTTTGCGCGCCAGGCCCGAGATGAAGCAGCGCGTGGCCGAGAGCTTCGAGGCGGCGCTGCGCATCGCCGAAGGACGCGCGATCGCGCTCGAGCTCGACACGGGCACCGAGCACCTGTTCTCGAACCGCTTCGCGTGCCCGGTGTGCAGCTATTCGCTACCCGAGCTCGAGCCACGGTTGTTCTCGTTCAATTCGCCGGTGGGGGCCTGTCCGCACTGCGACGGTCTCGGGCAGGTGACCGCGTTCGACCCCGAGCGCGTGGTCGCGTTCCCGAGCTTGAGCCTGGCCGCCGGCGCGGTGAAAGGCTGGGATCGGCGCAATGCCTACACGTTCTCGATGATCGAGAGCGTCGCCAAGCACTGCGGCTTCGACGTCGAGGCGCCGTTCGAGGAGCTGCCGGAGGCCGCCAAGCACGTGCTGCTGCACGGCTCGGGCACCCAGGACATCGAGTTCGTCTATCGCGCCGAGGGCAGCAAGGGCCGGGTGCGCACGGTGAAACGCTGGCATCCGTTCGAAGGGATCATCCCCAACTTCGAGCGGCGCTTCCGCGAGACCGATTCGATGGCGGTGCGCGAGGACCTGGCGCGCTACCAAGCGGCCCGCCCATGCCCGCAATGCGACGGTACGCGACTGCGCCGCGAGGCGCGCCACGTGCGGCTGGCCGCCAGCGGTGACCCCGAGCCGGCACACGGCCGCGCGATCTACGAGATCGAACACGCCACGCTGGCCGAAGCACTGGCCTACTTCGAGTCGCTGCAGCTGGCTGGGGCCAAGGCTGAGATCGCCGACAAGGTGGTGCGCGAGATCCGCGCGCGGCTGAAATTTCTGAACGACGTCGGGCTGTCGTACCTGAGCCTGGACCGCGGCGCCGACACGCTGTCGGGCGGCGAGGCACAGCGCATTCGCCTCGCCTCGCAGATCGGCTCGGGCCTGACCGGCGTGATGTACGTGCTCGACGAGCCGAGCATCGGGCTGCACCAGCGCGACAACGCGCGGCTGATCGACACGCTGAAGCGGCTGCGCGACCTCGACAACAGCGTGCTGGTGGTCGAGCACGACGAGGACATGATCCGCGCCGCCGACCACTGCATCGATCTCGGCCCCGGCGCCGGCGTGCGCGGCGGCGAGCTGGTGGCGCAGGGCACGCCCGCGCAGATCGCCGCGCACCCCGCCTCGCTGACCGGGCAGTTCCTGTCGGGGCGGCGGCGCATCGCGGTGCCGGCACAGCGCACGCCGTGGCAGCCCGCCTCGCTGATCGACGGCGAGCCGGCTGACGCCGCGGGCGCGTGCCTGCGCATCGTCGGGGCGCGCGGCAACAATCTGCGCACGGTGACCGCCGACGTACCGGTCGGGCTGTTCACCTGCGTCACCGGCGTGTCCGGCTCAGGCAAGAGCACGCTGGTCAACGACACTTTGTATGCGGCCGTGGCGCGCCACTTGTACGGCAGCACGCAGGAGCCGGCGCCGCACGATGCCATCGAGGGCCTCGACGCATTCGACAAGGTGATCGCGGTCGACCAGAGCCCGATCGGGCGCACGCCGCGCAGCAACCCGGCCACCTACACGGGGCTGTTCACGCCGATCCGCGAGCTCTTCGCCGAGGTGCCGGCGGCGCGCGAGCGCGGTTATGGCGCCGGCCGCTTCAGCTTCAACGTGGCCGGCGGCCGTTGCGAGGCATGCCAAGGCGACGGCGTGATCAAGGTGGAGATGCACTTCCTGCCCGACGTCTACGTGCCGTGCGACGCCTGCCGCGGGCTGCGCTACAACCGCGAGACGCTCGAGATCCTCTACAAGGGCCGCAACATCAGCCAGGTGCTCGACCTGACGGTAGAGGTCGCCTACGCGTTCTTTGAGGCCGTGCCGACCCTCGCGCGCAAGCTCAAGACGCTGCTCGAGGTCGGCCTGGGCTACGTGAAGCTCGGGCAAAGCGCCACCACGCTGTCGGGCGGCGAAGCGCAGCGCGTGAAGCTGGCGCTGGAGCTCTCCAAGCGCGACACCGGGCGCACGCTGTACATCCTGGATGAGCCGACGACCGGCCTGCACTTCGCCGACATCGAGCTGCTGCTGGCTGTGCTGCACCAGCTGCGCGACGCCGGCAACACGATCGTCGTGATCGAGCACAACCTGGACGTGATCAAGACCGCCGATTGGCTGATCGATCTGGGCCCCGAGGGCGGCGCTGGCGGCGGTCAGATCGTCGCGGTGGGTACGCCCGAAGCGGTGTCGTCCAGCGCCGGCAGTCACACCGGGCGCTTCCTGAAACCGGTGCTCGAGGCCGCTGTGCGCTGAAGGGCCGTGCAAGGCCCGAGACGGGCGCCAGAGCGCAAAACAAAAGGCCGGCGCTGGGCCGGCCTTCGTTGCACGCCGCGGGCCCCTGCGGGCCCGCCAGAGCGGCTCACTTCAGGTGCGCATTGATCAGCTTGGTCATCTCGAACATCGACACCTGAGCCTTGTTGAAGATCTCCTTGAGCTTGGCGTCGGCGTTGATCATGGTGCGCTTGACCTTGTCTTGCAGGCCGTTCTTCTTGATGTAGTCCCAGACCTTCTTGGTCACCTCGGTGCGCGGCATCGGCTTGTCGCCGATCACGGCTGCCAGCGAAGCGCTGGGCGTCATCGCTTTCATGAACGCCGCATTCGGCGTGCGCTTCTTGGCGGGGGCCTTTTTCTTGGCGGCCTTCTTGGCGGGGGCCTTCTTCTTGGCCGGAGCCGCCTTCTTCGCCGCCTTCTTCGCCGGCGCCTTCTTCGCTGCCTTCTTGGCGGCCTTCTTGGCCGGGGCCTTCTTCGCTGCCTTCTTCGCAGCTTTCTTCGCAGTTGCCATTTGAAATCTCTCCATCACGTGAGTGGTTGATGTGCCGGAACCCGGGTGAGAGTCGCGTGGACTCTCGTTTCTCACATGGTCCCTGCGGGCGCGATGGTACAGCTAGCTTTACTCGGTGAGAAGCTTTTTTCCCTCGTGGAGAGCGCTTTTCTCCCTCGTGGAGCGCATTTCTGTCGTCGCGACGCATCACGTGCGCGCCCTCGGAGCGCCTCGGTGCAGCGGTATGCTTGCGCCCATGAAGCTGATCATCCGCTGGTTGTTGTTGGCTGCAGCGCTGCTGCTGGTGGCCAACCTGTACTCCGGCGTGCAGGTCGCAAGCTTCGGCTCGGCGATGATCGCGGCGCTCGTGCTGGGCCTGCTGAACACGCTGGTGCGCCCGCTGCTGGTGCTGCTGACGCTGCCCGTGACGCTGCTGACTTTGGGCCTGTTCCTGTTCGTGATCAACGCGCTGATGTTCTGGGCCGCGGCCAGTTTGCTCGACGGTTTCAACGTCAACGGCTTCGGCGCCGCCCTGATCGGTTCGTTGATCTACAGCCTGGCCGGCGTGGTGATCGACATCGCGATGGAGCGCTTGTTCACCCCGGTGGCCGCCTAGGCGCCGCAGGCTACTGAGACGGTTCGCGCTGCGGACCCTTGGCGCGCAACTCGTCCATCAGCGCGCGGCGCTGTCCCTCGAGTTCGCGCAGGCGCGAATCGATCACCGACGACTCGATGAAATCCTGCGCGGCGCCCGAGCGCGCCAGGCGCTGGCCAGCGCGCAGGCGATCGATCGCGCCGCTCCAGTCGCCGAGCGCGGCGCGCGATTCGGCCTGTGCACGCACCGCGCGCAACGTCTGCCCTTGGCGGTCGGAACAGGACGACAACTCGTTCCACGCCAGCGCGTCGCCCCGGTGGTTGCTGGTCCAACTCAGCAGCGCCTCGCACTGGCGCTTCAGGCGCGCGCTGTCGGTGCCCAACAGCCCGGCTTGCGCGTCGAGCAGCATGCGCGGCCGCGATGCGTCTGCCTGCAGCGTGGCCAGACGCTTGTCGGCGGTGGCGCCGTCGCCCTGCGCGATCGCGAGCTCCACGCCGAGCAGCGTCCATACCCGCTTGCGGCGCGCGTCGATCGAGCCAGCCGCAATCAGGCGGTCGCCGCCGCCGTAGGCCTCGCCAGCGCGCCCGAAGTCGCGCAACTGCAGCGACGCCAGTACGCTGGCGTATAGCGACGCCAGGCGCTCGTCGGGCGAACTGGACAGCGCCTTGTCGAGGTCCTGCTGGCGCCGGCGCGCCTGCACGGTGGTCTCCATCAGCACGCGCGCACGCGCCTGCATCAGCGAGTGCTCAGGCAAAGCGATGGTGCCCGCGCCGGGCGGCAGGGTGCCCAGGCGCGACTGCGCCTCGGCCACGCGTTCGTTGGTGAGCGGGTGGCTCCGCAGGTACGGATACGCGCCGTTGTCGTTCAAGCGGTTGGCGTAATCGAGCTTCTCGAACATGCGCGCCATGCCCGAGGGCGCAAAGCCGGCCTCGCGCAGAACCGACAGGCCGATGCGGTCGGCCTCGCGCTCCATGTCGCGCGAGAAGTTGAGCTGGCCCTGCACCGCGGCAGCCTGGCCGCTCATGATCGCCGCCTGCGCAGCGTCGGGGCTGCTGCGCGCGGCCAGAACACCCAGGATGAGACCGGCCAGCGCCAGCAGGCTTTGGCGGCTGTTGGTGGTGACGCTGCGCGCGATGTGGCGCTGCGTCACGTGAGTCAACTCGTGCGCCAGCACCGAAGCCAATTCGTCGGCCGACCCGGTGAGGTTGATCAGAGCCAAATGCACACCGACATAACCGCCCGGCAACGCGAACGCGTTGACGGTGCGGTCGCGCACCAAGAAGACCTCCCATGCGAAGCTGGCATCGATGTCGGGCGCGATGTCGCCGCGCTTGCGTGCCGACTCCACCAATGGCTGAAACACCGTTTGCACGTACTCCAGCAGCACGGGGTCGTCGAGGTAGTCGGGATCCCGCCGCACCTCGCGCATGATCTGCTCGCCGACGCGCTTTTCGGTGGCCGGAGTCACGTCGTCGGCAGCCGATTCGCCGAGTGACGGCAGCCGCACCTGCGACCAGCTGGGCTGCACCAGCGCCAGCGCGGCACACAGTGCGCCGGCCAGAATGCGGCGCAGCGCCGTGCGTGGGGGCACGAGGCGTTTGAGGGCGCGTGCGCGGCGGCGCATCGGCACATCGCTGGGTGGGCGGTTCACGGCGCCTATGATCGCACCGCGGCGTTGCCCGCCTGTTAACGGACCTCACACAACACGACTGCGATCATGGCCCGGCGCGCCAACCCTTTGACCCACTTCGATGCCCAAGGGCAAGCCCACATGGTCGACGTGGGCGCGAAGGACGAGACCCACCGCGTCGCGCAGGCGCGCGGCAGCATCCGCATGCAAGCGGCGACGCTTGCGCTGATTGCCTCGGGACAGGCCAGCAAGGGCGACGTGCTCGGCATCGCGCGCATCGCCGCCATCCAGGCGGCCAAGCGCACCGCCGAGCTGATTCCGCTGTGCCATCCGCTGCCGCTGACGCGCGTGGCGGTCGATTTCGAGCTCGACACCACGGCCAGCGCCGTGCATTGCAGCGTGCGGGCCGAGACGGTGGGGCGCACCGGTGTCGAGATGGAGGCGCTGACCGCCGTGCAGGTGGGGCTGCTGACGGTCTACGACATGTGCAAGGCGGCGGACCGCAGCATGGTGATGGGCGACATCCGGTTGCTGGCGAAGCGAGGCGGTCGCTCGGGCCAGTGGGTCGCGCCAGACCCCGGCTGAGGCGCGAAGCACGGCGCGAAGACTCGTCAGCGCGGCTCGGTGAACTCGCGCCAGTTGACCTCACGCTGCGGTGGCTGGCACTGAAACGCCGACGCAGCCAGCTGCGGCTGCTGGCACGGCCCGAAGAAGTCGTCCGCGCCAGGGTTGCGAAACTCGCGGATGCGCGCAGCGAGCCAGCGCGCCTTGTCGAGCTCGCCTTGCGCCGCCAAGGCCTGCGACCAGGCGATCATCAGTCGCACGTCGAGCAGCTGGTGCGGCGCGCGACGGAACGCCAGCTGCTGCGAAGGCGACAGCGGCGCCTTGGGTTCGCCGAAGGCGGTGGCCGCGGCGTAGTCGGCGTGGTGGCCGAACAGCGGACTGCGCTGCCCGCGTTCGATGCGCTGCTCGAGCGGGGCGGCGTCTTCCGGCGGGTCGTAGATGACGACCACACGCCAGTAGTCGAGCACGGCGGCGGCGGCCCCGAGGGTCATGGCCAGGCCTGCAAAAGCCAGCGTTCGCCTCGGTGATTCGGGTGCAGCAGACAGCGAGGATCGAAACACACCTGGCCCAGAATCAGGCGTCCTTCGAAGCGCCGGGGCCCGGGAAAGTGCATATCCCAACGCGAACGCAGTTGGCAGCAGAAAGTACGAGTACCACAGCGGGTACTCCAGCATGCTGTGCACCCCGATCATCAGCACGACCATGAAGGCCGCACGCCGGACCACGCCTTCGTCGCCATCGCACCCCCAGGCGCGCCTACCTGCTTGAATCAGTGCCACCAGCAACAGGGCGATCACCAATGCACCGAGCGGCAAGCCCATCTCGACCAGGAGCTGCAGAGGCAGGTTGTGCGTGTGGTCGAAGAACGCGATGGGCCGGTCGGGAAATGCGGTGAGCGTCCAGGCGGCATTGAATTCACCGAACCCGACCCCTGTCCACGGCTCGTTGCCAATCATCGACAAGGCGTTCGACCAAATCGCGAATCGCGAGCTGGAAATGTCGCCGTGACCCCACGACAGGCGCCCCTCGCTGCCAAACGCATGGCCCGTCACATGGGCCCATGCCGCGATCGCGACCCACAGCGCCGCCAGCCAGAGCGGTGCGGTCATCAACGCCATCCGGTTGCGGCGCGGCAACCGTCGATCGAGCACTCCCCATGCTGCGAGCACCGCCACGCCCAGCAGCCCAGTGCGCGACCCCGTGAGCACGACTGCCAGAAGCAACAGCAGGCCGAGCGCCCAGGTGACGCCGTTGCGCAGCTTGCCCAGGCTACTCAGCGCGACAAGCGCGATCAATGCCCAGAGGAGCAGAGTACCCAGGTGATTCGGTTGGCGGAGATTGCCCACCGCGCGGCCCACCATGCCCGAACGAGCGATCCAATTGCCGTCAGGCCACTCCGGGCTGATCACCTGTATGCAACCGATGGCTGCGTTGATTGAACCGGCGACCAGCAGAGCACCCAGGAACACTTCGATGGCGCACCTATTGCCACGTGCTGACTGTTCGGCCCCCGCGACCAAGACGATCGATGCGCCGAGCACGACCGCAACCAAGCCGGCGGCGATGCTGGTGGGCAATCCTTGTGTCGCGGACAAAGCCACCGCAACGACAGTTAAACAAAGCGCCAGGGTCGGTGCCGCAGCATCGCGCAACGCCGCAGGAGCAGTTGCTCGCCGCGATGCCGACAACGCCGTCACCGATGCACCCCACAGCCCGACGGCCGCACACTGATTCAGCAGCGTCGGCGACGGTGGAGGATTGACGGCCAGCAGAGGTGGTGCAGCGACAGCCACGCCGAGCAACCACAGTGCCAGTGGCGAATCATGGACTTGGCTCGAGTCGCTCACCATGGCAGCGGGCGCGATCCTAGCAGCGCGTGCGCCGTCACTGGACCGTCGGGCCCCGCCGTCCGGTGAGCCTTCAGTCCACGATCAGCTCAGAACCGATCGGCAACGCGGGCCAGCGTTCTCGCCAAACGCCCCACGCGTACTGGCTGCGCAGACACTGTTGGCGTGTCTCGAACTTGCAGACACGGCGCAGCGCATCCATCGAATCAGATTCGCGCCCATTGAGGCCGGCGAGAATGGCGTAGCGCTCGATTGCCGACGAGTACGGCGCGCGCCGCATGGCCGTCTTTGCTGCATCAAGCTGCGACGAAGACAGTCCGGATTGCAACGGCAGCGCGGCGAAGGCATGGAACGCCTTCAGTTGATCGAGCAAGACCACATCGGGCAGCGGCAGTGTCGCTTCGAGTTGCGGGCGCAGGGTCGCCTTGTCAACCAGAAAGATCGGTCGGATGTCTGTCACCCGGATGTACTCCTGACCGAGTGTCGCCAGGAGCGCGGCCGCAGCCAACGATGTCGCCGGAAGCAAGCCCGGCACGTCGGCTCTGAGCTGCAAGTAGTGACCCGATCGCTGGGTCCGTTCGCTCGTCGTGATCCCGATGTATAGCCCCAGGGGCAACAGGAAATAGGCATACTGCAACGGCAACTCGACGAGCGCGTGCAGCACCAGCGCCAAGGCAGCCATCACCGTGGCCAGCGCGGCACTGGTCGGCGCCCTCGCGATGCGTCGCAAGACCGCGAAGAGCAACGCCGCGCCGGCGAACAAGCCGACCGGTATGCCGAACCAGACCACCAAATCCAACACCACGTTGTGTGTGCTGGAAAAAATGTAGCCCAGCGCAGGATGCCGATCCGCCAGGACGAATTGGGCTGTACCGTTCTGCAGGACGCCCCATCCTAGCCAGGGACGCGACAATGCGGCCTCGATGAAAAGCATCCACGCCGCTGGCCGGCGCCCCTCGGAAACTCGCTCGGACAGGCTGGCTCCCGGCAGTCCCAGCTGACTGTCAATCCAAGGCAATAGCAGTGTGCCTGCGAGCAGGATGATGACGGCCGTAAGGACTCCGCGCCAGTGGCTTCGCCAATCGAAGACGTCTCGCCGCCATGCCGCCATGCCGACAAACGCCAGGGTGGCGATCCATGCCACGCGCGACTGCGTCAATACGATCGTCAACAGCAAAAGCACGCACATTGCCAGTGCGACACGCGACGCCAGGCGCCCGCGAGAGACCAGCCGCCAAGCGCCGCAAAGGCCTTGAATCAGCAGCGAGCACAACAAGTTGGCCTGCTCCATGTGGGCCACTGGACGGCCACCCTGGACACGCATGCCCAAATCAAGTCGCAGCCAACCGACCCACTGCAGGAGCGCCAACGGCACCGACACCAGCGCGGCCACGAGCATCGCAGCGGCCAAGCGGTCCGCCAAGGCAGCGCGCTCCGACTCTGGCAATGATCCAGCGGCGATCACACACAGTGCGAATCCCACCAGGTAGAGCGACGGAACCAGAGCGTCGGAGTGATAAGGCACCAGGCCGATACCGAACTGCACCCAGCACAGCAGCGCCAGGCCCATGGCCACCGCCCCCAAGGAACGCGCAGACAACCGCAAAGACTGGCCTGCGTCACGCAAGCCCGCGACCGCACCCAAAATCACCAGGAGTGCCGCGATCGAGGTGGCCCATTCGCGCCAGAAGCTGAACCAGGGTGCGTCGGCCACAGGCAACAACAACGCGACGGACAAGAGCGCGGCTCCACAGCGCTCGATGGCGATGATCGATCTGTTCATCATCCGGAGTAGCCGAAGTCGATGCTATGCCACATTGCCTCACCCAAAGCGAAAGAGGCGCCGGAGCGCCTCTTTCGAAGGTCAGACTACTGCTGCATCAGCCCTTGCACGAACCCGGCAGGTACGTGAGCAGGTTGGCCGACGTGCCGTCAGCGGTTGCGCCACAGCGCCACGCGAACACTTGGGTCGAACCCAGCGACGCGTTGGTCAGCGCAGTGCTGCTGGCGTCCATCGGAACCAGCGTCAGAGCCTGGCCAGCCGCGGCCTTCAGCGACGTGTCGGCCGACAACGTCACCGTGATCTTGCCCTGCGCGTCGGTGTAGACGCTCGCAACGTACCTGCTGGGCGCGGCGCTACCAGCGATGGCCGTACCGGCTTCGCAACCCCAGCCGTTGGCGGCCGGGACCGACGAAGCGTTGCCGCTCTGATAGACCTCGGACACCGTGGTGCGGCACTGGCTGGCGGCCAGAATCGCTTCCGACACCTTGGCCTTGACCGTGTAGGTCTGGTAAGCCGGCAGCGCAACCGCCGCCAGAATACCGATGATCGCGACCACGATCATCAGTTCGATCAGTGTGAAACCTTGCTGTAGGCGTTTCATGGTTTAGCTCTCCTTGGGGAACAGGGTGGGTTGGTTCCGCCTGGATTGGATGCAGGTGCCATGCCAGCCGCCTGATCCCCTGTTCCAGCCTCGGCGTGGGCTGTAGTTCACGCCCGTTACACCCAAAGTGCCGATTTGCGTCAACTCGACTGGCGCGCGGGTGACGCGCTGCGTCACACCGCTTACAGATGCGCCGCGACTAGTCGATCGGGATGACCTGGCCTTGCGCCAGAGCGCGAATGCGATGGGGGCTGCTCAGCGCCGCAATTTCGCTCATCACCGCATCCACTTCACCGGGCTTGATGTGCGTGATGTACACGTTGGTCGGGTGTTCCAGGCGCGCCAGCTCCTGGCCGAGCACGGAGGGGCAGAGGTGCTTGCTGACGCGCGCCAACTGGCGCTCTTCATCGCTGAAGGCAGTCTCGATCACCAGCGCCGCAATGCGCATGCCGTGCAAGCGTGTCCATAGGGCGGGATTGGGCCCGGTGTCGCCGGTGAAGATGAAGGCGCCGCGCTTGGCCACCGGCGCACCGAGCACCGCAAAGCCGACCGCGGGCACCGTGTGCTCGGCTGGCAGCACCTCGATGCGCCGCTCGCCGAGCGTGATGGTCTGTCCCACCTCGAACGGCACCAGCTTGAGCAATGGCGCGTCGGCCGATGGCAGGCGCGTGAAATCGGGCCAGATCACGCCGTTGAAGATGTGCGCGCGCAGCGCGTCGATGGTGGCCGGCAACGCGTGCACCTGGATCGGTTCGCTTGTCTTGCGAATGCGAATCACGCTGTCGGCCATCAGCCCGATCGCGAGCACATGGTCCAGGTGCGAGTGGCTGATCAGGATGTGGTCGATCGCATTCAGTTCGTCGAGCGAGAGGTCGCCCGCGCCGGTGCCAGCATCGATCAGCACGTCCGCGTCGAGCAAGAACGACGTGGTGCGGCACGCGCCGCCGATGGAGCCAGAACAGCCGAGAACGCGAATCTGCATGACGAATGGGCGGTGCGTCTAAGGGGTCTCGGTCGCTTCAGTTCAGTGAGGACGAACTCTGTTGCGCGTGCACGTCGTGGTGGCGCACGATCGGGCTGGCGTGAATCGGTTGTTGCATGGTGCGGCGCAGCGCCCGGCAGCGCAAGGCAGGAAATCGACGTTCGCGATGAAGGCGCGGTCGCATGGTGCCGAGGTGCATATGCGACCGTGACAAGCGTCACGACGACTGTGTCGCGGGCTTGCTCAGCTCTGAATGAACTGCATCTGCGTTCCGGCCAGCTCGATGACGTCACCGTTCTTCAGGTGCACCGAGTCGCCGGTGAGCGGCGTACCGTTGATCGCAGGGCGGTGTGTGCCTTCGACATGGGCGATCACGTAACCGCCTGGCCGCTTGGTGATCGATGCCACCTGCACGCCAGGCTTGCCGACGGTGGTCACGACCTTGGTCAGCGACACCTCGCGCCCGGCTGCGGCACCGTTGAGCACCTTGATCGACGCGGGGTTGCTGTTCACGCCCAGCGAACCGAACCCAGAACTGGCACCCAATCCGGAGGTCTGCGAGAACGACGGTGGCGCCGCGGCACCGGCGGGAGCAGCGGCGCTGCCCTGCCGCATGATCATCGTCTTCTCGTAGTCGCCACCCTCTTCGACCAGGTACTTGATCTTGTACTTGCCGATCTCGACCGTGTCGTTGTGCGCCAGCAGTTGCTTTTTCACCGCCTTGCCGTTGATGTAGGTGCCGTTGGTGCTGTTGAGGTCCTCAATGAAGACATCCTGTCCAACCATCTGCAGCACGGCGTGCTCGCCACTGACGGCGAGGTTGTCGATCACGATGTCGTTGTACGGCCGCCGACCGAGCGTGGTCTTGTCCTTGATGATCTGGACCTCTTTGATGACCACACCATCGAGCGACACCACCAACTTGCCCATGCTCATCCTCTAGTGATTGGTCGCGCCCGACACCGCCCGACCGCAGCCCCGCGGGGCACCGCTCAACGCTTGAACGGCCACCACGAACGTCCTGTGCCCCCTGGACCTCCGGCCGCGCGGACCAGAATGAGCGAGATATTATCCTTTCCGCCGGCCTCGTTGGCCGCTTCCACGAGGGCCGGACCGGCCGATTCGATCGACTCGTGGGTCTGCAGCAACTGTGCGATGCCCGCGTCGTCCACCATGTCAGACAGGCCGTCCGAACACAGCAGGTAAACGTCGCCGAGTTGCACTTCGTGCAAGTGGGTCTCGAGCAGCACGGTGTCTTCGACACCGACGGCGCGGGTCACCAGGTTCTTGTTGGCCGAGAAGGCGGCCTGCTCGGCGGTGATCAGGCCGGCATCGATCTGTTCCTGCAGCAACGAGTGGTCGCGCGTGATCTGCGACAGTCGCCCGCCACGCCAGCGGTAGGCGCGCGAGTCACCCACGTGCCCGAGCAGCAGCCGCGACTCGCGGAATACCGCCACCACCAGCGTCGTGCCCATTCCGGCGTACTGCGGATTGGAGTTGGCGGCATTGAAGATCGCGCGATTGGCGTTGTCGACGCAGATGTCCATCGCGCGCCGGATCTCGGTATCGGTGGCGTGGCCCATGGCCTCGTGGAGCCAGCGCCCGAGCTCGGTCTTGATGATCGAGGTGGCCATCGTGCTGG
>Ga0268265_10001230_pt1 | contig 22158 bp, 16 predicted proteins | sample KBSSwiS52_FD_190355 | JGI IMG/M metagenome (GOLD analysis project Ga0268265, IMG submission 190355) | Switchgrass rhizosphere microbial communities from Kellogg Biological Station, Michigan, USA - KBS Switchgrass S5-2 (SPAdes) (version 2) | ecosystem: Host-associated > Plants > Roots >... | reverse complement strand
GAGCGGGTGGGCAGGTGGGAGCGCCTCCGCAGGAGGCGCGGGCGCGTAGCCCCGGGTTTCAACCCGGGGCGGGCAGGGCGACCCTCTGCTCGGCCTCGTCGCCTCCGCGCTCTTGCCGACGCCCCTGAAGGGGCTCAAACAGGAGATTCGGATCCCCGCAGCCCCGGGTTGAAACCCGGGGCTACGCGCCTGCACCCTCCTCCGGAGGGCGCTTCACTGCCAAAGTTAGCGCCTATGGGGGCCGGGGGTGAGGGGCCGCCGGTCTACCCACTGGGTAGAGGCCTCCAGAGTGTGGGTAGAGGAGTCTACCCATTGGGTAGAGGGGTCTACCCACGGGACGGAAACCCTCCGCAGCATGGGTAGAGGGGTCTACCCGCTGGGTAGAGGCCTCCGGGAGTGTGGGTAGAGGGGTCTACCCACGAAGTGGAGACCCTCGGGCTCGTGGGTAGAGGGGTCTACCCGCGTCGTTCCGGGGTGCTAGAGTCACCGGCCATGATCCCCCATCGGTTGCGCTCCGCGTGGCTGCTGCTTTTCCTCCTCTCCCCGCTTGCCGTCGACGCCGCGACCCTCGCTGACGAGGTCGAAGCGTTCCTCCAGGTCCCCGCCGTGGTGGGACGGGAGGAGCCGGCGGCCGATTTCCTGCGCGGGCGGCTCGCCGGGCTGCCGGTCGAGCGCGATGCGCTGGGCAATCTCACGGTCACGGCCGGCTCGGGCTCGCCCCGGCGGCTGGTCGCCTGCCCCATGGGCGAGCCGGGTTACGTGGTGAGCCGCATCCTCGACAACGGCTACCTGCGGCTCATCCCCGCCAGCGGCGTTCCCATGGGGGCGCTCTGGGACCAGAGCCACCAGGGGCAGACGGTCGTGATCGGCGGCTCCCGCGGATGGGTGCCCGGCGCGGTGGTCCTGCCCTCCGTCCACCTGATGCAAGGGAGGTCCCGCCCGCCGGAGAAGCCGGTCGCGGTGGACGACTTCTGGGTGGACGTGGGAGCCGAGAGCGCGGCCGAGGTGGCGGAGTTGGGCATCCGGCTCCTCGACGCCGTCGCCCTCATCCGCCGGCCCAGCCATCTGGGGAACGGGCTCGTCGCGGCCCCCTCCGCCCGCTTGAAGGCCGCCTGCATGGCCGTGGCCGAGACCGCCCGGCGGGTCCATGCCGCTCCCGGCACCGGCACCACCGTCTTCGCCTGGACGACCCTCGACCTGCTCAACCGCAAGGGGCTGGAGCACCTCGTCCGGCGGATGGGTCCCTTCGACGAGGCGCTGCTCGTCAGCCCCGGGTTCGGCTGGAAGCTCGCGGACAATAACTTCACCTTGGAGCCCCTCCCCAGGCCCGGCAGCGGCCTCCTCGGCGCCGGAGCCCTGCCCAAGGGACTGCGGACCCAGGCGGCCCCTCACCTCGATCCGGGCGTCGCGTTCAACGAGCAGCCGGACTGGGGCAAGGCGCGGGTCGGCCATTTCGGGATCGCAGCGCTCTACCCCGGCACCCCGGTGGAGGCGGTCGCCCTCGCCGACGTCGAGCGGCTCGCCGACGCTCTCGCGGGCGAGCGCCCGGCGAGCTCTCCCCCGCCCCTCCAGTCCCCGCCTCCTCTCGTGGAGCTGACCGGCCACGAGGCAGAGGCCGGGCTGCTCGCTACCCTCATCGCCCGCTACGGCGTGAGCGGCGCCGAGGGACCGGTGCGGGAGGAGATCGCCAAGCACCTCCCCGCGTGGGCGAAGCCGGAGACCGACGCCAAGGGCAACCTCTTCCTGACCGTAGGCCAGGGGGACGAGCACGTGCTCTTCGTCGCCCACATGGACGAGGTCGGCTTCCGCGTCAAGGAGGTCCTGGCCGACGGCCGGCTGAGCCTGGAGACCCGCGGCGGCCTGCTCGCCCCGGCCTGGGAGGCGCACGCCGCGCTCGTCCATGGCGAACAGGAGGACGTTCCCGGCGTCTTCGAGCCGCGGCAGGACTGGGTCAAGGCGGACAAGTACGCCACCGGCGACGCGCCGCTCACCGTCTACGTCGGAGCCTCCTCCGCGAAAGAGGCCCAGGCGCTGGGCATCCAGGCGGGAAAGACCACGGTCACCATGCCCAAGCGCATGCTCCGGATGGGCCGCCACCGCGCCGTGGCCCGCGGCTTCGACGACCGCATCGGCTGCACCGCCCAGATCCTCGCCCTGCGCCAGATCGATCCCGCGAAGCTCACCCGCCGCGTCACCTTCGCCTGGGTGGTCGAAGAGGAGATCGGCCTCGTGGGCTCCGCGGACCTGGCGAAGCGCTTCCCCGAGCTCGACCGGGTGCACCCGGTGGACACGTTCGTGTCGTCCGACTCGCCGATCGAGACCGGACGCTTCGCCTACGCGCCGCTCGGCAAGGGCGCGGTGCTGCGGACGATGGACAACCTCAACCAGACCCCCCGCGCGCTCATCGACCGCTTCCTCGACCTCGCCGGCCGCAAGGGCATTCCGGTCCAGTACGGCATGACCGGCGGCGGCTCGGACGGCCTCGCCTTCACCGCGAACGGGCCGGAGATGCTCCCGTTCTCCTGGCCGGGCCGGCACTCGCACTCCCCCGTCGAGGTCGCGGACCTGCGGGACATCGAGTCGCTCATCCGGCTCATCCTCGCCGCTGCGACGGACTAGCCATGCCGATCCTCACCCAGCTCTACCGGCCGTCGCTCGCTCTCCTCACCGATCTCTACGAGCTGACCATGGCCTATGGCTACTGGCGCTCGGGCACGCACACGAAGGAGGCGGTGTTCCATCACCACTTCCGCCGGCCGCCGTTCGGCAGCGGCTTCACCGTGGCCTGCGGCTTGGCGCCGGTGATCGAATTCATCGAGCACCTCCACTTCGACGACGACGATCTCGCCTACCTGGCCGGGCTCCAGGGCAACGACGGCAAGCCGCTGTTCGACGGCGAGTTCCTGGACGTGCTGCGCGGCCTGCGCTTCGAGTGCGACGTGGACGCCGTGCCCGAGGGCACCGTGGTCTTCCCGCACGAGCCGCTGATCCGCGTGCGCGGGCCGATCCTCCAGGCCCAGATCCTGGAGACGCCGCTCCTCACCATCCTCAACTTCCAGACCCTGATCGCGACCAAGGCGGCGCGCGTCTGCCTCGCGGCCCAGGGGGACACGGTGCTCGAGTTCGGCCTGCGCCGCGCCCAGGGGATCGACGGCGGGCTCTCGGCGAGCCGCGCCGCCTATGCCGGCGGCTGCCACGGCACTTCGAACGTCCTCGCCGGCAAGCTCTTCGGCATCCCGGTGGGCGGCACCCACGCCCACTCCTGGGTGCTCTCGTTCGACACCGAGCTGGAGTCGTTCGAGGCCTACGCCCGCGCCATGCCGAACAACTGCGTCTTCCTGGTGGACACCTACAACACGCTCGAAGGCGTGCGCCACGCCGTCGAGGTCGGGCGCTGGCTGCGCGAGCAGGGGCGCGAGATGCTCGGTGTAAGGCTCGACTCGGGCGACCTCGCCTGGCTGAGCAAGGAGGCGCGCCGCATCCTCGACGAGGGCGGCTTCCCCGAGGCCAAGGTCTACGCCAGCAGCGAGCTCGACGAGCACCTCGTCGAGAGCCTCAAGCTCCAGGGCGCGAAGATCGCGGTCTGGGGCGTGGGCACCAATCTCGTCACCGCCAAGGACGATCCGGCGCTCGGCGGCGTCTACAAGCTGACCGCCGTGCGCGAGCCGGGAGAGCCCTGGAAGTACAAGGTCAAGCTCTCGGAGCAGGCGGTCAAGATCACCACTCCCGGCATCCAGCAGGTGAGGCGCTTCTCGACGGATGGCGGCTTCCTCGCGGACATGATCTTCGACGAGGAGCTGGGAGCGCCCGCGGCGCCCGTGATCGTGGACCCGGGCGACCTAACCCGCCGCAAGGAGATCCCCGCGGGCACCCCGCACACCGACCTGCTGGTGCCCGTGTTCCGCCAGGGCAAGAGGGTCTACGATCCACCGCCGCTCAAGGAGGTGCGCCAGCGCACCGTTGACCAGCTCGCGGGCTTCCACGGCGGCGTCAAGCGCTTCGCGAACCCGCACCAGTATCCCGCCGGCCTGGAGCGCGGGCTGTTCGATCTGAAGACCCACCTGATCCTGCAGGCCCGAGGCCTGGAGCATGAGGAGGAGAGATGAGGGAGCTTCCCGTCCCGGACTTCTACGATCCCTCCCGCGCCCGGGATTGGGCGTACGCGCCGGACCAGGAGGCGCTCTTCGCCGCGGCGAACGCCTGGCGCCGCGAGCACGGCATCCGGCCGTCGGGCACGGACCGCAAGCGCGTGCATCTCCTCCTGATCGACGTGCAGAAGGACTTCTGCTTTCCGCGGGGAACGCTCTACGTGGGCGGCCGGAGCGGCACCGGCGCCATGGAGGACAGCGACCGCCTCGCCCGCTTCCTCTACCGCAACCTCGAAGCGATCACGGACATCACCTGCACGCTCGACACCCACTACCCGTTCCAGATCTTCTCCCCCGCGTTCTGGCTCGGCGAGGACGGCCGGCCGCCGGCCCCGCACCAGGAAATCACCGCGGAGATGATCCGCGCCGGCCGCGTGCGGCCCAACCCCGACATCGCCTGGTGGATCTGCAACGGCGATCTCGACTGGCTGCGGCGGCAGGTGGAGTTCTACTGCGAGGAGCTGGAGCGCGCGGGCAAGTACAAGCTCTACCTCTGGCCCACGCACTGCCTGCTGGGGAGCGACGGGCATCCCCTGGTCGGCGTGATCCACGAGGCGCGCCTCTTCCATGCGTGGGCGCGCGGTGCGCAGAGCGCGATCCAGAGCAAGGGGGACAACCCGCTCACCGAAAACTATTCGATCCTGGCGCCGGAGGTGCTGAGGTTCCACGACGGCGGGGAGCTCGCGGAGCGCAACCGCCGCTTCATCGAGACTCTGTTCAAGGCCGACGCCGTGATCATCGCCGGCCAGGCCGCGAGCCATTGCGTCAAGAGCTCGATCGACGACCTGCTGGGCGACATCCTGACCCGCGAGGAGGAGCTGGCGCGGAAGATCTACATCCTCGGCGACTGCATGTCCTCGGTGGCCGTGCCCGACCCCGCGCGGCCCGGGAAATTCCTCTTCGACTTCACCCCCCAGGCAGAAGAGGCCCTCGCGCGCTGGGGAGGAGCGGGCATGAACGTGGTGCGCTCGACGGAGCCGATCGAGCGATGGCCGGGGATGTAGGCCCCTACCCCTTCAACCCATACCGCTCCATCTTGATCGCCAATCCGTTGCGCGAAAGGCCCAGCATGCGCGCGGCCTGCGACTTGTTGCCGTGCGTGCGGCGCAGGGCCTCGCGGATCGCCGACTGCTCGCAGCCGCCCACCAGGCGCTCGAGATCGAGATCGGAAGAGGTGTCCACGCGGGCGGTCGTGATCGTGCCGCTGCGCACGCGGTCGGGCAGGAGGTTGACGTCCACGGGCTTGCCCGCGGGGCTCATGTAGACGAGCTGGCGCGCGATGTTCTCCAGCTCCGAGAGATTGCCCGGATAGTCGTAGGAGAGCAGCGCGGACATGGCCTTGACCGTGATGCCCTGCATGCGCTTGCCGGTCTCGTGGCAGAACCGGTTGACGTACGACTGGATGAGCAGCGGCAGGTCCTCGCGCCGGTCGCGCAGCGGCGGCACCTCGACCGTGAACTGCGACAGCATGTAGGCCAGGTCCACGCGGAACAGGTCGCGCGCCGCCACCGACTCCAGCGGCACGCGGCTGCCGGCCACCACGCGCACGTCCACCGGATGCGCCTCCTGGCTTCCCGACGGCTCCACCTGGCCCGTGCGCAGGAAGCGGACCAGCCGGCCCTGCACCTCCATGGGAAGCTGCTCCACGTCGTCCAGGAACACCGTGCCGCCGTTGGCCAGGAGGAGCTTGCCCTCGCGGCGCACCGGCCCGGTCTTGCCCGGCACCTCGGCGCCGAAGAGATCGGCCTCGATCTGCTGTGGGCGCACGCCGCTGCACGACGCCATGATGAACGGCCCATGGCGCCGCGGTCCCGACAGATGCAGCGAGCGCGCGAGCAGCTCCTTGCCCACGCCCGGCTCGCCGAGCAGCAGCACGTGCACCGCGGGATCGACCGCGGCCCGGAGCTGCTCGATCACCTGCTTCATGGCCTGCGACTCCCCCACCACGAGCGCCGGATCGAGCGTCAGGTCCTGCTGGCCCGGCCGGCCCGGCAGGATCGGCTCGTACCAGCCCACGTGATGGACCAGGCCGAGCACCAGCAGGTGGCCCAGCGTGCGGAACGAGGTCACGGGCGACCAGTCGTCCGGCGCGAAGTTGGGGAACGCCGCCATCAGCGAGTAGGTGCGGTCGAGCGCCACGAAGGAGTGATAGCAGACCCAGGCCGGGGCCGTGGCGAGCTCGCCCTGGAAGGCGCCGCCATGCTGGAGGCTGTTGCCCGCATTCCTGTGCGTCAGGAGCTGGTCCATCAGCCCCTCGCCGCTCGCGAGCCAGCCCGGATCGCTGCTCACCACGAGCTTCAGGCCGGCCCGCTCCACCTCGCCCTGGAGCAGGAAGAGCACGCCGCCGCCGAAGTCGACCAGCACGTCGCTGACCAGGGCCTCGGACGTGGTGCGGCTCTCGGCGTCGGCCAGCACCCACTCGCTGATGCGGGAAAGGTGCTCGACCATGCGTCCGGGGGTGATGCGCGAGGCCGGCGGGACTCCCGACTCGGGCTCGACCGGCGGCAGGGGCTTCTCCGGCATGGGCACGACGTCCTCGACCAGGAGCGTCACGCCCCCGACCCGGATCTCGTCCAGGACCTCCAGCACGGCCTCGCGGACCTTGCGCCCGCTGACCAGCGTGCCCTTGCGGCTGCCGAGGTCCTCGATGCGCAGCTCGCTGCCGTTGTAGCGCAGAACGGCGTGCTTCTGGGCCACGCCGGTATAGGGAAGATAGATGTCGCACTCGGGACGGCTGCCGATGAGCAGCTCGTTTCGAGCAACGGGATACCGCCGGACACCGTCCGGCGCATAAGCAACGAGTCGAAGCATAGGAGTGGCATAGTACCTCATCCAAACCGGGCATCCCGTCTGCTATCCTCCGGCCCGCCATGAACGACCTGTTCCTCCGAGCCTGCCGCGGCGAAGCCGTGGAGCGCCTGCCCGTATGGCTCATGCGCCAGGCCGGGCGCTATCTGCCCGAATACCGGGCGATCCGCGAGAAGGCGGACTTCCTCACCCTGTGCAAGACCCCCGAGCTGGCCGCGGAGGTGACCCTGCAACCGGTCCGCATCCTGGGCGTCGACGCCGCCATCCTCTTCGCCGACATCCTCCTCCCCCTGGAGGCGATGGGCGCCGAGCTGCAGTTCGTGAAGGGGGACGGTCCCAGCTTCCCCAACCCGGTGCGCACCCGCGAGGACGTCGCCCGCCTGCGCGACCCGGACGTGGATTCGACCCTCGGCTACGTCTTCGACGCCATGCGCCTGGTGCGCCGCGAGCTGGAAGGGAAGATCCCCGTGATCGGCTTCGGCGGCACGCCGTGGACCCTCGCCGCCTACCTGATCGAAGGCGGAGGCTCCAAGCACTTCGACAAGCTCCTCGCCTGGAGCTACGCCGACCCGGAAGGGCTCGCCGTGCTCCTCGACCGGATCGCCGACACCTCCATCGCCTACCTGAACGGCCAGATCGACGCCGGCGCCCAGGCCCTCCAGCTCTTCGACACCTGGGGCGGCCTGCTCGACTTGGAACGCTGGCGCGCCCTGGCCCTCCCGCCGCTCAAGAAGATCGTCCAGGGGATCGCGGGACGGGTGCCATTGATTTATTACGTGAACGGCGGCGGGCATCTCCTGGAGGGGATGAACGAGCTGCCGGTGGACGTGCTCTCCGTCGATTGGCGCCAGCCGCTCAGCCGGGTGCGCCAGGTCGTGGGAAGCCGCACTCTCCAGGGGAACTTCGATCCCGCGGCCCTCCTCGGCCCCATCCCCGAGATCGAGCGCCGGGTACGGAAGGTGATCGAAGAAGGACGCGGAGGGGGACACATCGTGAACCTGGGACACGGCATCCTGCCGATGACGCCGGTCGAGAACGCGAAGGCGTTCGTCAGGGCGGTGCAGGGGCTAACTTTGGCTTAGGAGCGCCCTCCGGAGGAGGGTGCGGGCGCGTAGCCCCGGGTTTCAACCCGGTGCGGGCGGAGGGCGCGATCCCACCCGCCCCGGGTTGAAACCCGGGGCTACGCGCCTGCGCCTCCTGCGGAGGCGCTCCCACCTGACCAGGACCAAGTCAGCGCCTATGCGGATCGGAGGCCAACGCCTCCGCGGCCCGCGTGAACCCGGGATCGATCGCCAGCGCCCGTTCGTAGCACTCCGCCGCCTCGTCCCTCCGGCCCTGCGCCGCCCGCACCTCCCCCAGGTGGAACCAGGCCGCGACGAAATTCGGCCGCAGCGCCACGGCGCGCGCGAGGTGCTCCGCGGCCTCCTCGCGGGCGCCTTTCGCAGCGAGCATCCGGCCCAGGTTGTACTCCCCCTCCGCCCGGCCGGAGCCGCGGGCGAGCGCGGTCCGCGTGAGCTCGATCGCCTCGTCCAGCTTCCCCTGGCCGGCCCGCGCCAGGGCCAGCCATTCCAGGGCGAGAAGATCGTCCGGCCGGCGCTCCCGCACTGCGGCGAGCGTGGCCTCGGCCTCGGCGAAACGCCGCTGGTTGAGCTGCGCCTGGGCGAGGTCGAGCCACGGGTCGGGCTCGGGCAGCCGGGTCTCGGCGAGCTTCTTTTCGAGGAAGCCCGTCGCGTCACGGCTCCCGACTGTACGGACGACTGCCGCGGCCCGGTAGATCCCGGCGAGAGCCCCTGTCGGCCCCCCTGGCAGGACCCGCAGCTCGGTCAGCACCGGATCGCGCTCCGCCAAAGGCGCCAGCAGCTCCGGCCCTCCCGGCCCGCGCTGGATGCGGTGATCGGTCATCAACACCTGGACCACGTCCTGGGTCCGCCGCCGTGGCATGTGGCACGAGGCACAGGCGCTCCCGGCATGCTTCGCGGGCAGGCTCGCGTGACAGCTTTGGCACTCGCCATCCACCCGGGCCGTCATCACCTCCCTGGGCTGAACCTCGTGGGGATCGTGGCAGTCCACGCAGCCGAGCCCACCCCCGCTCTCCAGGAAGCAGCGGCTCTGGCGCAGCCGGTACGCGTGATGATTGATCTCGAAGCGCTCGGACGGGGCCTGCCCCTCCTCCTCCACATCCGCCTGCACCAGGTAGTCGGACAGCGGCTCGCCCGCCCGGTAGGAGAAGTCTCCGCGGCCGAACCGGCGCAATCCCGGCAGCGCGACCGAGGGTTGCAAATGGCAGGTCATGCAGACCTCGTCCTGCCGCGCCTTGGGCAGCCGGGCGGGATTGAAGATCGCGGCGCGGATCTCCGCGGCCGGGCCGATGCCGCCGGTCGCAAGCCAGATGTGCTCCGCGCCCGGACCGTGGCAGCGCTGGCAGCCCAGCCCCTCGGGCAGCTCGGCCGGAAACGCGTGCAGCATGCCCGCCGCGTCCGCGCCGGCCGGCAGCTCGGGATAGGCGTCGTGGCAGAATAGGCACTCCCGCCGCACCCGCCGCAGCACACCGTCATGGTCCGGCCGGTCGTAGCCGGGCGGCATGCCCCAGCTCTTCGTCTGGGTGTACCAGGCGAGCGGAAGCTGGAACATCTCGCCACCCGGGGTGCGGTAGAGATACGTCCGCGCGTTGTTGCCCGAGCCCAGGATCCAGTCGATCTCCTGCTCGAAGACATGGATGCGGCGGCCCGCCGCGTCCGACAGCCAGCGCCGGAACACCAGGCGCTCCCCGTCGCGGGCGATCTCAAGGTACTGGCGCGATGGGGCGTGGAAGAAGGGAGAGGCGGAGAAATCCTCGATGTCCGTCGACGGACGAGGCCGGAAGAACGCCCGCGCCATGCCTTTCTGCCGGTAGGTCTCGGAGATCCGCGTGTGGCAGGTGGCGCAGGCGCGGTCCGCGACATAGCCGGGCGCGGCGCCGCGGGTGACGGGGATGCCCAGCGCGGTCAGATCGCGGGCGATCCGCTCGTTCGCCGGCAGGTGGGCGGCCTGCCCCAGGAGCAGGGCCGCCATGGGGAGAAGGGCAAGCCTGGGCATGGTCGTCGAGAGGATAGCAGGGCACCTCGCCCCTGGCGCCGGATCGGCGGTAGAATTCCTCCCATGGACAGCCGGTTCATCTTGAGCGACTACGTCGAGCAGGCCTTGGCCCTGGCCGAGTACGACAAACTGGAAGATGGCACCTTTGGTGGAACGATCCCTCCCTGCGCCGGGGTCATCGCCTTCGGAGCCACGTTGCGGGATTGTGCAGACTCGCTGCACTCGACCCTCGAAGACTGGATTCTCCTCGGCCTCAAGCTGAGGCACCCGCTGCCGGTCATCGCGGGGATCAACCTGAACGAAGTCCCCCAGCATGAGTCGGTGGACGCCCTGTAAGCGTCGGGACTTCCTGCGCAAGCTGCGGGCTCTGGGTTTCGAGGGCCCCTTCGCGGGCTCGCGTCACCAGTTTCTGGTCCGCGGCGCGAACCGGCTTGCGATCCCGACCAACGAGAAATACTCGATCCCGCAACTGCGGATGCTGCTGAGGCAGGTCGAGACGATCCTGGGTCGTTCGCTGCCCGCCGCAGAGTGGAACGACCTCTAACCTCCGCTCCTGGCGGCGCTACGGGCTCGAAACCACCTCGATCCCCTTCTCCAGCACCTCGTCCCGCCCCTCCCGCACGCCTTTCAAGGTGGGCGCCACGGGCACGGTCGGCTGGATGCCGATGCCGTGGTGCTGCGAGCCGTCGTGCTTGAGCACCTTCATGCCCGTCCAGGAGACGGTGTAGCCGCCGGGCAGCTCGAACGGGTTGACGTTGCCGTTCGTGCCCGCGGTGGGACCGCCCACGATCTCGGCGAGCCGGTAGTGCTCGACCATGCCCATGTAGGTCTCGGCGTAGCTGATCGCGCGGCCATCCGTGAGGAACGCCACCTTGCCGCGGATGCGCGGCTGCCGCGGCTCCAGCGACCAGTTCGAGAACTGGAAGTCCATGCCCTGGCGGTCGGGCCGCGTCACGATCGGAATGTTCCATTGCGCGCTCGTGATCGCCGTGTCCGTCAGGTGCTGGAGGACCACGGGCGAGACCTTGCCCGGATAGCCGCGGAGGTCGAAGACCACGCCGCGCGCCTCCGCGAGCTTCGCCACGGCCGCGTTGAAGGCGCCGTCGTCGATGCGGCTCAGGTCCACGTACCAGATGCCGGGACGGACCTCGGAGACGCTCTCCGGCCGCGGCTCTTCGGGATAGGGAAACTTGACGTCGTAGGCCAGCGAGACCTCGTACGGCTCGCCCGCCGCGGGCTGGATCTTCAGCTTGACCGTCTCCCCGGCGAGGCCCCGGCCGAGCCGGCCCAGCGCGACCCAGCGGATCCACTGGGGCGTGGCGCCCGAGGCGAGCCGCTCGCGCTTCGTCAGGGCCTCGGCCGCGGGCACGCCGTCGAGCTCCAGGATCACGTCGCCGGGGCGCACCCGCTCCGCCTTGCCGGGCACGACCGCCGCGACCGTCAAGCCGTTCTCGATCCAGCGCAGGGCGAGCGGCAGCGACGCGTACTTCTCCCAGCTCCGGGAGCGGAGACCTACGTTGCCGTGGCCGTCGTGGAGCCGGGCCACCAACAAACGCAGCGTGTCGAGGAAGGCCGTCTCGTCGCGGTCCGTTGCGGCGGAGGTCAGCGCCTCGCGCAGCGCCGCGGGCCAGTCGGTCCGGACCACGTCGAAATAGGGGTAGAAGTGCTGGAACACGTTCCAGGCGAGCGTCACGTCCGCGAGCCGCGTGGCGCGGTCGTTGCCGGACGGCTGCCAGCCGTTCGTGGCCGGCGGAATCCACCCGTGGGCCGTGGGCACGGTTTCACCCTTCTCGTTCCGATAGAGCGTGATCGGCACGCGGCAGGAGACGCCGCCGCCCAGCTCGGCCTCGAACACCTCGGCCGGCGGCGGCAGCTTCGGCGGCGCGGTCGGCGCACCCGTGATCGACGCGCACCCGCCTTCGCGGCAGTCCGTGGCCATGGCGAGCGCGAAATCCCTGGTCCGGTCCGACCAGGTCCATCCCGCGGGCCGCCCCTTCGTCCCCGGGTCCTCCTCGTCGAAGCCCGCGTTCTTCAGGGGAACGGCCTCCCACGTGCCGTCCGGCCGCGCGGCTTCGAGCACGGCGTTCTCGACCCAGGCGCGTCCGCCGCCCCGCAGGACGACGCCCACGTAGAAGCTCGTGACCTTCTCCTGGAGCTGCCCGACCAGCTCGACCTCCTGCCATTGCGTGCCGCGGAACGGGCGGTCCTGCATGTCCATGGCCATCTCGTCGCCGTCGTCGTTCCACCCCTGCGTCCAGATCCCGGCCCCGCCGTGCTGGCCGAATCCCTCGGTGCGGAGCCACGCCCGGAAGCGGACCTTGCGACCGGCCACGAGCCCGGGCTCGGTCTCCTGCGCCAGGTTGGCCGCGCCGTCGAGAAGAGGCGTCCTGCTATCGATCCGTTGGCTGCGGTAGTTGGGCATCCGGCCACCCACATCCACTCCCAGGTGCCGCCAGGCGACGATCGCCGCATCCCGTTCCGTCAGCTCCCGGGGCATCTCGGGAGCCTTGCCCGCCGCCCACACCTGGACCGTGGGAGCCAGGGGCCGGAACAGTTCCTCCAGCCGGCGAGCGAGCGCCTCGGGGCTCTTCGCTCCCTCGACCTCCTTCACCCCGTGGATGGCGAAGGCGTTCCAGCTCGTCTCCGCCGCCGCGTCGCTCGGGTGGAAGTACCGCACGTACCCGAGCAGCCGCGTGAACGCGACCAGGTTGTCGAGCCCGCGCCCTTCAAGAGACCGGGGAGGCTGGTCCGCCGGCTGGGCGAAGGCCGGCGCTGCGAAAAGAAGGAGGCAAAGACGAGCGACCCTGAGCATGGAGAGGAGAATAGCAGCGGCGAAGATCCGCGATACGCTCGCGCGCCATGGAGAAGCCTTTCCTCGAGTACGCCGGCGGCGCGCTGCGAATGGAGGGGACCGTGCTCGCGGAGCTGGCGGAACGGCTCGGCACCCCCTTCTTCCTGATCGGCGAATCCCGCCTGCGGAGCAACTGGCAGGCGCTGGAACGGGGGATCGGGAGCGGCACGGTCCTGCGCTACTGCGCCAAGACCAATCGCGAGGCGGCGGTGCTTCAAGTGATGAGCAGCCTCGGCGCCCACCTGCTGGCGAGCCATGCGGCCGAGGCGGCGCTCGCGGTCCGCTGCGGCTTTCCGCCGGAGAAGATCGCCTATGCGCGACCCGTGCTCACGCCGGAAGAGCTGGACGCGGCGCTCGGGCTCGGGGTGCCGCTCTTCCACGTCCACCACCCGGACGACCTGGCGCAGCTCGAAGCCGCAGCGTCCCGGGCCGGCCGCCGGGTGCGGGTCTCGTTCCGGCTGCGCGGCGCGGCGGGCCTCTCGCCCCTCGGCCGGCTCAACCGGCGGCTGGGGCTCGATGCGGACGAGATCGTCGAGGCCGCGCGGCGGGCCGCGGCATCGCCCTGGCTGAGCCGGTCGCGTTGAACTTCTACCTGGGCACGCAGCAGTCGTCGCTCGACGGCTTCACGCATGTCTTTCGCGGAGTCCTGGCTCTCCTGAAGCGCCTGCCAACGCTCCGCGAGGTCAACCTCGGCGGCGGCATCCCGTCGCCTACCCTGCGGCGGATCGGGCCGCGCCAGGTGCTCGGACGGCTGCGGGACCGTCTTGCCTCCTCCTCGGGGAACCTGGAGACGTTCGCCTCCAGGCTGGGAGAGCGCTTCCGCGAGCTGACCTCGGGCCTCTCCGAGCCGCCGGTGCTCGCGGCCGAGCCGGGACGGTCGATCGTGGGGGACGCGGCAGTGCTCGTCACCCGCGTCCGCGCGGTCCGGGGAAGCTGGCTCTTCCTGGACGCGAGCCGCAACCATCTCCCCGAGTCGCCCGTGCTCTTCGCCCGCCGCATCCTTCCCTTGTCGGAAGGGAAGGGAGCGGAGCGCTTCTGGAACCTTTCCGGCTGCACCTTGAACACCCTCGACGTGCTCGACCTGCACCGCCGCCTGCCGTTGCTCGCGCCCGGCGACGGTCTCGCCTTCTGCGACGCGGGCGCCTACTCGATCTCCCGCGCCAGCTCCTACGCGGGGCTCTCGCCCGCGGTCCACCTCCTCGCCGCCGACGGGACCGTGCGGCTGGCCAGGAAGGCGCAGGGCGTGGAGGATCTTTGAAGGCCCTGGTCACGGGCGCCTCCGGGTTCCTGGGCCGGCATCTGGTCCAGGCCCTGCGGGACGAAGGCCGCGAGGTCGTGACGCCCTCCGGCGACCTTCGCGATCCTTCCTCGTACTCTCCATGGCTCGCGCCCGGGATCTCGGTCTTCCACCTCGCCGCGATCCGCAGCCATCCGCGCGTCCGCGTCCGCGACATGGAGGAGGTCAACGTCCGCGCCACGGCCGAGCTGGCCCGGCGCTCCCTGGATGCCGGGGTGGGCCGGTTCGTCCATGTCTCGACGGCCCTCGCCGATGGCGCATTCGGCGCCTACGCGAGCTCCAAGGCGCGCGCCGTCGAGGAGATCCGACGGCTCGCGGCCGCGGGATTGCCGGCGGTCGTGGTCAGTCCCACGATCGTCTACGGCCCGGACCATCCGTCCCATCCCAACCGGATCACCTCGGAGATCCGCCGCCTGCTGCGCCAGCGCGTGGTTCTCGTCCTGGATGGCGGCCGGGAGGCGCGCAACCTCGTCTACGTGGACGACGTGGTCCACGGTCTCCTCGCGGCCGAGGCGCGCGGCGCGGTGGGAGAGGAGTACGTGCTGGGCGGCGAGGAGATCGCGCCGCGCGACTTCGGCCGGCTCGTGCTGTCGCTCGCCGGTCTCCGGCCCCTCGCTACGCTCTCGCTGCCCACCACACTCGCGCTCGTCGCGGCCCGGATCGCGGACCGATGGCAAAAATCCGAAGCTGGAAGCGGTTACACTACCGCGGTCCTGATGCTTTTCCTGGAATGGCGCTTCAGCTCCAAGCGGGCGGAGCGGGATCTGGATTATCGCCCCCGTCCCCTGGCCGAGGGGCTGTCCCTTACGATCGACGAGTTGAGGGCAATGCATGGACGGGTTGAGGCGGGATGAAGCCAGCCAGACCCTGCGCGAGCGGCAGCGCCGGGACTGGGACCGGATCGCCGCGTCGGTACGCGATTTCCACGCCGCGCCGACCACCCTGTATTACCGCCGCTGTGAGATCGCCCTGCTGGAGCGCTCCGTGGGGAGCCTGCGGGGCAAGCGCGTGCTCAAGCTGGACCTTTGGAACGAGGCGTTCAACACGCGGATCCTCGACTGGATGCGCGAGCAGGGAGCGGAGGTGGTGGGGCTCGACATCTCCCGCGTGGTGGCCTTCCGGGCGCGCCGCAACTCCCAGTCGAATGGCCACGCGCCGGCTCTGCTGCGCGCCGACATCCGCGAGCTGCCGTTCGCAACCGGCTCCTTCGACGTGGTCTACACCATGGGGACCATCGAGCACATCGACGAGTACCGCGAAGCCATTCGCGAGATCCATCGCGTGCTCAAGCCAGGGGGCCGGTCGGTGATCGGCGTGCCGCACAAGTGGGACCTCTTTCTGCGTCCGCTCATGGTCCGGGTCCTCGACGCCTTCGGCCAGTACCTCTATGCGCCGGAGAAGTCGTTCAGCGCCGCGGAGCTGCGCCGGGACGTCGAGCAGACCGGCCTGCGGGTGGTCGAGCGCACGGGCATCCTCACCTTGCCGGGGCTCCTGCGCATGGCCGACCTCTTCTTCTATACCCGGGACCTCCCTCTCTACCGGCTGAGCCCGCTGTTTCTCGCGCCCTTCCAGTACGCGGAGACGCGCTGGCGCTGGCCGGGCCGCTTCGGCTATCTGTTGACGGTCGTGGCCGACAAACCCTGATGGAAGCGTACCGCCACGTGCCGGGCTTCCTCTCCGGCGAGGAGCTGGATCGGCTCGCCCGCCTGGTCGCGGACCACGAGGATCTGTACACCGAGGTGCACGGCCGGGGCGGTCTGGGGCCGCGCTACCGGGTGATCGACGGCGACCAGATCCACGAGAAGCTGTCCGAGGTCGAAGAGCTCGGCGACCGGCGGGTGAGGCCGCTGGCCGAGGAGTTCGCAGGCCACGCCTTGCGCCCTCTCGGCAGCTCCAAGCGGTCCATGCGGGTCCAGGCCTACGAACGGCGGGAGCACGGCTTCCGCTGGCACCTGGACGGCCATGCCTACGTGGCCCTGGTGACGCTCAAGAACACGAACGGTGGCCAGACGCAGTTCATCTCGCCTGCTCTCACCCGGTTCCTGCGCTTCCTGCTCTACCCTCTCTATGCGTTTCCCCAGGTCTTCTCGATCTTCCCGCGCCGCGCCGTCACCGCCCGGGCCGGGGACCTGCTGGTGATGCGCGGAGCCCGCACGCTCCACCGCGGGATCACCCTGGCGGATGCAGGTGAGCGCATCCTGCTCGCCTACACCTTCGACTCTCCGGGCAAGAAGCCGAACCCCTTTCGCGATTGGATCGCCAAACGGCTGAACTACTGATCCACCTGGCGGCTTTCGCGATCCTGACTGCCACGGCTTGGGCGGCCGGCTCGCTGTTCAGGCTCGAGGATCACGCCGTCAGGATCGCGCTCGGGCTCGCCCTGCTGGCCCATCTCGGCTTCCTGCTCGCCGCGCTCGGCCAGTTGCAGTCCGGCGCTCTCATCGCCCTGACCGTGTCGATCCACGCCGCCGCCTTCTACCAGGAGCGCCCGCGTCTCGCCTGGCGCCTGTGGGGATTGGGCCTGATCGCGCTCACGCCCCTCTTCGTCCTCGCGCTCTATCCGCCGACCGCCTTCGACGAGACCATGTACCACCTGCCCTTCGCCCGAGCCTTCGCGCAATCGGGAGGGCTGCCCACCATGCCTGCGCTCCGCTTCCCGGTGTTCCCGGCGCTCGCGGAGCTGCTCTTTGCCGAGACTTTCCTGCTGGCCGGCGACGTGGCTACCCATTTCGTCGCCCTTCTGGCGATCCTCGCGACTGCCGGCCTCCTGGCGGCCTGGGGCCGGAAAGCCTTCTCACCGAATGTCGGATGGATCGCGGCGGCGCTCTGGCTGGGCAACCCGATCGTCGCCCACCTGGCCGGCACGGACTACGTCGAGCCGCTCCTCACCCTCTTCGTCACCGGCGCTCTCTTCTCGTCCTGGATGTACCGGCAATCCGGGGAAAGGCGCTGGCTGCTGCTCGCCGCCGTGTTCGCAGGAACGGCCGCGGGGGTCAAGTACCTGGGCCTTTTCTTCGCCGCGGCCGTCTTCGTCGAGCTGGCGCCCGCCCGCCGGAAAGCCTTCCTGTTTGCCCTCCTGGCCTTCGTGGTGCTCGCGCCCACCTACGTCCGGATCGCGGCGCACACCGGCAATCCCATCTTCCCCTACCTGCCCGGCCTTTTCGGCTCGACTCCGTGGGACCCGATCGCCCTCAAGCCCATGGCGGACGTGATCGCGCCCGAGACGCTCGTCCGCTTCGTCCGCCTCCCCTGGGACGTGGTCTTCCACCGCTCGGCCGTGGGGCAGCAGCCGCCGTTCTCACCGTTCTACCTCCTGGGCCTTCCCCTGCTCCTCGTCGGGGATTCCCGGGTGAGGCGCCTGGCGGCGATCCCTCTCCTCTGGGCAGCCGTCTTCCTCTTCCTGCCCTCCGACTCCCGTTTTCTGGTGCCCATCCTGCCGCCGCTGAGCCTCGCGCTGGCCGGGTCGATCCGGATCGAAAAGCGCTCCCTGCTGGCGGCGGTCTGCGCGCTGGCTTTCCTGCCGGGCTGGCTCTACGCGGGCTACAGAGTGGTCAAACAGGGGCCGCCGCCGGCCACGGCGGCGGAGCGGGATCTCTATCTCGCCCGCAAGCTGCCGCTCTACCCGGCGGTCCGCCACCTCGACCGGCTCTCCAAGGTCGCCTATGCCTTCAACGCCGAGAGCATGAAGTACTTTCACGAGGGAGCCCTCTACGGCGACTGGATCGGCCCGGTGAGCTACCGCCGGCTTCTCCCTCTCGTCGAGAGGCCGGCGCTCCTCCATCGCGAGCTGCGGAAGCTGGGAGCGACTCACCTTCTGATGAGCAAGAGACCGGGCGCGGTCCGGCCGCCCGAGACGTCCGAGTGGCGGCGATGGTTCCGGCGCGTCCATGACGATCCGGCCGCGGAGGTCTTCGCGCTCGAAATCGAGTGACTTTCCCAGGACCTGAGAAGAGGATTCTTGTGCGAGAAAACCAAATTCACGCACAAGAAAACCGGATTCACAGGAATGAGGAGAGAATTCTTGTGCGAAAAAATGGGATTCACGCACAAGAGAACCGCTCTGATGTGCAAGAAATCCAAATTTCTGTACATGAAAAGCCGTTCGTTGTGCGAAAAAACTCTTTTCCCGCACAAGAATTTGGATTTGGCGGGGAGGTGAGAGCGTTGCCTTCCCTGGGAGCGCCGGCATCCCTGCCGGCCACAAACCAAACAACGGCCGGCAGGATGCCGGCGCTCCCAGGAAAGGCCAGGACGGTCCTCTCCTACAATAGGCACCCATGACCCTCCTCGACCTCCTGATTCTGAATCTGGGAGCCCGCTTCACCAAGCTCCTGATCGAGTCCTGGCTCGGCAAGGGAGCAGGAACGACCATCGCCGGCGAAGCGGCCGATCTCCTCAAGGGACGGTTCCAGAGCACCGCGGACCAGAAAAAGGCGAAGCGCGAATTCGAGGAACTGGGTGATCGTATGGCCAGGGAGCTCCTGCCGCTCTTCGAGGGTGCCGAGAGGCAGGGCCATGTCAATGCGGAGGCGGTGGTGCTCGCGCTGGAGTCCACTCTAGCCGGCCTGCCGAGCGCGGCCTTCTTGATCCAGAAGGACCTCGAGGCCCGAGCCATTCTGACCGAGCTGAGGAAGACCCGTCCGCTCCCCATCGCCCAATTCTCCCAGGCGGAGACGGACCTCTACGGGCGCGCTCTCGAACGCTCGGTGCGCCATCTGGTCGAGGTGGTCTCCCGGCTTCCTCAGTTCGAGGAAGCCTTCGCGGCCCGCAGCCTTCAGCAGCTCTCCAGGTTAACCGGCAACGTCGAAGAGATTCTGGCAGGGGTACGCCGGCTCGAGGCGACGGTCGGCGCCGAGAACCGGGATGAAAAAGCCCGCGAGTATGAGATCGACTACCGACTCGCCGTCCAGCGCAACCTCGACTACCTGGAGATCTTCGGCATCGACCTGCCCCCGGAGTCCCGGAGGCACAAGCTCTCCGTCGCCTACATCTCGCTTAATCTGGAAAGCCGCTCCGGAGAGACCGCACAGCCCCTTCCAGCCGAAGCGCTGTTCGATCGGCTGAGCACGGCTAAAGGGCAATTGCTGATTCGTGGTGACGCAGGCAGCGGAAAGAGTACCCTGTTCCGCTGGGCAGCCATGCAGGCTGCCGCTGGACCCCACTGGGATCTTTGGACCTTCCATGAATCAAGTTCTCCCTGGGATGTCTTAACCAAGCGTCGTCTACGTCAGAAAACCACTTGGAAGACCCGGGTGCCCTTTCTGATTCGCCTGCGGCAGTGTAAGTCAGGAGTACTTCCTAGCCCGGATCAGTTCGCGGAGCTAGTCACCCAGGCAGGCGGTCGGGCTCCTGAGGAATGGGTGAAGTCGGTACTCAAGCAGGGACGAGCCATCTTGCTCCTCGACGGAGTCGACGAGATCCCCAACGCCCGTCGGGAAACAACTCGCCGTGGAATAGAGGATCTCCTTGGGTATTACCCAGAGACCTACTTCGTGATCAGCACCCGCCCGAAGGCTGTCGAGCCGGACTGGCTTGCGCACCTCGGCTTTCAAGAGGCCCTCATCAACCCGCTCTCGGAACTGGACCGGGCCAACTTCATCGACCGCTGGCACGAAGCCGTCGCCGAGGAACTGAAACTACGCGGAAAGGCAGCCACAGATCTCCCTGGTATGGCCAAATCGTTGAAGAGACAGCTTGAGGACAACCCCGAGGTCGCGCGGCTCGCGACCAACCCACTCCTCTGCGCGATGATCTGCGCCTTGCACCGGGATCGCCGCGAGAAGCTTCCCGAGAGGCAGCGCCAACTCTGCGAGGATCTTTGCCACGCGCTCCTCCATCGACGCGAGCGAGAGAGCGGGCTGAATCTGGAAGAATTCCCCGAGCCCTATCGCCGCCTCGACTACCCCCAGAAGCGCGCAGCGGTCCAGGAACTCGCCCAGCACATGGTGCTCAATGGATACTCCTCGCATTCCACCGAGGAGGCCCAGGAGCAGATCGGTAAGGCGCTCAAGCAGTTCCCTGGGCACTCGGTAGCCGATGCCCGCGTTGTCACGGAATCGCTGGTTGAGAGGAGCGGCATCCTGCGCGAGGAAACCCAGGGAGAGATCAGCTTCATCCACAATGCATTCAAGGAGCTTCTCGCAGGTGATTACTTTGCGGGCGCAAACGACGGCGGGTTGCTGGCCAGACATGCGCTTGATCCCGCGTGGCAGCCGGTGATCCTTGTCGCGGTTGCAGCGGACCTGCGCGGCTTCGCGACCAAAGTCATCAAGGAGATTCTCAAGCCCGGATCTCAGGCCAAGGCTGAGCTTCGAGCGCGGCAGCTCATGGCCCTCCGCTGTCGGGCTGCAGCTCTCTATGTGGAAGAGGAGCTTGATCTTCAGTTGCAGCAGCTCAGGACAACCTTGTTTCCTCCCCGGAACATGGAGGATGCCGAAGCCTTGGCGACCGGCGGCAACGCGGCCGTGCCTTTTCTGGTTGCCGGCAAGAATCTGAATGCCAACGAAGCCGCGGCCAGCGTGCGGGCTCTGCGCTTAATCGGCACCTCCCAGTCGAGGCAGGCACTCCGGAGTTTCCTTGGCGATCGCCGAGATAGCGTTGTCTCCGAGTTGTCGCAGGCTGTTAATCCTTTGGACATTGACTGGGTCCGAGAGCAACTGCTCAAACATGAAACGCTTCCCGCATGGATTCGGGCACAGATCAACGATCTCTCCCCGTTGTCAGCATTGACCAACCTGCAGGTACTTTATCTCGGTGGAACTCAGGTCGCGGCTCTCTCTCCTCTGGCCACACTCACCAACCTGAAGACCCTCTATCTCAACGGGACTCGGGTCGCAGACCTCTCTCCTCTGACCACGCTCACCAACCTGCTGGTCCTCGTTCTCAACGGGACTCGGGTCGCAGACCTCTCTCCCTTGGCCACGCTCACCAAGCTGCAAGGCCTCTATCTCGCCCAGACTCAGGTTGCAGACCTGTCACCGCTCATGAGTCTTGCCAAACTCAAGCACCTGGATATCCGCGGAACCCCGGCTACTCAGGAAAACCCAGGAGTGCTTGAGCACCTCGGCTGCGAGATCGCTCGCTGATCGGCTACTCCGATGCCGCCGTCGAAGGCGCCGCCGGGCTTTCCAGTCCGGCCCGGCCCTGCCGCGCGAGGTACTCCTCCACGAACAGCAGCCGGTCGGGGCCGGCGCGGCGGATCACGGAGAGGAGGTCGTTCATCGAGGTGACCTCTTCGAGCTGCTCCTCCACGAACCAGTCGAGGAAGCGGACGCCGACGTAGCTGCGGTCGGACTTGGCGATCTCCACCAGGTCGTAGATCTGGCGGGTGACCTCCTCCTCCCATTCCAGGGCTTTGGAGACCGCCTCGTCGGCCGAGGCGAAGCCGGCCTTGGGGGCCGGGAGCGCCGGGATTACGACCTTGCCGCCCACGTCGTTGATGAACTTCACGAAGCGCATCGCGTGCGTGCGCTCCTCCTCGGACTGGCGGTAGAAGAACTTCGCCAGCTCCGGCAGGGTCTCGGAGTCGAAGTACGACGCGATGGCGATGTACTGCATCGAGGCGCCCATCTCGTTGCCGATCTGCTGGTTGAACGCCTGGATCAGCTTGTCACTGGCCAACATGTGCCGCTCCTCCCTCTTGGATGTCTGGTGCTGCCGGCCGCATTCTATGCCGGATCTCAGCACTCGATGACATTGATCGCGAGGCCGCCGCGGGAGGTCTCCTTGTACTTGGTCTTCATGTCGGCCCCGGTCTCGCGCATGGTCTTGATGACCCGGTCGAGGGAGACCTTGTGCGAGCCGTGGCCGCGCAGGGCGATGCGGCAGGCGTTGATCGCCTTGACCGAGCCCATGGCGTTGCGCTCGATGCAGGGGATCTGCACCAGCCCGCCCACCGGATCGCAGGTCAGCCCCAGGTTGTGCTCCATGCCGATCTCGGCCGCGTTCTCGACCTGCCAGTTGGCCCCGCCCAGCGCGGC
>Ga0268265_10001229_pt1 | contig 22161 bp, 16 predicted proteins | sample KBSSwiS52_FD_190355 | JGI IMG/M metagenome (GOLD analysis project Ga0268265, IMG submission 190355) | Switchgrass rhizosphere microbial communities from Kellogg Biological Station, Michigan, USA - KBS Switchgrass S5-2 (SPAdes) (version 2) | ecosystem: Host-associated > Plants > Roots >... | reverse complement strand
TCGTACCTCTCGCCCGGGACCGGCACGCCTCCGCTCTCCGCAAACAGCGCGCGATAGAACGCCCGCACCCAGGCCAGGTTCTCCGCCTCTTCCCGCGGATCCAGCCAGCCGGTGGTGCATGCGACGTCGAGGATGGAACCGCGCTGGGCGGAGGCGGTCGCATCGGGCGGGACGGTGTTGATCCGTCCGCCATAGGTCGCGAGCCCCAGCATCCCGCCCATCACGTCGTGATCGGTGCGGGTCAGATGATCGAAGGCCACGCCCATCTGGTCATCGGTGAACCGTTTCTTGAGCAGCGCGTCCTTCACCTTGACGTTCACGCCACCCGGCGGCGCGGCGAACAGATCGGGGAGCGGGTTCAGGGCGAACTCCAGCCAGGACATCCGCGCCATCTCGCGGGCATGCGGTGCGCCGATCCCTTCGCACAGCGCCGCCAGATGGTCATCCATCTGCCGCTCGGCGGCGGTGTCTGCCGTGCTTACACCGCGGACGACGATCTTTCCGAACTGTTTGCGATGGAGCTCGAGGAGGGTCCAGAGAGAGGCGTTGGGAGAATCGGCGCCGCTGTTTTGCTCGCACCAGATCCCGTGATTCTTGAAGAGTCGCAGGAAGGACGACCGGTCGATGTCGCTCCAGCTCCACTCCGCCTTGAAGGTCGTGATCGATTCCGGCGCGCGGGGCAACAGACTGGCGGGATCCTCGCCGGATGCGCCAGGCGATCGGAACCAGTACCGGGTGACGACGCCGAAGTTGCCACCCCCTGCGCCGGTGTGCGCCCACCAGAGGTCGCGATGCGGGTCGGACGCCTCCCGGGTCGCCACCACGCTGCTCGCCCGTCCGGCCTCGTCCACGGTGACCACCTCGACGGCATACAGATAATCCGCTGCGAGGCCGTGCTGGCGGCAGAGAAAGCCAAAGGCGCCGCCGGCCACATGCCCGCCCATGCCGATCTCCGGATACTCTCCGAGCGGGATCATGACTCCCCACGTCTCGAAGAGCTTCCGGAACGTCTCGCCCACCGTGGCGCCGGTCTCGACGGCCACGGCGCCCCGTTCCGCATCGTAATCGATGCGCTTCATGGGCGAGACGTCGAGGATCACCCGCACCGCGGGATCCGAGACGAATCCCTCGAGGCAGTGCCCGCCGCTCGTCACGACAAGACGCCGTCCTTCCCGCACCGCCTCCTCGACTGCCGCTACCACCTGCTCGGTCGAGCTGGCCAGCCGGACGTAGTCCGGGCTCGCGCGGAACCGCTTGTTGAACCGCTTCTCGACCACAGCGAGATACCGCGGATCGCCGGGGCCGATTCTGCCGGATTCGACCTCTGTGTCGTCGGTCGTTGGTCGTGTCAAGGAGAGACCTCGCTGTTCAACAGAGGCCAGACCCGCGCCGCCAGGACGACCTGGAACAATCGAACCAGCAGCGCGGACTTGGTCGCGTCGGGCACATCGGCGTCAAGGACCGGCTTCAGCAACAGATCGGTGCAGGCCCGTCGCTGGTCCGGGGAAAGCTCGGGGCGTGCAGCCAGGGAAACATCCCAGAGCTCGCCATAGAGATACCAGGCCAGATCGTAGTACAGGAGCGACGCTTCCACTTCCCAGGCCTGAGCGCTCCGAAAGGCTGAAGCCACCTCCAGCATGGCCGTCAAGCCACTCGCGAGAAGACCCCGGAGCGGATCTTCCTGAGCGGCGAAGGTCTCCTGCAGACTGACACCGGCGACCGCGGCCGTGCCCAACGCGGCTCCCTGGCGGCTGGCGCTGCGCGACGCTTTCTTGCTGTGCAGGTTTCGCAGACAACTGTGAAACGTGCCGGCGACCTTGCGTGCCTGCTCGGCTGTCTCTCCGCCGAGCATGAGCAGGTCTTTTTGGAGGTTCCAGACGTCATCCGGAGTCGGAGACGCCATGATCCGTTGCAGGCTCGAACCCAGGCTGGCAACGATGGCGCTGGTCCTTGGAGTCACGGATTCAGGACTCATTGCCAGTTCAGTCGAACATCAGAAAGGGCGTAACTTTATGTGCCACTGCAAGTTCCTCCGTCATGGGGCGTCACCGGGATCGGGGCGTCACAGCCCGAGAGAGGCCCCTCCGGTCCCCGATTCTACCCTCTGCGGCCCACCCGGAGAGGCCGAGAAGCACCTGTATCTTTTGAAGGCCGGCTTGACGCCGGCCGGGCAAGAAAGGAGTTGGAGATATGAGAAGAACCGCCACCATCCTCGGTCTGCTCGCCCTCCTCGCCCTGGTTCCCTGCACGGAGTGTATGGCTCAGTCGCAGCCTGCCTCTCCTGCCAGTACCATGACAGCGGCGACCTCTCCCGTTGACCTCGCGGAGTTCCTGGCGACCCTGTCAGGCAGCCAGACCAGCACCTCCCTCAACTTCCAGTACATCACTTGCACGGACGACGAAGACTGCCCGCAAGGTCAGCTCTGCTGCTACCCTTGCGGCATTGATGGCTGCAACTTCGTCTGCATGGATCCGGACCGAAGAGGCCGTTGCCCGATCATCCCCCCTAGCGTGAGGAACCGCCGCCAGCGCCGGTCCTTCCCGGCTGACGCTGGCGGCGACGGCCTCAGTTGCGGATCTCGGGCTTCGTCACGTAGACCTACCTATTCTTCGGCCAGTACAGCAATCATCTCGATCTCGATCATGAAACCTTCGTCCGCCAATGCGGACACGCCTATCCACGTGCACGCAGGGGGCCGCCGGTCCCCGAACGTCGTAAGAAGCGCATCCTTGATTGCCGGTGCTTTCTCTGAAGCATAATCCACACAATATAGAGCCGCATCGACACAATGTCGGTCAAAGTCCCACCGGCTGCATGAAGGGCCTTCTCGATGTTGCGAAGTGCTTGGAGCGTCTGGCGGGAGTCGCCCGGCCGCTGGCGTTGGCTGCCCCGCGGCTTGGCGGTGGTGACGGCGCTGCCTCTCGTCGTGATCGTGCTGCTGGCGGCTCGGCCTCCCTACCGGCCGGGGGGCAAGGTCCGGCCGCGCGAGGTTCTCTCCGAGCTCGCCCAGCGCCAACGGCCGGCGGACCGGATCTACGTCTACACCCAGGCGAGACACGACATCGCCTTCTACGGGCGCCGGGCCGGCCTCGGAGAGTGGGTGCAAGGCGAGCGGCATTACGACGATCCCCGCGGCTACCTGCGCGAGGTCGATACCCTTCGGGGAAGCCCCCGCGTCTGGTTCTTCTGGGTGCGACTCGATCGCGACGAGCCCGCCTGGATCCGGGACTACCTGGCGACCATCGGCCGCGAGCTTGAGAGGATCCCCGACGGAGAGTTCGATGAGACCGGCTCCGTTCTCCACGACCTGTCCGATCCGGAGAAACTGGCAGCCGCCACGGCGGACTCCTTTCCGCTCGCGTCTCCGAACCCCGGCGACTGAGATACAAACTGCACTCGCCCGGTGTCCCCTGCGTCGACGCCCTGCTCACCGGCCGGCCTTCGGAAGGGACCTGCGCAAGCAGAAGGCACAACCATCGACCCGCCGATTCAACTTCCGAGTTGCTGCAGGAGAGGATCGTCTGGAGACCTGGCTGGCCGCCAGGGTAGGCATGACATGAGCGGCGGTGGGAAACGGAGCCAGGGTCGAGACTGAGGCACCGGCAACAGGCGAAAGCCGCCGGCAACAGCTACTCCCTCGACCTATTCTGGTGAACTTAGATGAGGGGAACTGGAAGCCTTCTTCGTCTACAGTTTGTCAATATGAAAAGTACACCGAAAAGAGTCTGTCATGGCTGAGAAGACAGGTGCCTACACCTCCTAAACGCCCCGACGAACGGTCCGTGGCGCTCCGTGCGCCGGGGAAGCCGCAGGCATCCAAAATGAACTGGAGCGATATCAAAGCCGGGGTAGTGGACCAACAAGAGATAGGGAGGCCCCGCCATTCGCGGGTGATCCTGTTAGGAGGGTCTCTATCATGAAGCACGTCATTCTCTTCTCTACCATGTTGCTCTACGCCCTCTGCGCGGACGCTGACCGTCGCGAGGCTTCGTTCAGGACGTACATCGACGCTCAGCGCATACTGCATCTCATGGGAACGGACGCCTCAGAGGCGATCATCGCGACGGTGACGGGTAACCTGGCGGGCATTGCCATCGACTATCGCAAAATGGACGGAACCGGGGCGCCCCAGGCCTCGGATTTTCCCCTCGCCGCTTTCGACCGGCTGGAGGTCCAAGCCGGTGGCGGCGCCGACTTCGTGAACCTGGTCGATCCGTCGGCAGCGCTCGATGCCGCAGGCAAGGCGATGAGCCTCGACGCGGGCAACGGCGACGACGTGGTCGTCCTGACTCATGAGCCGTTCAAGCCGGAAACGGCTGTGCGACTCCGGCGGTTCTTGGACCTGTCGAAGAGCCTGGAATCGGTGGCGAAGCGGGCGGCCGAGGCAACCTCGTCGGCTCTCGTGGGCGACGCGATGAAGTACATCGAGGACGTGCGGCGCGGCCTCGCGGATGCGTCGAAGTCGTTGGCGGCCGAGGCCGACGCGCAGCTCCTGGTTCCCACACAGGAGCTGATCGATCGGAGCCAGAAGCAGTTGACAGCCTTGGCCGACTCGCTCGACGCGAGGTCGAACGAGCTCGGTGCGAAGCACGCGGCGCTCGTTCAAGAGCTGGCGACGAAGTTCGACCCGGTCGCCAGCGTGCTCCCGCCCGATGAGGAGGGCGTTCAGCCCGATCTCGATGATACCGGGTCCGATCGTCTGGACGCGAGTGCCGCGGACGAGGACGAGGACGAGGCGGAGAAGGCCATGGAGGCGGTGGAGGCGCGGGCGGACGCGGAGTTGACGGCTGCTCTCGACCTCGGTGCCGAGGCCGAGGAGACGATGTCGAACGCCATGGCGCAGGTGGAGCGGGACACGGCGGAGCTTGAACGGAAGGTCTTTGAGTTCGAAACGAGGGCGGTGGAGCTGTCGCGCAAGGCGGATGCAATGGCGTTGGAGGGCGAGAAGCAGTTGACAGCGTCGTCGGAGCGCGTGCTCGCGGTCATTGCGGAGCTCCAGACGTTGGCCGGCATGTTCAAGGACGTGGCGATCGTCCTCGAAGTGGACTTCGTGCGTGCCGCCTTGACGGGGTCCTCCTCGAAACCGTCGGCGAAGCTCGGGACCGGCGGCTGCAACGTAAGCCCCACGAACACGATCAGCGGCGGAAACGGCAACGACCTTCTGTTCGGGAGCCTCGGCGACGACGATATTCACGGTGGCGCCGGCAACGACGTCGTGTTCGGGCTCAAGGGGAACGACCGCATCCACGGCGACGACGGCAACGACGCGCTCTTCGGCGAGTTCTTCGTCGATTTCCCGTTTTTCACCGGCGACGACTGCGTCTACGGCGACAAGGGCATCGACCTCGTCGTCGGCGACAACTTCATGGAATGGAACTGGGGCAGCACACCCGGCGGCAACGACCTCCTGCAGGGGGACGCCGATATCGATCTCGTGTTCGGGGACGATGTGCTCGACGTTTTCAGCAACACGCATCCCGGCGGCATCGACACGATCGAGGGCAACGACGGCATCGACATTCTGTTCGGCTGCGGCGGGGCCGACTCGATCCACGGCAACGACGACATGGACTTCGCGATGGGCAACGGCGACAACGACATCATTCACGGTGACGACGGGCGCAACGTCACGATGCCCTGGGGCACGGTGATCCACATCGGGAACCTGCTTCTCGGCAATCTGGGAGAGGACGAAGTGCATGGTGGCAAGGGAGTGGACGTCCTCTTCGGCAATGCCCAAGAGGACAAGCTGTTCGGCGAGAAGCAAGTGGATGTGATGTTCGGGGGCGACCACGACGACGAGATGTACGGCAACGAGGGCGGCGTGGTCGCCACCGTCCAGAGCGTGCCCATCCGCTTCGGCAATCTCATGTTCGGCGGCAAGGAGCACGACAAGATGTGGGGCGGCGGCGATCTCGACGTCATGTTCGGCCAGAGGGGCGACGACCACGTCTACGGCTTCGCCTCTCCCATCCAGCCCCTGGGCCTCGACGCTGACTGGATCGACGGAGGCGACGGCACCGACTACCTCGAAGGAGACCCTGAACCGCTCCTGATGTTGACCTCCCGGGACTGGATCTGGGGGCGCGATGGCACAGACACCCTGAAGGGCGGCTCGCAGGGCGACTTCCTGTTCGGCGGCGACGGGATCGACACGATGGAAGGCGACAGCAATTCGATCCTTCTCGTGTTCTCCACCGACGTCATGTCGGGCGGCAACGCAGGCGATACGATGGACGGAGGCAACAGCCAGGACCTGATGTTCGGCGGGGACGGAAACGACACGATGTGGGGCGATCATACGCCGATCCCGCTCATCTCCTCCGACGCCATGTGGGGTGGCTCCGGACAAGACACGATCGACGGCGGCTGGAGCCCCGATCTCCTGGTCGGGTCGGACGGTGCCGACACGATACACGGCGACGCGAACCTTTTGATCAACTTCCTCTCGATCGACTTCCTGTTCGGCGGTCCCGGAGCGGACACGATGGACGGCGGGAACGCCAGGGATTTCATGGGCGGCGGTCCCGGCGGCGACACGATGCAGGGTGACAACAGCACGCCGGGTGAGATCTCCCCCGACTGGATGTGGGGCAACGGCGGGGACGATTTGATGGACGGCGGGGTGAACGTCCCTCTCCCGATCCCCGTAGACCCCTTGGGGCTGTTCGCCGACTGGATGTTCGGGGGCGACGGCAACGACACGATGACCGGCGACAACGGCGCGGCGTGGATGTTCTTCGTTCACTCGCGCGACATTATGTTCGGCATGGACGGCTGCGACACGATGAGCGGCGGTCGGGGCCAGGACCTCATGTTCGGAGGACCCGGACAGGATCGCATGGACGGTCAATGGGGCGCGGACGAGATGTCCGGTGGCCCCGACAGCGACGTCATGGAGGGCGGCCCATTGCTCGACTTGATGTTGGGGAACGGCGGCAACGACAGGATCCACGGCGGGAACTTCAAGGACCTGATCCGCGGAGGTGACGGGGATGACTGCCTCTACGGCGATGGCGGCATCGACTGGATGCGGGGGAACGACGGCAACGACTGCCTGCACGGCGGCGACGGCGGCGTGATTCTGTTCCGGGAGAGGCTGTCTGGTGGGGACGGCGACGACCTCATGTTCGGCGACAACGGGCGCGATGTCCTGCGAGGAAACGACGGCGCCGACCGGCTCGACGGCGGCAACGGCGTCGATCGGCTCGTGGGCGGCAGCGGCAACGACGAGGGGTGGGGCGGCTCGGGAATCGACGTGATCCTGTGCGAGACGACTCACCAGAACGACGACAGCGGCCTCGAGTGCGACTGCCGGATCGAACCGTGCCCCGGCACGATCTGTGTCCACAAGTTCCACGACCTGGACGGGAACGGTGTCCCGGACGCTGGCGAGCCTGGCCTCCCAGGGTGGGTCTTCCAGGCCAGCGGCTGGACCTCGGTGACGCTCGCCACGGATCCGAGCGGAGCTGCCTGCTCGTTCGTCCCGTCGGGGGCGTACACCGTCGCCGAGACGCCACAGAGCGGCTGGACGGCAACCACACCCTCGTCGCAGACGGTGAACGTCAACCCGGGACAAGTGACCGACGTGTATTTCGGGAACAGGAAGGGAGGCGCGGGCAAGCTCTGCGTGCACAAGTGCCATGACGTGAACGGGAATGGCGTGTGCGACCCAGGCGAGCCGGGGCTCGCCGGCTGGGTCTTCCAGGTGAGCGGAGGCGCCAACGCGACGCTCACCACGAGCATTGGTGGGGGCATGTGCGCCGGCTTCCCGGCAGGGACGTACACGGTCGTCGAGACTCCGCAGACCGGCTGGACTGCGGTCACACCGACGACGCAGACGGTCACCGTTACGGCCGGTCAGACCACGGTCGTGTACTTCGTAAACGTAAACTGGTGACCGCTAGCACGAATTGACGATATAGCGCCCTTGTCCAGCGCTAGGCACCGGCATACCCTGTGTTCAAGCACCGGGATAGGTGCGAATGTTACGGGCTGCAACGCGCTTTCGTCGCGTTACTGGCGTTCATATCCTTTCATTTCCTTGAGCGGCACTTGCTCAGGATCGGCCGGAAACTCTGCCGGCTTCCCATCTTTTCGCAACCGCGGCGCCACCTTGCTAGAGAATTCCTGGGCTAGTTTGTCGATTTCCTCCGGTCTCATTCTGGAGATGTCGGCACCAGGAGCACCTAGATGGCATTTGCCGACGCGGCGCAGGCGGGTATTGCCAAACCCGATGGTGGTGCCGTAGAACCCAGGTGCTTCTCGCCACTCGGTCCATTGACCCGCACCCTCGTCTCGCGGCGAAGTTCCCGCGAACAGCTCGATGACCATGCCGTCGTGGCCAACATTGTTCGCGTAGTCGCCATGCATCAGAATACGGTCACCTTCCTGCATGTAGCGGCCATTCCAGTCCGGAAACGTATCAGAGTACCAGGCGCCCGTGATACCGCATGCTCCGCACGCCTGGTAGGGCAGGAAGCAAATGCCTTGCGTTGCCCACTCGGAGTGGACCTTGTCGCAGTCGTTGTAATAGGTGATAAGCCATCGGTTGCCATCGTCAAAGACGTTAGGCTTGGGTGCTTGCGCGAGAGCTCCCCTGCCCAGCCCGACGATTCCCAAGAAAAGTACCAACCCAAGGATCGCGGTTCTGCACTTGAGGCTTCTCATCTTCTTTCTCCCTTTCAGTTGAAAGCAAGAGGCCTTGAAAGCCGGATCCCTGGAATCGAAGGCGGCTGTCCCGGGCTGTCTTCAGCCGGTCTGGATCTCCAGCCCTCGGCATTCACCGGGATCCGGAGCATCGGTCCCCAACGAAGCCCAGGTTACGTCTCTCCCTTATGCGCGTCAACGCTATAGAGCTGTGTGAATATTGCTGACGCGGCGCCTACCTCCCTCCCGTCCCCCGCGGCTCCTTCGTGTACAGCGACTCGTGGTGGGATTTTTCCGTCGCGGACGAGGTGGATGCGGCCCTCGGCGCCCTTCATCTCTCCCAACAAGCGGCACTTGAGGAAGCTTGAGAAGGCAATCGGTAAGCGTCTCCCAGCGGGCTTGCCCGGTGGCCGGGAAACATGGCCCGATCGTCCGGAAAGCCTTCTGTAGCCGGTAAAGTGGAGGGTGGGGGTCCCCTCTCCCGCGTTGCGGGGGAGGGCTGGGGAGAGGGGCTTCTCCGAGCCCGGAAGAAGGCCCCCTCCTCTATCCTCCCCCGCTGCGCGGGAGAGGACGCCACCTCCCGGTCTTGCTGGCGCAGTTGTTTCGTGACGATCTCTCACGCCTGGCGGAACCCGGAGCGCCTCAGGAGAGCCTGGATCTCCTCCTGCGTGGCTCCGAGCTTTCCGGTGGCGGCCAGCAGGTCCTTGGCTTCCGCGGGGAACCGGTTGCGGCGGCTTCGATCGCCCAGGCCGGCTACGTCGACCGGTTCGATGGCGCGGTAGATCTCTTCGATCAGCTCCGGATCGCGAGACTTCAAGGCGCTCTCGCAACAGGAGCGCGCTTGCGGCCCGAACAGGGGATGGTCGCTCAGGAGAAAGGCTCCGGCGAGGTGCGGCCTGCCCAGGCGCCGGGCGGTCTCCGTGAAGGAGGCGGCCGCGAAGTAGAGGAGCGAGAGGGCCGTGAAGGTGGGGAAGTCGGCGAGGTTGGCGTAGAGCGCGGCGATCAGGCGCTCGGCAGATTCCAGGGCCTGATTCGTTTCGGCTTCGTAGGCGGGCAGCCGCTCTTCGAAGCCTTGCTCGAGGGCTTCCGCGAGGCGGGCAACGCCGAGGAGGGTGAGCGGGAAGCCGGTCGAGAGCAGGGGATCGATGAAGCCGGCCGCGGAGGGGAGCATGGCCCAGCGCTCGCCGGTGAAGCTCGCGCTGCGGAAAGCGAGCGGCCGGCGGTGGACGAAGGGCGTGACCGCTTCGGCTTGGGCGAACTGCTCGGCCACGGTGGGCAGGCGCGCGAGCAACCGCTGCCAGGCCGGTTCTCCCTCGGCCAGGTTCAGCTCCCGGGCCAGGGCGGCGGTGACCGCGGCTCCGGCGCTCGTGATCCCGTTGTTGAAGCGCAGCACCCAGATCCAGCCGCCGTCGAAGACATGGTGCAGGGCGGCGTCGTCCACCGGGTAGGGCGGCGTCTCGCCCTTGGGGAGAAAGCTGTCGAGGCGGCGGACGCCTTGGAAGTGCGCGTACAGACCCTCGGTGGCGGGGAGGTTGGGGAAGGGCGCTTCGGGCAGGCGCAGGGCGCGGTGCAGGAAGCCGCACGGTCCGGTCGCGTCCACCACGAACCGGGCGCGGACGGCTAGCCTCTGGCCATTGCGGGTGCCTTCGAGCTCCCAGGCTGGCGTCAGGCGGTCGAGGATCACTTGATCGTAGAAGACGGCTCCCAGGCGCTGCGCTTCATTCACGAGAAAGTGATCGAAATCGGCCCGGTACCAGTGCGTGTCGGCGATCGCGTCGTGCGGGCTGGCGGCCACCAGGAGGGGACGGTCGGCAACCGGGCGGTCGAAGGTGTGAGGATAGAAAGAAAATCCGCGCTTGAGGCCGCAGGCGATCTCGGGGTAGGCGCTCTGCCAGGTTCCCCACTTGGTCAGGGGCAGGAGGCGGGGGAGGTCGTAGCGCGTGGCCAGCTCTTCGAGCAGCAGATTCGCGAGCGGCGTGGAGGATTCGCCGATGGCGAAGCGCGGGTGCCGGTCCCGGTCCAGCAGCACCACGGAACGGCCGAGCCGGCGCGCGATCATCGCCAGCAGCGAGCCTCCGAACCCGGAGCCTACGATCGCGAGGTCGAAGAGCGGGATCAGAAGCAATACCTACAGGACGGAAGCGGCGGAATGGTCTGGTGCAGGTTCATGATCCGGAGCCGTTCGGCCCGCGCCGCGAAGCAGTGCCCGCAGTTGGAAAACCTTTCCAGGTCCCAGAGATCGGCGAAGACGCGTCTGCGTCCCATCGCGATTCCGGCAGCCAGGGCGGCTTCGAGCGTGGCGAGCGCGGGCGGCGAGAAATGCCCCTGCTCGCCCAGGGCTTCCATGGCGCCGTTGCCGAAACGGGTAGGGATGAGGGCGGCCACGGTGGCGCCGCAATCGAAGGCGAAGTCGAGCGAGCGCACGGCCCATTCCAGGGCCTCCGCCTCGTCCAGGAAGGGCGGCTTGACCAGGATGAAGACCCGCAGCGCCACGCCGAGGTCTTGAAGGAAGTCCGCGGCCCGCGCGAACTGATCGAGCGTCATGCGCTTGTTGAGGCGCGGTCCGGCCTCGGGATGGACGGTCTCCAATCCCATCGCCACTTCCAGGCGTGCCGGGTGCAGCAGGTCTCTCAGTTGGACACAGCGCGGTCCGACGAGCGCCGGGTGCGACTCGACCACGACCCGCTCGAAGCCGGCGACGCGCCGGGCGATGGCCTCGTAATCCTCGACGGGGATCGCCTGCGAGTCGAAGAAGCTGCCGCTGTTGTAGAGCTTGATCTGCCACGCGGAGGTCAAACGCGCGAGAGCGTAGTCGATCTGCTCGGGAATGGCCCCGGGCGGCACTTTTTCGGTGAGCGTGTTCTGCCAGAGGTCGCACATCAGGCAGCGCCAGGGGCATTCCCGGTTGGTCAGGAAGACGGTGGCGACCGGCACCACGGCGCCGTCCTCGGCGCGCTCGTCTTCCACGAGATAGGCATACGGCCGCCGCGGATCGAGCGCGTTGCGGGCGGCCCGGCGGGCCAGGATCCAGCGGTCGCGCTCGGCCGGGCGCTCCGGATAGTCCATCTCAGGCATAGAGGGCATGGAACTGCCGCCGGTAGTCGGCCTCGCGGGAAGGCAACCGTTCGCGGAGCTTCTCGGCCGGCAGCGCGCCGTGCTGGAAGCGCCGCTTGGGGAAGACCGGCATCTCCAGGCCGGTGATCGCGCGGACGCCGCGCGCCACGATCTCGCCCTTGAGCGCGTAGAGCCGCGCCACGTCGTGATCGGTCAGCTCGATGAATGGAATGCCTTCGGCCACCGCGATCACGGCGGGGCGGGTGAACGGGCTGAACCCTTCGAAGCCGTGGCGGCGGGCCGGAGCGTAGGTGCGGACATAGGCGCGGCTCAGGCCGCCGCTGTAGGTGAACGAATGTTTCATCTTTCCGACGCCCCAGCCTTCCTGGTAGAGCATCGGATTGTGGATCACGCTGCGGATGGTCAGCTCCGCGTTTTCCTCGATCGGATAATCCTTGAGGTTCTCGTCGCCGCCGTCGCCGTTGATCAGGTAGCGCCACTCCGGATAGCGGCGGCGGATGCCTTCACAAAGGGCAAGGCCCACAGCCGCGCATTCGACGTCGAGAGGCTTGTAATCTTCCAGCACGCGGATCGCTTCGGCGGCGTCGAGATCGGCGGGGTCCGCCTCCACGGTTTCGAGGAAGAGCCCGAGGCCGAGGCGGTCGAGGAAGGCGCGCGCCTGCTCGCGGTCGGGGCCGTCTCCGAGGTCGAGCGTGAACGCCTTGAGCCGTGCCGGGCTCATGCCGAGCTGCCGCAAAACGTGATAGGTCACGAGGAAGACGGCGCCGCTGTCGATGCCGCCCGAGAAGCAGACGCCGAGCGGCTCGTGCGCGGGCGCCTGGCGGAGCCACTGCGCGGTCTCGTAGGCGAGCGCGCCGATGTAGGCCCGGCCGATCTCGTCGAGGTCGGTGCCAAGGGTGTTGCGCTCCGGCGTGAAGAAGCGCGTGTAGACCGGCGCCGGGTCGGGGCAGCCGATCAGCTCGATCTCGACCACGTGGTGGGCCGGCACCATGCGCGTGTAGGAGGGGTGGAACTGGCCGTCGAGCCCCTCGGCCGCGAGCCAGGCGTGGATCGCGTCGATGCGGTCGGCTGCGATGAGGGCCGGGCCCTCCTGGCGCTTGGCGAGGAAGTAGCGCAAGGGCCGGTCGAGCGAGCGCGCCAGGCGCACCGTCCTGCCCGCCTTGGCGACCAGCGCGAACGAGCCTTCGATGCCGTGCGCGTCGCCGGAGAGGAGGCGCTGCCGGGCCTCTTCGAGGCTCAGGTTGTAGATCCGGTTGGCGGCGGCATCGGTCAGGTCCACGACGCGTTCGACGTACTCTTCCATGGTCTGTTCCTTTCCATCAGAGAGCCCGCTGCTCCCTTCTACGAGGCGCCCGATTCTACAGCGGGGAGCAGGCGAGGGCTTGCCGAGGAAAATTATTGTAGCTACAGTAACTCATCCGGATCATCAGCCTCCGCCGAGCCGGACGTCGCGAGGTCAAGCACTATGTCGAAAACATCCAAGCGAACTGCCATCGTGCCGCCCACTCCGGAAGAGGACGCGGCGATCGTCTCAGCGGCGAAGGCAGATCCGGATGCGCAGCCGTTGACGGACGCTCAGCTCGCTGCCATGGTCCCGATGCGGACGCTTCGCGGCAGACCCAGGTCCGAGAGCAAGAAGCTGCTCCTGTCGGTGCGTTACAGCCCGGAGGTCGTCGCCTACTTCAAATCCACGGGCGCGGGCTGGCAGGCGAGGATGGACAGCGTGCTCAAGGAGTACGTGGCGCGCCATTCCCGCTGAGTGATCCAGTCCTCAGGCCGGTCCGAACCGCGCCCGCAGCTCTGGAGGGCACCGGCCCCACCGCCTCCACGATCGCGGGCACCCTGGACCGCGAGGGCTTCGCGAGCGCCGCGGGCACGCCGGCGTTCGCCGTCGAGGAGGTCAAGACGCCCAGGGCGCCCAAGCCGCCGGGCCGCTGGATCGACTCGAAGACGGTCCCGGGCTTCCGGGTGCAGGCGCGGCTCGCGTCGGGCGGGCAGAGCCGGTTCCTGCGCAAGGCGGCCTGTGCCGCGGAGACGTTCTGCCTCGGCACCGCGCCGGGGCAGACGGACCTGCTCCTGCGCGTGACCGGACCCCGCCCCAACGGCTATCTCTGGCCGATGCTCGCCCGCTTCGCCCCTGCCACTATGGAGGTCTGGATCGAGCAGAAAAAGACGGGCAAGATCCGCTACTACCGGCTGGCCGCGCCGCCGGCCGCGAGCTCCGAGCTCCACGGGCTCGTGGACCGGCAGGGATTCCAGCGGTAAGATCTGGAGCGACCGCTTCACGTCTGCCATCCACGAAGGAGGGACCGATGAGCCTTTTCGACTTCCCGCGTATCAACCTCACGGGCAAGCTCAAGCTGAACCCCGGGACCGCGAACAACGACGACTACGCGGCAGGGGCCACGCTGCCCGACAGCTATGGGCCGTACGCGGGGCAGCCGCTCGCGCTGATCGACTCGAAGCAGGTCGAGCCGCGGACCTACGGCATGTCCGACGCGGATTTCATCACCTGGGTCCAGAAGGCGCAGACGTTCAACACGTCCCAGGGGCCGAGGCAGATCATCCCCGCCGAGTGGAACTACTACGGCGGCATGGATTCGAAGATCGTCTCGGCGAGCGTGGTCGGCGTGACCACCGCGCCGGGACAGGTCCACACCAGCCCGGACGGCAGCATTCCGGTCACCAGCCTGATCGGCGCATCGCTCACGTTCTCCGGCACCATCACGGACGTCAACTCCGAGGGCAGTCCGCCCGCGACGCAGTTCTTCATCGACAGTCTGACGCTGACCCAGGGGAGCCAGACGTGGCTCAGCGGGAGCGCGTCCAAGGCTTCCGGCCAGTGGCTCAATTTCTATCGCAATATCAATCTGACGGCGGATGCCGGGGCTGGCGCCTATTTGTATCACGTCATGCTCAAGAGCGCGGGCGCCAAGATCGCCATCCCGGGCTTCGACCAACCGGGAATCGTCGGCGTCATCTTCCGTTACTACGTGTACGCGTCGACCCAGACCATCCAGGGCAACGCGGCGCTCGAGGAGCTGTATAAGAAGGCGGGAGCCAATTCCGCCGTCCTGCAGCTCGTGGCCACGATCGCGCCGCTGTATGAGAACGAAACCATTTTCGCGGCGCCGGTCGGCCGGCTGATGGTGGCGGACTCGGCCACGATCCCCACGCCGGACGGCACGAAGAACAATGGCGGTACCCCTGACCATCCGAACGGCCCCATCGCCCTCGCGCCGGCCGTGCTGTCGGTCGGCGGCAATGTCATCTCCGCCGAGTTTTCCGGGACGTTCCCGGAGTACTGCAAAACGCCAACCAATCCGCCGGAAAACAATCTCAAGTGGGACTTCGGCCCGGTCTGGCTGGCGGTCACGGACGGAACCGCCAGCGCCACGGTCGGACCGGTGAATTATTCGGATACGGACGCCGGAAACCAGTGCGGCTGGCTGTTCGACTTCGACATCTCTTCGAACCCGCAGGCGCAGCAGATCCTGGCTGGCGGAAACGCCATGTTCCAGCTCGTGCATGCGACGCTCGGCGTGGTCCTGTCGGAGACGGACTACTATTTCGTCACGAACCAGCAGGCGATCTATGGCGAGCAGCTCGGCTCCGGCACGGAATTCGTGAACCAGGGGAGCCCGGAGGCGCTGACCGTCTCGGTGTTCCGGCAGGGCCAGCAGGTTGCCGCGGGCTCGTGCCCGCCGATCACGGTCTGGCAGTACGCCTCGGTGCCGCTCCAGGCTCCGGGCAACGCGCAGGCCATCAACACCAATTACCAGCCGGGGCAGCCGATCTCGGTGGATACGAGCCAGCCGGGCAACTTCCTGTTCACGTTCACCGTCGGGAGCCAGGCCGCGCCGCCGCCCAGCTACCTCGCATTCGCGAATCCGCCCTACATTACGAACTGGCCGCAGGTCAGCCTGCGCATCCTGCCGAACGAGGACTTCAGCCAGTATTTCGTGGATGCGACCGCCGCGGAGCCGGTCGGCAACGATCAGCTCACGTTCGAGGTGTTGTACCTGAAGGTGCTGCGGACCTACTATCTGCTCTATCCGGTCATGAAGCAGTACGTCGTGCTCAACGAGGAGTCTTCGGTGTCCAGCAACGCCAAGTACATCCTCGACGACATCGACCCCAAGCCCGCGAACTGGCTGTCGAGAAATTACATGCCGCGGACCCGCGACATGTCCAGCAGCCGGCGGCTGCTCCTGGCCGCGTGGTGCCGGATGCAGCCCTCCGTCCGCGGCTCCGGCACCTCTTGAGGCACGGAAGCTTACTCGCCGATCTCCGCGAGCGCTCTGTCAACGATCTGAGGGGAGAGGTACATGCCGGCGGCTCGCAGGGTTTCGAGAACAGGGCGAGCCGCCGCAATCACATTCTTTTGGCGTGCGCGCAAAACGAGGCCCAGCGTCCCGCGCAGGCGCAGGCCGAGAGTCTCTGCACACCTTCGGCCCTCCAGGTCGTCGATGATGGCGAGACAGCCGGGATGGGCAAGCGCCCATCCGAGGACTGCGGACTCGCCTGGGCCCAGATCCCAGGCGAGGATCTCTTCCGGAATGTGGGGTGCCTCGACCTGACGGAGCCACAGGTTCTCGGCAAGTGCGCGAGCCGTAGGGTCGGTAGAACCGCGAGCTTCGATCTCTGCGGCGACCGCCTTGGGAATCAGCACCTCGGGAGCTGCAAGCTGGAGGAGGTGGAGGTAGCCGGTTCGTGCGAGGTAGATGACTGGGGAAGCGTTGACGACTGCCGTCTCACTCATCCGCCAGCTCTCTGCGCAGGGAGTCGAAATCGACCAGGAAAGCGTCGACGCCTTCGCGTGCCAGCGCAAGGAGGAAGTCTGTGCGATCCAGCCCGGCCAACTGGGCGGCACGCTCCTGGGAGATTCTGCCCTGAGAGTACCAGTGGATGGCCGCCGCCAGCCGGAGCTCGTGGGCCAGCTCGTGAGGTGAGCGCCGTAAGGAGGCGAAGACTTCTGTGGGCAACGTGAGCTGGATGGTTGTCATTGTAGATTTCCTGGACAGACCTGCCTGAGCCGCCATCTTAGCAGAGCTTGGTCAGGGCTTCATCTCCGCGATGAGCCGCGGGGAGGAGCCGCGGTCCCAGGCACGGAAGTCGTAGTCCCCCCAGAGGCGGGAGAGCCGCAGGCCCGCGGCGCCGGCTCGCTCTCTCAGCTCTTCGACGGACCAGAGACGGCCGGGGAAGGAGGCCTCGGCCGCGAGCCTTCCTTCCTGCCGGTACTCGAAGCGCGCGGTGCAGAGGCGGGACTCGGGATCGCAGCGCCAGACCTCCCGCACGCGGAGCCGGCCGTCCCCGGCCGTGCGCTCCTTGATCAGGCTCTCCCGGTCCTCGGGAGGGAACCAGGCCGCGTCCAGGACGAAGCGGCCTCCCGGAGCCAGGTGCTCGGCCACGACCGCGAAGGCGCGGTCGCGGTCCTCGTCTTCGATGAGATGGACGAAGGGATCGTCCACCGCCGCGATCAGATCGAATTTCTCTTGCAGGTGGAGCTCGCGCATGTCGGCGGCGAGGAGATGGACGTGGGGGAGCCCGCGCAGCTTGCGGCGGGCCTGGGCGATCAGCTCGGGGCTGAGCTCGGAGGCCACCACGCGGCCGGCTTTTTGCGCCAGATGCCGGGTGGCCCGGCCAGTGCCCGCGCCCAGCTCCAGGACGCGGCAGCCCGGCGGCTCGCCCGCCATTCGCACCCAGAAAGCCTCGTCCCCCCGATCCCTCAGCTCGGCTTCGTAGAAGGGGAGGATACGGTGGTAGTAGTCCTGGACTTCGGTGGCCATCCGGTCAGGATATAGCAAAGCGCCTGCCTGAAGCTGAGGGAGAACGGCGGCTCGCGTCGTTTTCGGATGTAGCAAAGCGCCTGCCTGCGACGCCTATGGTGGTTGTATGATGTCTTGAACAACGAACAATAGAGCGAGGTCGATATGAAACGGCTCATCGTCTGCTGCGACGGCACCTGGAACCGGGCGGACCAGGAGCGCGACGGGGTCCCGTGCCCGACGAACGTGGTGAAGATCGCCTACCGGATCGCCAAGCGCGACGGCGCCATTCCGCAGATCACGTTCTATGACCAGGGGGTCGGGACCGGCAACGTCATCGACCGCTACTCGGGCGGCGCGTTCGGCGACGGGCTCGCGGACAACATCCTCGACGCCTACCGCTTCTTCGTGGCGAACTACGAGGAGGGGGACCAGATCTTCCTCTTCGGGTTCAGCCGCGGGGCATACACGGCGCGGAGCCTCGGCGGCATGATCCGCAAGTGCGGCATCCTGCGCCGGGAGGGCGTCCGGCACTATCGCGACGCGGTGAACCTGTACCACTCGGACATCCGGCCTACCGATGCGCAGGCGATCGGCTTTCGCAAGGAGAACTCGGTCGCCGAGGACATCGCGATCCAGTGCGTCGGCGTCTGGGACACGGTCGGATCGCTGGGCATCCCCCTGCGCGGGCTGCGCAGCCTGACCCGCCGGAAGTATCAGTTCCATGACACGGAGCTGAGCGGAGCGGTCCGGAACGCTTTCCATGCCCTCGCCATCGACGAGCACCGCGCTCCGTTCGAGCCGACGCTCTGGGATTTCAAGCCCAAGCCGCCGCAGAGGATCGAGCAGGTCTGGTTCTGTGGCGCCCACAGCGACGTGGGCGGCGGGTACGCGGAGAACGGGCTTTCGGACATCGCGCTTCAGTGGATGATCGACCGGGCCGCGGAGACCGGCCTCGTGTTCGACAAGGGCGTGACGCAGGCCTTGCCTCTGGCGCCGCAGCCCCTCCAGGAGATCCACAACTCGAAGACGGGGCTGTACAGCGTGACTCCCGGATTCGACCGGCCCATTGGCAGGGCGGCCCAGGATCCGAACCAGGCGGACCCGACCCAGGCGGTCCACGACAGCGTGCGGGCGAAGTGGGACGGCGACCCGAAGTACCGGCCGGGTCCGCTCAAGGATTATTTCAAGAGGTCGGGCGATCCCAGAGGGGAGTGATGGATCAATAGGGATTGCGGCCGAACAGCAGCTCGAGGCCGAACCCGACCAGCACCGAGCCTTCGCGTTGCTCGTCGATCGACTCGCGGGGCCAGGTGTAGCCGCCGATCAGCTCGCCGTAGAGCCACTCGCGGTTCAGGGGCCGCCGGTACACGCTGCGGGCGCCGTACTCGCGCACTTCGACGTCGTCGCCGGTCGAGCCGCGCAGGAAGAGCTCGTAGGCGAGCGCCGACCTCGATCCGAGGTTCTGATAGAGCACCGTGGCCGAGCGCCAGTCCAGGCCGTCGGTGGCTTCCGAGACCGTGCCCACCGTGCCCCAGCGGAAGAGGAGCGTCCGCCGCAGGACGTGATCGAAGTCGGCGCTCGTCGTCGAGCCGAAACCGTCGCGGTTTTCATAGAAGACGGTCTCGCGGAGGCGCCAGACCGACCGGTCGCCCAGGAACAGATTGCGCCGCAGGCGGCTCTGCACGAAGACTTCGGGAGCCGTGCTCAGGCGGGCGCCGACGCGGAAGTCGAGGCGATCCTTCCAGCGCCCGGGGGGCGAATAGCCGAGCCCGGCCAGCCACCGGTCCTGGGTTTCCACGCCGAACACCGACGAGCGGATGGCGAAGCCTTCCTGGCGTCCCTGCACGAAATCGTCGCGGTCGTCCCGGCCGAGGAAGAGGTTGACCCGCCTTTCGAGGTTCGGCAGGTCGTACTTGAGGCGCAGCCGGGCCCTGGGCTGGGTTCCATCCGCTTCGGTGTAGATCGTGGACAGCTCGACGCGGCCGGATACCTGGCGGGCGTTCTCGATGTCGGGCTGGCCGAAGAGCCCATCGAACCAGAGCGTGGCGCCGCAGAAGGTCTCTTCGAGGACGCGGCGGCTGTTGTCGAGCAGGCTTTCCTCCACCGGCCCTTCCCGGCAGGCCTCGCGGAGAGAGGGTTCGGCGGCGGTGGCCGGCTGTTGCCGGCCGGCACAGCCGGTCGCAAGGATCGCGGAGAGGAGCAGAATGGCGAACGCGGTGCGGGCGTGCATCTACGGGCGGATCATACCATCGCCCCGCAGGCAGGTGCGCAGGTTCTCGTACCCTCTCGTCTCCAGGTCCGCGAGGCGCGGCTCCCGCCCGGTCTCCTTGCGCAGCAGGCTGGCCGCGTGCTGACGGAGCAGGGCGAGGTGCTGATCTCCGGGCGTCAGGCCGAGGGTGGGAAGCGCTTGGACCGGCGGCATCGGGGTCTTCGAGCGCTCCGGCGCGGGCAGGCGCCAGAGGTCGAGGCGGTAGAAGATCCTCTCCGCGCAGCGGGCGAGGTTGGTCCGCACCCTTTCCTGGTCGCCATAGAGGAAGTTGGGCGGCGAGACTTCCGGCGTGGCATGGCAGCGTCCGCAGTACTGGTAGAGCGCGCGGATGGCCGGCTCCTCGAAGTCGGCCGTGGTTCCTCCCGTTTCCAGGAGGGGAGGCGGCAGGCTGGCGTCTGCGAGACAGCAGGCGTCGCTCTGCAGGCCCAGCTTTTTGAATAGCGCGCCGAGCACGGCGGTGCGCCGGAAGGGGGCGGAGGAGAAGACGTCGGCAGGGAGGTCCTGGATCATCGTCTTTACGGCAGAGAAGTCGTCGAGGAAGACCACGACGGCCTCGCCGGCGTAGGAGAGCCGCAGCGACTCGACCGCCTTGCCGTCGGCTCGGCGGGCGTGCAGGCCGGAGAGCTTCTGGGCCACGCGGATTTCGACCTCGTCCTGGCCGGATTTGCCTTCGATCACTTCCAGGTCGCGCAGCTCGCCCAGCTTCTCGATCGTCCCTCCCGTGACCTTGGAGCCTTCGAGGAAGATGCGCCCTTCGAGGTTGTCGGCGCAGCGGAACTTCACTCTCTGGCCGGTGGCCCGCGGTTGGATGGAGACTTCGCACGGGAAGGTCTGCTGCTGCCGCTGGATGCCCCGGGAGAAAAGCGCTTCGTCGAGCTTTCGGGCATCCTCGTCCGTGAGGAACCCGGCCAGCCCTTCGATCAAGCGCTCGGGTCCGGTGTCCTTCGTCCAGACCTCCAGCGGCGGCCTGGGATTCAGGGGCTCGAAGGCCGCGGGCACATGCGAGCGCAGCACGAGGCCGCCCAGGCGCCGGGACTCCTCGGGGCTGAGCGTCGCCGGGACGCTGGCCATCGCGGTATTCGATCGGTGGGAGGCCAGCGGATTGCGGTTCGGAATGTCGGGATCGGGGATGGCGAGCCCGTGGGGCCACTTCGCTTCCCAGGCGCGGCGGAGCTCCTCGCCCATGCCTTCATGGAGCCCGCCGGAGAGTCGGTGCTGCAGGGCCGATCGGAAGGCAGCCGCCCGGCACTCGCTGCTGCCGCAGCCCTCGCGCCAGAGGAGCTGGTAGACGGCGATGCGGTTGGCGCGGTCGGTGGCCGCGTCGATGGCGGCGGGGACCTCGACCCCCTGGGCGATGGGGAAGCCGTAGAAGTCACGCTTTTCGGCGGCGAGGAGGCGCGCGATCTCCGGGTTGGCGTTCGTCTCGTCCCAGACCTGGCGGGAGAACAGGGGACCGCCTCCCTGGTGGCAGGCGGTGCAGACCGCTCGATTGGCATAGACCAGGCGCGCGGCGCCACCGGGCCGGTAGTCGAGGACGAGCTGGAACTCGAAGCGGCCGGCCGCCTCGTTGTAGCTGATCACTTCCAGGACCGCGGCCTTCTCGTGATATCCGAGGTAAAGACGGTCCTTGAAGATCCCAGGGGAGTCCACGGCCGCGACCGCGCGGGGGTAGCGGAAGAACTCGGGATCGGCGGCGTTGCGCTGCAGGGACCGTCCGAGCGGGATCAAAACCTTTTTCAAAGGCGAGCGCTTCTCAATACGGGCGAGGAGCTCGGCGAACGGGAACGGCACGCCGTCGCGGGCGAAGAGGTGATCGAACAGGGAGCGGCCGGCGGGCGGCAGGCTGGGGCCGGGGTCCTGCGGATCGACGGCCCACTCCGGGGTCCCCTCTGCGAGGACCCCGGAGGCGACGAGGAGAGCCGCCCAGAGGGCGGTCCTGCGTTTCACGACGACCTCAACGGTCCGAGGTCCGAGCCACCTGCTGCGACCCCGGCCGGCAGTCCTCGCGGGTTCCGGCATCTCCGCGCGCCGCGGCTTCCGGGCTGTAGAGCGTGAAGTTGAGGAGGAAGATTCTGGCGACATAGGCGCGCCCGAGGTAGAAGCCGGGGCGCACCATGCGGATCTCGTCGCGGAGCTGGAGGCCGTTGCGGCCGGCGATCTGATCGATCTCGTCGACGTAGCCGTCGAGATCGTCGCCGAAGAAGTAGTCGATGATCACCGACTCGCGCCGGCTGTCGAGCAGGCTCTGGCCGCAGTAGAGCTTGGCCGGGAAGAACAGGCCCACCTCGCGGCCGTCGATCGTGGCCGTGCGCAGCTTCGAGAGGTCGGCCTTGAACAGGCGCGCCAGCTTCTTGCGGTTGGTGATCTGGTTGCGCAGCTCCATCTTGTCGCGGTAG
>Ga0268265_10001225_pt1 | contig 22248 bp, 17 predicted proteins | sample KBSSwiS52_FD_190355 | JGI IMG/M metagenome (GOLD analysis project Ga0268265, IMG submission 190355) | Switchgrass rhizosphere microbial communities from Kellogg Biological Station, Michigan, USA - KBS Switchgrass S5-2 (SPAdes) (version 2) | ecosystem: Host-associated > Plants > Roots >... | reverse complement strand
GTCCAGTTCGGCGACGTCGCCTTCCAGCTCGGCCTGCGCCCGAAACTGTCGTTGCTCGACCTGCTCGAGGCTGGCGCCCGGCTCGACAGTGCCCTGCTCCGCGCGACCGTGACGGAGCATGCGAGCGGGTTGAAGGTCATCGCAGCTCCGCCGGACATGATGCCGCTCGAAGGGGTGTCGAACGAGCATCTCATGCAGATCGTCGAGCTTGCGACTCGTGAGTTCGGTACGGTTTTCCTCGATCTTCCAAGCAATTGGACCAACTGGTCGCTGTCACTCGTCGCCCGTTCCGACCTCATCCTGCTGGTCACCGAGCTGACGGTCGCCGGTCTTAATCGCGCCAAGCGCCAGCTGCGCCTGCTGGAATCGCAGGATCTGAACGCGCTCGACGTGCGCATCGTCGCCAACCGTTGGGACAAGTCGCAATCACGGACCATCCGCCCGAGCGATGTGCGCGAAGCCCTCGGCCGCGACATTGCTTATACCGTGACCAATGATTTCCCGCTGATGCGCGCGGCGATTGATCAAGGTGTCCCGATTAGCGACATCAAGCGCAAGAGCGCCATCGGTAAGGACCTCGATGTGCTAGACGTAGGTCTGGCAGCAGCCTTGGGTCTGGAGCGATGAAGATGTGGCAGGTCAAGAAACCGGCGAAGGGCGGAGCCGCTCCCGTCGAGGAAAAGGCCAATCCGCATGACGAGCATCGCCTTGTCACCATCGGCGATGCCGGCGCCTTCACCAAGCGCGACAAGCACACCGACCTGAAGGTCGAGCTTCACCAACGTTTGCTCGACCTCATCAATCTCCAGGCGCTCGACAAGATGTCGCGGGAGCAAATCGAAGCCGAAGTCGGCGACATCGTCGCCGAGGAGCTCGCCAAGCAAAATCACGCGCTCAACCATGCCGAACGCAAGCAGCTGGTCGGCGATGTCCTCGACGAACTGCTCGGCCTTGGGCCGCTCGAGCCGCTGCTTAAGGACCCGACCATCACCGACATCCTGGTCAACGGCTATGCCCGCGTGTTCGTCGAGCGCTACGGCGTCCTTGAACCGAGTCCGGTAAGATTCAAGGATGAGCGGCACCTCATCCGCATCATCCAGAAGATCGTGTCCGCGGTCGGTCGCCGGATCGACGAATCCTCGCCGCTGGTCGATGCCCGCCTCGCCGACGGTAGCCGCGTTAATGCCGTGGTTCCGCCGCTAGCGATCGACGGGTCCTCACTTTCCATTCGAAAGTTCGCCAAGATCCCGATCAGCATGGAGCGGTTGATCGAGATCGGATCCGTCCCGCCACAGGTCGCCGAAGTTTTGAAAGCTGTCGTAGGATCGCGTCGTAACGTTTTGATTTCAGGCGGCACCGGTTCGGGCAAGACGACGATGCTCAACGCCATGTCCGCGTTCATCGATGAGCGTGAGCGGATTGTCACCATCGAGGATTCGGCCGAGCTTCAGCTCCAGCAGGCGCACGTGGTGCGCTTGGAAACGCGGCCGGCGAACATCGAAGGCAAGGGTGAGATCCTTCAGCGGGACCTGGTCAAGAACGCGCTGCGCATGCGCCCCGACCGGATCATCGTCGGCGAGGTTCGCGCGGGCGAGGCGTTCGACATGCTGCAAGCGATGAACACCGGCCATGACGGGTCAATGACCACGGTCCATGCCAACACCGCGCGCGATGCGCTGTCGCGTGTCGAACAAATGATCGGCATGAGCGGGATCGACATTCCAGCACGCTCGGCGCGGGCGCAGATTGCCTCGGCGCTCAACGTCGTAATCCAGGTCTCGCGCTTGTCCGACGGCCGCCGCAAGTTGATCAGCGTCAGCGAACTGACGGGCATGGAGGGCGAAGTCGTCACGATGCAGGAGATCTTCCGCTTCCGGCAGACCGGCATGAGCCCTGAAGGCCAGGTGATCGGCAAGTTCGAGGCGACCGGCATCCGTCCGCGCTTCCTCGACCAGGTCATGGCGCACGGCATTACGCTGTCGGCCGATCTGTTCCGACCCGACGCGAAGTTCGACGCATGAACCCCGTGTGGCTCCGCGCGCTCGCGCTCGTATGCATTTTCGGAGCCGTCGTTCTCGCCGTCGAGGCAATTGTTCGCTCGATGTCCAAGAACCGGTCGGAAGGCCAGGCGATCAACCTGCGCCTAAAGATGATCGGCAAGGGCCGCAGCCACGGCGAGACCATGAACCTGCTGCGGCGCGCGGGCTCCGCCGTTCCGCATGGCCTGCCGCCGTTCATCGACAAGCTCGCGCACAAATTCGAACGGACGTTGATGCAGGCGCAGCTGACGATGCCCACGGGCCGGCTGATGCTGATCATCATCATGGCGCCGCTGGCGATTTTCTTCGTCATCCTGCTGCTGATGGGAATGAGCGGCATGGGCATCAGCTTCGGTCGCCTGGTGATGAGCGCGACCTTTGCGTTCGCCCTCGGCGCGGCGCTGCCGTTGATGTTCATCAGCTTCCGCGCGACCCGAACGCGCAAGAAGATGCAGGAGCAGTTTCCGGTCGCCCTCGACGTGTTTGTCCGCGGCCTGCGCGCTGGCCATCCGATCGCCGCGGCGCTCGACTTGCTGACGGTCGAAATGCCCGACCCGATCGGCACGCAATTCGGCCTTGCCGTCGACGAGGTGACCTATGGCGCCGAGCTGCGCGACGCATTGCAGAGCATGGCCGAGCGCTGGGACCTCGATGATATGCGGATGTTCGTGGTCTCGCTGTCGGTGCAGAACGAGACCGGCGGCAACCTCGCCGAAATCCTTGAGAATTTGTCGCAGGTGATCCGCGAGCGGGCGGCAATGTTCATGAAGGTTCGCGCGCTGTCGAGCGAGGGCCGCATGACCGCCGTCATGCTGACCGTGCTGCCCATTTTCACCTTCACCTTGCTGTTCATCGTCAATGCCAGCTTCTTCCTCGATGTCGCGAACGATCCGTGGTTCCTGCCGGGCTTCCTGTTTCTGCTCGTGCTGTACCTGGTCGGCTTCTTCACGATCCGGAAGATGGTGGATCTCAAGGTGTAGCCATGCTCGAACTAATCGCCGAGAACCCGATCCTTCGCCTGGTGATGCTGGGCCTGCTGTTCGCCACGGTGGCGGTCGGGGTATATTTCGTCGCGCAGCTGATTGCGGCGCGGCAACTGACCCGGCGGCGACTGCTTCAGGAAGGTCCGCGGGTCACGGGTGGTGCGCCGACCATGGGCTCGCTCCGCACCGACAAGGTCGAGAGCGCCTGGCTGAAGCTGGTCAATTCGATCGAGAAGTCGGGCCTTAGCCTCGTCGATACCAAGGATGAAAAGCTCCGGCAGAAACTGGCCTCCGCCGGCTTCACCGCAAGCTACGCGCCGCGCGTCTACACCTTGCTTCGCCTGGGCCTGGTGCTCGCGCTCCCGATCACGGTCTTCCTGCTGTTCTGGGTCGGCGGGTCGAGCCCGAGCGTGTTCAAGCTTTACCTGTCGCTGGTGATTGCCGCGGCCGCCGGCCTTTACCTGCCGGCGCTATTCGTCTCGGCCAAGGCCGACCGCCGCCAGCAGGATCTTATCAACGGTTTTCCCGACGCACTCGACCTGATGCTGGTGTGCGTCGAAGCGGGTCTCGGACTCGAAGCGGCGTTTGCCCGCGTCGGCATGGAGATGACCCATTCGCACCCGCGGCTCGCGGAGCAGTTTGGCGCCGTGGTGCTCGAACTTCGCGCCGGGCGCAGCCATGAAGACGCGCTGCGCCGGCTGGCCGATCGCGCCGGCGCGGACGAGATCCGGGCATTCGCCACCTTGTTGATCCAGTCGACCAAGCTCGGCTCGTCGATCGCGCAAACCTTGCGCACTTACGCATCGGAAATGCGCGAGAAGCGCCGCATGCGGGCCGAGGAAAAGGCACACCGCCTGCCCGTGCTGATTTCCGTGCCGCTGGTCGCGTGCATGCTGCCGGTGATGATCGGCGTGCTGATGCTGCCGGCAATGATTCGCGTTGTCAGGGCTGTGTTGCCAGCACTCCACGGAGGGTGACGATGGACGGGGGAAAGAAGAATTGGCTGATCGCACTGAGCTTCGCTGCGGCGGGCTGTGCGTCGACACCGAATGCGGTCGAAGTCCGGCCCATCACCGATCCCGGGTCCAAGCTCAGGGCGTCGCCTGACAGCTTGGCCGAAGCCAAAGGCCAACTCGCCCTTGGCAATGTCGGGCTTGCGCTCGAGGGCTTTCGCAAGGCGTCGCGCGCCGATCCCAACAATGCCGAAGCTTTCGCCGGGATGGCCGCTTGCTACGAGCTGATGCGCCGTTACGACCTCGCGCAGTCCAGTTACGAAGCGGCGCTCGCGCTTGCTCCGCATAATGCCGCGCTGCTTGCCAAGCTCGCCGGCGCGCTTGACCAACAGGGCAAGAGGGAGGCCGCGGCCGCGGCTCGCTCCGACATCGCTTCGCTCGCCTCTGCCGACGCCGCACTCGACCAGGCGCAGCCCGATCCGGCTCCGGTGGCAATTGCCTCGGCAGCACCAATTAGTGCTCCGCCGTCAAGCTCAGCCCCGGCTGGCCTGACAAGGTCGGTGACGATCGCGCTGGCCGCGACTCCCGTGATCACCACGCCGGTTGTGACGCAGGCCCACGCCGTACCGGTGATCGAAGCCAAGCCGACGGTCACGTCGGTGAGAACTGCGGATCCGCGCATCGCCACCTCGCCACTTACCGATGGAATCGGGATGCAAGTCATTGCCGGCTTGGCGGCGAGCTTGTCGCCGGTTGCCGCCGCTCCGCTGGCGGCAATGCTTGTCGCCCCATCAGAACCCGCCGCCCCCCGGATTTCACCGCCGCGTCTCGATGAACGAGCCAAAGTCGCCTTGTCTTCGGAGTCGCTTGCGCCCCGTCTCGAGCGCTTGTCGCTGGGTGAAGTCGCGCTTCTGACCGGCACCGGAACGGCGTGGCGCGGCCAGGTCGTTGCGGCGGCACCGCAAAAGGTGACCGTGAAGTGGGTGCCGATGACGCAGGTGGCGGCGGCACGGCCGAACATCCGGCTTCTCAACGCTGCCCGCGTGCAAGGGCTGGCCGCGCGCAATCGCGACTATTTGTTCGATCGTGGCTGGCGCAAGATCCAGATCGGTGACGCCTCGGCGACGCGCGATCGGAGCTTGGTCCTTTATCCGATGCTGCGCCCGCAGCTCGGCCGCATTCTGGCGGCGCAATTCGGGTTCCGCGCTCAGCCGACCGAGTCGACTGACGCGTTCGTTGTCTTACTCGGCCGCGATGCACCTGGCAGGACGGCGCAGAACCGCGGATGATCATTGAGTCGCTGCTCGCGCTAAGCGCCGCGGCGGCGACTCCGGTCGCTCCAGCGGCGCCGGCCTTGGCCGACATCGAGCAGGCAATCCGCGCCGGCAGGCTCGAACAAGCTCAGTTGATGACCGGACGGGCGCTCGCCGCAGGCGTGAGCGGCGCGCGCATCGACCTGATCCTCGCCGACATCGCATTCGACAGCGGCAAGAATGATGAGGCGCTGTTGCGGTACCAGAAGCTGCTTACCGTAGCGCCCGACGACTCCCGGGTGGCCGAACGGGGCGGGATTGCCGCCCTGAAGCTCGGCAATTCCGCGCTCGCCATGACTTTACTCGATCGGGCGACCAAGTCGGCGAATGCCTCGTGGCGTGCGTGGGATGCGCGCGGCGTCGCCGCCGATATGCAGCGGGATTGGGCAGCCGCGGACCTGAGCTATGCCAAGGCTGCGGCGCTCGCTCCGTCCGAGGGCGAGGTCGTCAACAATATGGGCTGGTCGCAATTGCTGCGCGGCGACTGGCGCGCGGCTGCGGCACTGTTTGCGCAAGCCGCTGAGCGCGACCCGACATCGCAGCGGATTTCGAACAACCTCGAGCTTGCGCGCTCGGCTCTGGCAGCTGAATTGCCCAGGCGTCGGACGGGTGAGGACGACAAGGCCTGGGCCGCGCGGCTCAATGACGCTGGAGTCGCCGCGCAAATGCTTGGCGACAAGGCGCGAGCGGTGGCCGCTTTCACCCAGGCGCTCGAGGCAAGCGGCAGTTGGTACGATCGCGCCGCCAACAATTTGCAGGCAGCAAACGCACGATGAACCTGGTACCCGGCTCGCCCCTCTGGCTGCTTGTTCCGCTCTTCCTCGCCCTTGCCGCTGCAGCGGTCGAGGATTTCGTTCGGCTGCGGATTTCCAACCTGACGTGCCTTGCCGTGCTGGTCATGGCGATCGTTGCCGCGATCCTGCACGGCTTCTCGACCGACTTGTGGCAAAATGCCGCGGTCTTCGCAGCGCTACTGGGTGCGGGATATTTGCTTTTCGCCTTCGGGAAGATGGGTGGCGGGGACGTAAAGTTCCTCGCGTGCCTGGGCCTGTGGGTGAACATCAACGACGGCATCTGGCTCCTGGCGTCGACGTTGATCGCGGGCGGTATTCTCGCCTTCATCTACATCGCCGTGCGCTGGGGGAAAGCGACGCGCGAAGGGAAGAAATACAAGAGCAAGGGCATTCCTTACGGCCTGGCCATTGCCGCGGGCGCCGTCCTGGTGTTCACCAGCCAGCTCGGGCTGCTGCAGTCCAAGCCGGTGAAACCCGACATCATCGACTATCGGCCGCTCTAGCCGGCCGGCGGCGGCTCCAGCAGCGAGTCCCCGCCGAGGGCCTGGTACAGCTCGACGCGGTTTTGCGCCGCGGTCAACTTGGTCTGCACCAGGATTTGCTGGGTCGAATAATAAGAACGCTGCGCGTCGAGGCTGTTGAGGAAGCTGTCGATTCCGTTGCGGTAGCGCGCTTCGGTCAGCAGATAGACATCAGCTGCGGCGGCCTGCTGGCGCTGGCGGGCGCTGAGCTCGTCATTCATCGTCCCTTGGCGTGCGAGCGCGTCCGATACCTCGCGGAACGCGGTCTGGATGGCCTTTTGATAGCTTGCCAAGGCCGCGGCTCGCTGCGCTTCGGTCAGGCGGACGTTGGCGCGGCCCGCCCCGGCATTGAAGATGGTGTAGGTCGCGTCCGCGCCAGCGCTCCAACCGAACGCGCCGCCAGTGAACAATTTTGTCAGCGCGCTGCTGGCAAACCCGAGCAAGCCAGTCAGGGTGATCTTGGGGAACAGCGCGGCGCGGGCCGCGCCGATCTGGGCATTGGCGGCGCGCAGCTCATACTCCGCCTGCACGACGTCCGGACGCCGCAGGAGGACGTAGGAATCAAGACCCGGGGGAAGCGTCGCGATCGTCGGCGCGGCTTCATCGATCGAGGCGGGCAGGAGCTTCGGATCGATCGGCGCGCCGACGAGCAATTGGAGCAAGTTGATGTCCTGCGCGAGCGCGGTGCGCTGCCGCGCGAGATCTGCCTCCGCGGCGGTCAGAACCTGCTCGGCCTGGCTGAGGTCCGTCCGCGGCGCGATACCGCCTTCCAGGCGCGCTCGGGTCAGTCGCACGCTCTTCTGGGCATTGTCGGCAGTCTGGCGCGCGATCAACAGCAAGCTCGAATCAGCGGCGTAGTTCAGCCAGGCGTTGGCAATATCCGAGACGAGTGTCAGGCGGGTTGCGCGAGCCGCGGCTTCCGTCGCGAAGTAGCGTTCCTGTTCGGCATGGGTCAGGGAGCGCAGGCGGCCAAACAGATCAAGCTCGAACGATGGCACACCGAGCCCGGCCTGATAGTCGGCGCCAATTCCATTGTCGCGGTCGCCCGAAGCCGTGACGCCGGCATTGGCGTTAAGCTGCGGCAACTGTTGCGCGCGCTGGATGCGGTATTGCGCGCGCGCCGCCGCGATGTTGGCGGCGGCGACCATCAAGTCGCGGTTATTGACCAAGGCTTGCTTGTCGAGCGCCTGCAGCCGGGCGTCGCGGAAAACATCGCGATAAGTGACGGCGGGCAGGGCGATCTCGCTCTGGCGCAGATAGGCATCGCCGACCGGCCAGGAGGCCGGAACCGCCGCATCCGGGCGGACGTATTGCGGCTCGAGCGTCGCGCAGCCGGCCGACAGGAGGGCGAGAGCGGCAACGAGGCGCCTCATGCTGCCGCCTCCGGCCGCTTTGTCAGGCGGGCGCGCAACTTCGCCATGCCGTTCCGGACGCTCCGGCGGACCAGAACGAAGAACATCGGAATATAGAATACCGCGAGGATGGTCGCGGTCAGCATTCCGCCGATAACGGCCGTGCCGATCGCGGCGCGGCTGTTGGCGCCGGCACCCGTGGCGAGCGCCAGCGGGAGAACGCCGAAGATGAAGGCGAAGCTGGTCATCAGGATCGGGCGCAGCCGGATCCGCGCCGCCTCGATCGCGGCGTCGATCACGCGCTTGCCCTCGCGCTCGGCGCGTTCGGCGAACTCGACCATCAGGATCGCATTCTTGGCGCTGAGGCCCATGGTCGTGATCAGGCCGACCTGCAGGTAAACGTCATTCTGCATGCCGCGGAGGGTGACGAAAAAGATCGAGCCGACCAGGCCAAGCGGGATGACGAGCAGCACCGCGGCCGGGATCGACCAGCTCTCGTAGAGCGCCGCGAGGCACAGGAAGACGACGATCAGCGCGACTCCGTAGAGGATCGGGGCCTGCCCTGAGGACAGGCGCTCCTGATAAGATTGACCGGCCCAGGCGACGCTGATCCCCGGGATTTGCGTCGCCAGCTTGTCGATCGTGTCCATCGCCTCGCCCGAACTGACGCCGGGCGCGCCCTGACCGGACAATTCAAAAGACGGGTAACCGTTGAAACGCGACAGGCTGGTCGGCGTGGTCATCCACTCGCTTTGCGAGAAGGACGAGAAGGGCACCATGCCGCCCTGGCCGTTGCGAACGAACCACTGACCGATGTTGTTCGGATTGGCCCGGTATGGCGCATCGCCCTGGACGTAGACCCGTTTGACCCGGCCGCGGTCGATGAAATCGTTGACGTACCGGCCACCCCAGGCGGTCGACAATGTGCTGTTCACATCGCTGTCGTTGAGGCCGAGCGCGGCGAGACGCTGCTGGTTGATGTCGACCTTGAGGCTGGCAACGTCCGGCAACTCGCTGAGGCGGACGGACGTGAGCGATGGTTCAGCGGCGGCCGCGGCCAGCAGCTTGTCCCGCGCGGCGGCGAAATTTTCGGGAGTCATTCCGCCCGTATTCTGCAGCTCCAGGGTGAAGCCGGACGATTGGCCGAGACCGCGGATCGCGCCCGGAACCAGCGCGAAGACCTGCGCATCGCGGAGGTTGTGGAAAGCGGCGGACGCGCGCTGCGTTACGGAATCCGCCGAATCGCTCTTGCTCGTGCGCTTGTCATAATCGGCGAGGTTGATGAACGCCTGGCCGGTGTTCTGGCCCGCCGCACCCTGGCCGCCGCCGGCGACGGTGAAATAGGTGCGGATGTTCTTCTTCTCCTCGCCCTTCAGGAAATAATCCTCGATCGTCCGCTGCGCAGCGATCGTGCGCTCCTGGGTTGCGCCAGCCGGAAGGCGAAACTGGATCAGGGCCGCGCCCTGGTCTTCGGACGGGAGGAAGCCGGTGGGCAGGCGGAGGAACAGGACCGCCAGTATGGCGCAAACGCCGGCATAGATGGCGAGGAACAACCACTTGCGATCAACCACGCGATGGACCGTGCCGACATACCATTCGACCAGCCGCTCAAACCCCTCGTTGAACTTCACGCGGGCGCGCTCAACGGAGTGCGCCAGGCGGGGCGCGCGGCGGCCGATCCACGTCTCCTCGACGGTGGCGTGGTTGCGTTGGAGGAGGTTGGCGGCGATCGCCGGGCTCAGGGTCAAGGCGATGAAAATCGACAGGACCATCGCCGACACGATCGTCGCCGAGAATTGGCGGTAAATGACGCCGGTCGAACCGCCGAAGAAGACCATCGGCAGGAACACGGCGGAGAGGACGAGCGCGATACCGATCAGCGCCATCTGGATCTGGCCCATCGAGGTTACGGTTGCCTCGTACGGAGTCATTTCCGGATTTTCGTGCATCAGCCGCTCGACGTTCTCGACCACGACGATGGCGTCATCGACCAGCAAACCGGTGGCGAGGACCAGGCCGAATAACGTCATCGTGTTGATCGAAAAGCCGAGCGCGTAGAGGACCGCGAATGTGCCGAGCAGGACGACCGGAACGGCGATGAACGGGATCAGCGTCGCGCGCCAACTCTGGAGGAAGACGAAGATGACGAGGACGACGAGCAGGATCGCTTCGATCAGCGTCTTCACCACCTCGCTCACCGACAGCTTGATGAAGTCCGTGGTGTCGTTGGCGTAGGCATATTTGTAGCCAGCCGGCATGCGCGGCGCGATCTCATCGACCTTGGCCTTGATGAGGTCGGCGGTCTTCAACGCGTTGGCACCCGGCTCGAGCGAAATGCCGATGCCCGCGCCGGGATGGCCGTTGACCCGGATGCGCGCCGAATAATTGTCGGCGCCAAGCTCGACCCGGGCGACATCGCCGAGCAGGACGCGGGCGCCGCTGGGGTCGGCCTTGACGATGATGTTGCGGAATTCCTCGGGCGTCTGGAGCTTCGACTGCGCCGTCACGGTGGCGTTGAGCATCTGGCCTTCGGGCGACGGCAGGCCGCCGACTTCGCCCGCCGCGACTTCGGTATTCTGGTTCTGGATCGCGGTGATGACGTCATTCGGCATCAGCTGGAAACTCGACAGCTTGTTGGGGTCGAGCCAGATGCGCATCGCGTAGGACGAGCCGAACACGTTTACGTCGCCGACGCCGGGGACGCGCGAGAGCTCATCCTGGATATTGGTCGTCAGCCAGTCGGAGACGTCAAAGTTCGTGCTCTTGTCGGTCGAGTCATAGATACCGACGATCAGCAACAGGTCGGGTGAGCCCTTGCTGACCCGGACGCCCTGTTGCTGGACCTGCTGGGGCAGGCGCGAGATGGCGGTCTGAATCGCGTTCTGGACCTGGACCTGGGCGATGTCGGGGTCGATGCCCTTTTGCAGGATGACGCTGATGCTGACCTGGCCGCGCGCGGTCGAGGACGACTGGAAATAGAGCAGGCCGTCGATGCCGGTCAGCTGCTGTTCGAGGATTTGGGTGACGCTGCTTTCCAGCGTTGCGGCCGAGGCGCCGGGGTAACTGGCCCTGACGTTGATCTGGGTCGGGGCAACGTCCGGATATTGCGCGACGGGCAGGTTGATGATCGCGCCGATGCCCATCAGCATGATGATGATCGCGATCACCCAGGCGAAGATCGGGCGATCAATGAAGATCTTCGACATCTAGGGCTTAGCCGCCGCTGCGCCGGTTTGCGGCCATCTTTGCGAGGACGTCGGGCGGCGGCGCCTTGATCCGCTGTGGCGCATTGGCCGGCACCGGCTTGATCGGATCGCCGTCCTTGAGGTTGGCGGTGCCCTGCGTAATCACCTTTTCGCCCGCGGCGAGCCCCTGGGTCACGACCCAATATTGGCCCGCGGTGCGGTCGGTGACGACGACACGCTGAACCGCGCGGTTGCCGGGGCCGACGACCCACACGGTCGCATTGCCCTTGGGATCACGGGTGAGCGCGGCCTGCGGGACGAGGAACGCGCTGGTGTCGATGGCCTGCGCAAAACGCGCCGTGACGAACATGCCGGGGAGCAGGATCGACTGGGCATTGGGGAAGCGGGCGCGAAGCGTAACCGTGCCGGTCGCCTGGTCGACCAGCACCTGGCTGAACTCGACGGTGCCGGTGAAGCCGTAGTCGCTCCCGTCGGGGAGCTTGAGGCGGACTTGCGCGGCGGTTGGGACGGCGCCGCCCTGGCTCAACGCCTTGCGCAGCGCGAGCAGGTCCGAAGCCGACTCCTGGATGTCGACGTACACCGGATCGAGCCGGGTGATGGTGGTCATCGAGTCAGTCTGATTGGCGGTAACGAGCGCGCCCTCGGTGACCGCTGACAGGCCAATCCGGCCGGTGATGGGTGCTGGGACCCGGGTGTAGCGAACATTGACCTGTGCGACCCGCAGGGCGGCGTTATTCTGCGCAATCGCGGCGTCGGCCTGGCGGGCCGTGGCGACGGCATCGGTATAATCTTGCTTGGAGATGGCCTCCATCGCCGCCAGCGGCTTGTAGCGCGCGGCGCGGGTCCGGGCAGCATCGGCGCTGGCGCGTGCGGCCCGGACGTTGGCTTCGGCTTGCGCAGCCTGGGCGGAGTAGATGCTCGGGTCGATCTGATAGAGCGTCTGGCCCTGGCGGACGATCGAGCCTTCCTGGAACAGGCGGCGCTGGATGACGCCGGACACCTGCGGGCGCACTTCCGACACCTGATAAGCGGCGACCCGGCCGGGCAGTTCCTGCTCGATGGGCGCGCTGCCCTGCTGAACGACGACATAGCCGACGGTCGGGGTTCCACCCGGTCCGCCACGCCCGCCGCGGCCCGGCGAATCTTTCGAGCTGCCAGTGCCGCACGAGGCGAGCAGGGCGGTTCCGAAGACGATGCCGCAAAGTGTCGTGAATTGGCGCAAAAGAGGCGTGGGCTCCGTTTGTTCAGACCAGTCCGTAAGCACGCCCCCTCGGCCGGAGGCGGCATTTGAGCATTTCATTTGGATTTGCAACCGATGTGTGAACGGGCAATGACAGTCGTTACGGCTCCATTCGACAAACGGGCGTCTCGCTCGACCGGCGGAAGTGTCGAGCAACCGACATTTCCCTCGGCGAAAAAACTGCTATGCCCCGCCTCAATGATCAGTTCGAGTACGCTTTCCGACCGCCGCGGCCTGTGGGCCTTCATGCTTGGTGTCGCGCTGGTTACCGGCGGCGTGCTGCTGCACGCGCCGATGTTCTGGATGGGCCGGATGAACCACTTCCAGCTCGCCGGCATGTCCATGGGTTGGGACATGATCCTGGGCATGGGCGCGATTGTCGGCGGTGTTGCAATCGCCGCCTACGGCCTGTTGCCGAAGAATGTGTCCAGGATGCTGTCCGCCTCGCAGGACATTGTCGTTTCGCCGCCTGAGGATGCGCCGCTGTCGGGCGCGCATTGGAGCCTGATGGCGGTTCTCGTTATCGCGCTCATCATCGATATCATGAAGCCGGCGAGCCTTGGTTTCACCATTCCCGGCATGGTCAAGGAATATGATGTCGCCAAGGCGACCGCCTCGCTCGTTCCGTTCTTCGCGCTAACCGGCACCGTCGTGGGATCCGTGGTGTGGGGCATCATCGCGGACGTCTACGGGCGCAAGGCGTCGATCCTGCTGTCGGCCGTGATGTTCGTCGGGACCTCGATCTGCGGCGCGATGCCGTCGCTCGCCTGGAACGTCGGCATGTGTTTCATGATGGGCGCGGCCGCCGGGGGCATGCTCCCGGTGACGTACGCCCTGCTGGCGGAGATGATGCCGAGCAAGCATCGCGGCTGGGCGCTGGTGCTGGTTGGTGGGCTTGGCGCGGTCGGCGGCTATTTCGCGGCCAGCGGGTTTTCCGCGCTGCTCCAGCCGGAGTTTGGCTGGCGCATTCTGTGGCTACTCAACCTTCCCACCGGCCTTTCGCTAGTCCTCCTCGGCGCCCTGATTCCGGAATCGGCGAAGTTCCTGCTGGCGCGTGGCCGGCGCGAGGAGGCTCGGCGGGTAATGGAGCGGTTCGGCTCAAGCGCCCGGGCGACGACGCGGGCCGAGGAAGTAGCGTTGGCCAAAGGCCCCTCGGTCGCGCTCACGGGTCGCGCCTTCTTCGCCAAACTGGTGGCCTTGAGCCTGGCGGCGATCTGTTACGGGCTGGTCAACTTTGGCCTGCTGCTCTGGCTTCCCGCGGACCTGGTCGCCAAAGGCCATAGTGTCGCGGTGACCAGCAAGTTGCTCGCGGAATCCGCCCTTATCGCTTTTCCGACGATCTTCATCGTGGCGTTCGCCTATAGCCGGTGGAGCAGCAAGTGGTCGGTGGTCGGTTCGGTCGCCATCACTGTCCTTGGCCTGCTTGGCGTCCTGCAACTCGAGTTTGCCGGGAGTGGCAGCCCGGTCCTTCCGGTGGCGCTGCTGATCGTCGGCACCAATGCGCTAATCGCGATGCTGCTGCCTTATGCGGCGGAAAGCTTCCCCCTTCGCATTCGTGGACGAACGACGGGAACCGTGGCGGCGTGCACCAAGGCGGGCGGTATGCTCGCCCAATTCCTCGCCATCCTCGCACTCGTGCCGCCGCTCCAGGTGGTGTCGCTGGTCATCATCTTCCCGACGGGGGCAGCGCTGATCCTTCTCGCCTGGTTCGGCAAGGAAACCCGCGGCCGCGATTTGCGCGACCTCGACCCCGACGGACATACGTTCGCCGCGACCGGGGTCTAGGCCCTAGCGCGGCGGTCGAACGTACGGGGTAAAGTCACCCAGGACGCAGCTCGGGCCCGGAATGTGGGTCAGGCGATCGACCGTCCGCATGATATCGCCGCGGCAATATTGGCTACCGAACGGCTCGAAGATTGGAAGATCGTTGTCGGTGACGCCCGGGCAGCGATTCGTGTTCACCCAGACGGTCCGGCCTGAGCCGAAGAGCAGCGCCTCACCATCCAGGTGCACGGACATTGAATTGTCGTGGTGCACGCAGTTCTGCACCGGTCCGGCAATGCGGCCAGCCAGCTGAGGCAATGGGCCGGGGGCAGCGGCAGGACCCGCTGGAGCGCAGGCGGCGGCCAGTGAGGCCATCGCGATACCCACAAAGCGCATCGTTCTGGTCATCGGGCATCTCCTGATAGGGGCGAGACGTTCGTATTACCGCCAACGGCCGCGGTTCAAAATCGTGCCCGATACCCAGCGCATACGTATCCGCGCCGGCGCGACGCATTTACCTATGCCCGAAAGAGCGGCTAACGCCTGCGGCGTGACTGTCAAAGCCTCGACCCTCGTCCTGTTTGGCGCAACGGGCGATCTCGCGCATCGCATGCTCCTGCCCTCGCTCTACGGGCTCGATTCCGATGGGCTGCTGCCGGCCAAGCTCCGGATCATCGGCACCGCCCGTACCGCGCTCGACAGCGATGCCTTTCGGGGGACCGCGGTCACTGCCCTCCAGGAGTTCCTGCCGGAAGGGTTCTTCGACCAGGCCGTCGCCGACCGCTTTCTGAAGCGACTGCACTATGTCCCGGTCGATATCACCAGCCAGGATAGCTTCGGCGCGCTGGCCAAGGCGATTGGCGATCCGTGCGACGGCGTCGCCATCTTCCTGTCGACAGCGCCGTCACTGTTCAAGCCGGCCATCGACGGGCTGGAAGCCGCCGGGCTTGCGTGCCCCACCGTTCGCATGGCGCTGGAGAAGCCGCTCGGGACCAACCTCGAAACCAGCCGTGAGATCAACGACGCGGTCGCCGCTGCCTTTCCGGAGGAGCGCATTTTCCGCATCGACCATTATCTCGGCAAGGAGACCGTCCAGAACCTGCTCGCCCTGCGGTTCGCCAATGCGATGTTCGAGCCGTTGTGGAATGCGGCGCACATCGACCACGTGCAGATTACCGTCGCGGAGACGGTGGGTGTCGAAGGCCGCGCCGACTTCTACGAGTCCGCGGGCGCGCTGCGCGACATGGTGGCGAACCACATGCTGCAGCTGCTGACTCTGGTCGCGATGGAACCGCCGAGCGATTTCAATTCGACTGCGGTGCGCGATGAAAAAGTGAAGGTGCTGCGCGCGCTGCGGCCGATCACGGCGGCGGACGTCGAGGTCACGACGGTGACGGGTCAATATACCCGTGGCGCCGTCGAGGGTGAGCCGGTGCCGGGCTATGTCGAGGAAATTGGCCACGACAGCCAGACTGAAACCTTCGTCGCGGTGAAGGCGCAGGTCGACAATTGGCGATGGAAGGGCGTGCCCTTCTATCTGCGGACGGGCAAGCGGCTCCCCCAGCGCGACACCGAAATCTTCATTCAGTTCAAGGACGTGCCGTTCTCAATCTTCGCCTCGCGCGGAGCGACGACCCGGCCCAACAAGCTGATCATCGGCCTCCAGCCCGAGGAAACGATCGAGCTGCGGCTGATGGCCAAGACCCCCGGTCTCGACCGGGACGGCGTGCGCCTGCGCGAAGTCCCGCTCGATATTGGCCTCGCCAATGCGTTCAGCGAATATCGGCGGCGGATCGCTTACGAGCGGTTGTTGCTCGACCTGATCGAGGGCGATCCGACCCTGTTCGTCCGGCGCGACGAGGTCGAGGCGCAATGGACGTGGATCGACCGCATTCGCGCTGCCTGGGCGGCGAAGGGCGTCACACCCCGCCCGTACGCGGCCGGCACCTGGGGGCCGTCCGCGGCGATCGCGCTGACCGAGCGCGACGGGATCAGCTGGCACGAATAGCGGGATGGCGCTTCACTCGACCATCGCCAGCGTCACCGACCGGATCGTCGAGCGGTCGAAACCGACGCGGAAGCGCTACCTTGAATTGATGGCCGAGCAGAAGGAGCGGGGGATCAACCGCCTGCGCCTCAGCTGCGGCAATTTCGCTCACGGGTTCGCGGCGGCGGGCGAAGACAAGGCCGCGATCAGCGCGCTCGCCGGGCCGAACATCGGCATCGTCACGTCGTACAACGACATGCTGTCGGCCCATCAGCCCTACGCCCGCTACCCCGAGCAGATGAAAATCTTCGCGCGCGAGGTTGGCGCGACGGCGCAGGTTGCGGGCGGCGTCCCGGCGATGTGCGACGGCGTGACCCAAGGCCAGGCGGGCATGGACCTGTCCCTGTTCAGCCGCGACGTGATTGCACTGTCGACGGCCGTGTCGCTCAGCCACGGCATGTTCGACGCAGTCGCGCTGCTTGGCATTTGCGACAAGATCGTGCCGGGGTTGCTGATCGGCGCGCTGCGGTTCGGGCATTTGCCGACCTTGCTGGTGCCGGGCGGGCCGATGCCGTCGGGTCTGCCGAACAGGGAGAAGCAGCGCGTTCGCCAGCTTTATGCCGAGGGCAAGGCGGGGAGGGACGAGCTGCTCGCGGCCGAAAGCGCTTCCTATCATTCGCCGGGGACCTGCACCTTCTACGGGACGGCCAATTCGAACCAGATGATGATGGAGCTGATGGGGCTGCACATCCCCAATGCGGCCTTCATCAATCCCGGCACGCCGCTCAGGCAGGCGCTGACGCGCGCAGCGGTGCATCGGCTGGTCGACTTGGCGCGGACCGGCGAGCGGCCGCTGGCCGAAGTCGTCGACGAGAAAGCGGTGGTCAACGCGATGGTCGGGCTGGTCGCCACCGGGGGATCGACCAACCACTTCATCCACTTGCCGGCAATGGCCCGGGCCGCGGGAATTCGCATCGACTGGCAGGACTTTGCCGATTTGGCGGCCGCCGTGCCGTTGGTTGCGCGCGTCTATCCGAACGGGTCGAAGGACGTGAACGACTTTCAGGACGCGGGCGGGATGGCGTTCGTCACCTACACGCTGGGTGAGGCGGGGCTGATCCACATGGATACCGTGACCGCCGGCGCGGACGCGATGGACGCATGGATCGGCAATCCCGAACTTCACGGCGACGAACTGGTGTGGAAGCCGGCTGAGGAAAGCGCCGACATCGGCATGCTGCGCCCGGTCGGCGAACCCTTTCGCGCCGATGGGGGGATGAAGCTGCTGACGGGCAATCTCGGCCGCGCGGTGATCAAGACCAGCGCGGTCGACGATGATCGCTGGCTGATCGAAGCGCCGGCGCGCTGCTTCGCCGACCAGAATGCCGTGCTTGAGGCGTTCAAGGCGGGTGAGCTCGATGGTGACGTCGCGGTTATCGTGCGCTTCCAGGGGCCGCGCGCCAACGGCATGCCGGAATTGCACAAGCTGACGCCGACACTCGGCGTGCTGCAGGATCGCGGGCATCGCGTCGCGCTGATCACGGACGGCCGCATGTCGGGCGCGAGCGGCAAGGTGCCGGCAGCGATTCACGTGTCGCCCGAAGCGCTGCCGGACGGGCCACTGGCCCGGGTTCGGGACGGAGATCTCATCCGGCTCGATGCGCGGAACGGGGTGCTGGAAGCGGTCGGCGTAGATCTCGGCGCTCGGCCGCCGGCAAACTCGCCGCCGCCGCCGGCCGGGACCGGGCGCGAGTTGTTCGCGCTCATGCGCTCACAGGCCGACCGAGCCGAGCTCGGCGCTTCGGCGATGCTCGACGCGATGGAGGAGGAGCAACGATGAGGCAGATCGTGGCCGCCGACATCGGCGGGACTCACGCGCGGTTTGCGCTCGCCGACATTGACGGTGGCCGCGTCACGTCGCTCGGCGAGCCGGTGACGCTCAAGACCGCCGAGCATTCGAGTTTTCAACTCGCCTGGCAGGAATTCGGGCGGCGCTCGGGCATCGACCTGCCGAATGAGTTGGCGATTGCCTTTGCCGGGCCGGTTGGCGGGGAGGTGCTGAAGCTGACCAACAACCCGTGGGTGATCCGGCCGTCGCTGATGAAGGAGCGGCTGGACGTCGACCGCTACACCATCGTCAACGATTTCGGCGCGGTAGCCTACGCGGTGGCCACGCTTGGCGACGAGCATTTCCGGCACCTGTGCGGACCCGAGCGGGCGCTGCCGTCGCAGGGCGTGATTTCCATTGTCGGGCCAGGCACCGGGCTCGGCGTCGCGGCGCTGCTGCGCAAGAGCGATCATTATGAGGTGATCGAGACCGAGGGCGGGCACGTCGACTTCGCGCCGCTCGATGCGCTCGAGGACGAAATATTGAAGCAGCTGCGGCGGCATTTTCGGCGCGTCTCGATCGAGCGCGTCGCCTCGGGGCAGGGGCTGTGGAACATCTACGAGGCGCTCGGCGCAATCGAGCAGCGAGACCTGACCTTCCACGACGACAAGGCGCTATGGCCGGCCGCGCTCGACGGCAGCGACGGCCTGGCAACTGCCGCGCTCGACCGGCTGTGCCTCAGCCTCGGCGCAGTCGCCGGCGACATGGCGCTGGCGCAGGGCGCGGCGGCCGTCGTGATCGCCGGGGGCGTGGGCCTGCGCCTGGCCGACTATCTGCCGCGCTCGGGCTTCCGCGATCGGTTCATCGCCAAGGGCCGGTTCGAGCGGCGCATGGACGAGATGCCGGTCAAGCTGATCACGCATCCGCAGCCCGGCCTGTATGGCGCGGCCGCTGCCTTCGCGAAGGAGCATCCGTGACCATTGACGACATCATGCGGACCGCGCCGGTGATTCCGGTGCTGGTGCTCGACGGGGACGGCGATTGGGTGGCGCTGGCCGAGACCTTGGTCGAAGGCGGACTGCCGGTGCTCGAGGTGACGCTACGGACTCCGGCGGCGCTGGGCGCGATCCGCGCGATGGCGGCGGTGCCCGGCGCGATTGTCGGTGCGGGCACGGTACTCAACGAAAACCAGCTGGGGCAGGCGATCGACGCGGGCAGCCAGTTCATCGTTTCGCCGGGCCTCACCGAGCCGCTGGGCAAGGCGGCAATTCGGTCCGGCGTGCCGTTCCTTCCGGGCGTGGCAACGGCGGGCGACATCATGCGCGGGTTCGATCTTGGGCTCGACCGGTTCAAATTCTTTCCGGCCGAGGCGGCTGGCGGGATTGCGGCGCTGAAGGCGCTGTGCGCGCCGTGCGCGGACGCGCGCTTTTGCCCGACCGGTGGAATTACCCCTCAGACCGCGGCGAACTGGCTCGCGCTTCCGGCGGTGCTGTGCGTCGGCGGGAGCTGGATCGTGCCGCCGGGCGATCTCGACTTGCCGGGAATATCCGAGCGCGCACGAGCGGCAGCGGGTCTGCGCTAGGCTGGCTCGGGCGCGCCAGGTTTGACGCGACGGTTGGCCGAGCAGCAGGACGCGGCGTGGCAGGCCTTGGGCAAATCCGGTGCCGGCATTTGCCGGTGATGGTTCATCGGGTGGCGGACCGGCTGCGCGCAGGTACTCTGGCAACTCGCGGAAGCGATCAGCGAAAATGCCGCTGTGAGCGCGGGGGCGGCGGCGAACAGGTTCATATGGCGCTGCTGAACCGATGGGCGCTCGGCTGGCGGTAGATGTCGAGCAGCGATGCGATGACCCGCGCGTAGGGCCAGGCGTTGGCGGCGAGGCGCAAGTCGTTGCCGGAAAGGTGGGCGAGCCCGCGGTCAATGAACGGCTGCAGCCGCGCGCGAAGATCGGCGTCGATCAGGCCCATGAGATTGGCCTGACCGGCGCACAGCAGGCGCTCGATCTCATGGCCCCGGCGAATGTCGTTCGTGCTTCGAACGATTCCGCGCTCGGCCGGCAGCATCCCGTCCGAGACTTTCATCCGGTAGCGGCCGGCGTTTTTCTCGTTCTGCGCCAGCACCTGCGGGAATTCGGAGATCGCGCTGGCGCCAAGGCCGATCAGGATGTGCGCGGGATCATCGGTGAAGCCCTGGAAATTGCGCTTCAGCCGGCCCGCACTCGCGGCCAGCGCGAGCGGGTCATGAGGCAAAGCGAAATGATCGAACCCGACCTCGCGATAGCCCATGCCGGTCAGCAGTGACCGGCCCAGTTCGGCCTGACGGAACCGCATCTCCGGGTCGGGCAGGGCCGTCCCGTCGATTTGCCGCTGGCGCGGGATCAGATGCGGGACGTGGGCATAGCCGAACAGCGCAATCCGTTCCGGCCGCATCTGCAATACGGACTGAAGGGTGTCTTCAAGCTGGTCGAGCCCTTGCCCGGGGAGGCCGTACATCAGGTCGAAATTGAGCGAGCGGACGCCGGCATCGCGCAGCGCGTCGACGGCCGTCCGGATGAGGCCGGTCGGCTGGACGCGCCCGATTCTCGCCTGCACGGCCGGTTCCAGCGTCTGCACGCCGAGGCTGGCGCGGCCGATGCCGGCATTGCGGACCGCGTCGAACCAATCTGCCGTCAGCGAGCGTGGGTCGAGCTCAATCGACATCACCGCATCTTCGGTGCGGAAGTGCGTGCCGAGCGCCGCGAGCAGGTCATAGAATTGCGCCGGTGAAATCGCGTTCGGGCTACCGCCGCCAAAGGCGATGCGCTGGACGCGACCGCGGCCGCCGAGCCGCTCGGCGACGAGTTGGATTTCAGCGTGAAGCGTGTCGAGATAGGCGGCCAGGCGCTGGCTCTTGTTCGCGGCGCCCGTATTGCATCCGCAATACCAGCAAATCTCATGGCAATAAGGGATGTGGACATAGAGCGAGAGCGGCTCGTCGGCGGCAACGCGTGTGAGCGCAGCCTCAAGATCGAACCGGCCGACACCGTCGTGAAATTCCGCTGCCGTCGGGTAGCTGGTGTAGCGCGGGACTGGGGTCGCCAGCAGCTCGGGATAATATGGCGCGGTCATTCGTCGTCCTCGATCAGGATCCGCGCCGCCGCGCCGTCCATGTCGTCGAACTGGCCGGAGCGAATCGCCCAGAAGAAGGCTCCCAGCCCGCTCAGCCCAAGTAGCAGCGCAATGGGAATGAGATAGAGAAGGCCGCTCATCGCGCTGCATTCCGAAGGCGCAGCGCGTTGCCGACGACGATCAGCGACGAGCCCGACATGGCCAGTGCCGCGACCAAGGGGGTTACCTTGCCCATGAAGGCGAGGGGCACGGCGATCGCATTGTAGCCAATGGCGATGATGAAGTTTTGCCGGACCACGCGCATCGTCCGGCGCGCGGCGGCGATCGCCTTGGCCACCGGGAGCAGGCTGTCGCCGAGGAACACGGCGTCCGCCGCGCTCTGCCCAACGTCGCTCGCGGATGCCGGGGCCAGCGAGACGTGACCGGCGGCGAGCGCGGGGCCGTCGTTCAAGCCGTCGCCGATCATCACCACTTTGTGTCCGGCAATCTTGAGCCGTCCAATCAGGTCAAGCTTGTCGCGCGGTTGCATCCCGGTCTGAGCCGTGAGGCCGAGCCCGGCAATTCCGGCGGCGACCGAGCGCGCGTTGTCGCCGCTCGCCACCGATGCTTCGAGCCCGAGGCTGCGGAGCCGGAGGATGGTCTTGAGCGCGTCCGGACGGAGGTGATCGCCTAAGCGGAGCACGGTCTCGCCTCCAGCCCAGGTCAGGGTTGTCGACAGGCCATCGCCGGACTCGCCCCGCGCCAGCGAGACCGGTTTACCATCGAACTCAGCGCTGATTCCGAACCCGGGGCGCTCGACGGCATTCTTCAGTTCAGCGGCGACAACCTGCTCGCTCTCCAAGGCGCGGCGGAGGGCTTCGGCCAAGGGGTGACGGCTGCTTCGCGCGAGCGCCAACGCCACGGGACGAGCAGCGACGGGCAGGTCGGTGAGATTCACAAGTTCCGGGCGCCCAAGTGTGAGCGTGCCGGTCTTGTCGAAGATTACCCAATCGGCCTCAGCCAGCCGCTCCAGCGCCGACCCGTCCTTCACCAGCACGCCGGCGCGCATCAGGGAGCCGGCCACGACGACCTGAGCCGCCGGCACCGCCAAGCCCAGGGCGCAAGGGCAGGTGATGATCAGCACGGCCGCGGAAATGAGCAGCGCTTGATGCCAGCCGGCGC
>Ga0268265_10001221_pt1 | contig 22323 bp, 10 predicted proteins | sample KBSSwiS52_FD_190355 | JGI IMG/M metagenome (GOLD analysis project Ga0268265, IMG submission 190355) | Switchgrass rhizosphere microbial communities from Kellogg Biological Station, Michigan, USA - KBS Switchgrass S5-2 (SPAdes) (version 2) | ecosystem: Host-associated > Plants > Roots >... | reverse complement strand
CGTCAACAATGTCTACGTCAACAGCGTCAATCATCGTTACGACGCCAACGAATTTCTCGACGCGCTGCCGGGCGATCGCATTGCCTACGTGCACGTCGCTGGCCACTACGACGAAGCGCAGGATCTCAAGGTCGACACGCACGGCGCGCCGATCATCGATCCCGTCTGGAAGCTGCTCGATCGCGCCTACGCGAAGTTCGGCGCCAGGCCGACCTTGCTCGAACGCGACTTCAATTTCCCGCCGCTGGCCGAGCTCCTCGACGAAGTCGCGCGCGTGCGCGCCGTCCAGTCCGCGCATCGCGTCAAGGTCGCCGATGTCCGCACGGCTTGATCTCGGCGCCGCCGAAGCGCTGCAGCGCGCGTTCGCCGCGCACGTGCGCGATCCCGAGCACGCGCCCGCGCCGCCCGGCATCGAAGCGCGCCGCATGGCGATCTACACCGATCTCTTCTTCAACAACGTCGAGAGCCTGATCACCGCGAATTTCCCGGTCATCCGCACGCTTTACGACGACGCCGAGTGGCGCGCGCTGATCCGCGCGTTCTATCGCGACCACCGCTGCCACACGCCGCTCTTTCCCGAGATCGCGCGCGAATTCATCCGCTATCTCGAAGCGCGCGGCGCAGACGACGACGGCATCCGCATCGATCCGTTCCTGGTCGAGCTCGCGCACTACGAATGGAGCGAGCTCGCGCTCAGCCTCGACGAAAGCGACATCGCAAGCATCGAGCACGATCCCGAAGGCGACGTCGTCGACGGAATTCCGCAGGTCTCGCCCGTCGCGCGCGTGCTCGCGTATCGCTATCCGGTGCATCGCATCTCGGCCGACTTCCGCCCGGCCGAGCCGCCGCCACAACCGATGCTGATCCTGCTCGCGCGCGACCGCGACGACGAGCTTCATTTCCTCGAGATCGATCCCTTGACCGCGCTCCTCTTCGAGCGCCTGCAGCGCAACGACGGCGCAACCGGCCGTTCGTGCCTCAAGGCGCTGCTGGCCGAGCTCGGCCGCGACGAGGAAGCGCTCCTCGAATCGGGCGTCTCCATACTGCGGCGCCTGCGTGACCGCGACGCGCTGCTCGGCACGCGCGCGGCCTGATCGCGCGCCGTCCGGCCCCGGCCGGCGCCCTGCTACACTCGATTTCCGCCGAGCGCCCATGGGAAACGCGCGCGCGGCCTCCAACGCGCAAATCCTTGTTCCGCCGATGCATATCGAACGAAATTCCGAGCCGTCGGGTCCTTTTGACGGGTCCGGCGCGCCGGCACGCCAGCGCTCGACACCCGCAAGCCGCGTCGCGGGCCTGCCGGCCATGGCGATCCGCAGCCTGCAGCAGGCGGCGCGGCATATCGACCTGCGCCGCCTCGACGATGCCGCCGAATCTCTGCGCGAAGCGCACGCGATAGCGCCCGAACATCCGGAAATCCTTCGCCTCGAAGGCGTGCTCGCCTATCGGCAGAATCGCCACGGCGATGCGATCGCCCTGCTCCAGCGCTCGCTCGCGGCGTGGCCCGACGATGCGCTCGCGCTCGGCAATCTCGGCAATGCGCTCGCGGGCAGCGGACGCATCGACGAGGCGCTCGCGACGATGCGCCGCGCGTGCGAGGTCGCGCCCGATCTTGCCGGCGCGTGGCTCAGCCTGGGCAAGCTCCTCGACTCGCAAGGCTCGTCGAGCCAGGCCGAAAGCGCGCTGCAACGCGCGGTCGCGCTCGCGCCCGGTCACTCGCCGTCGCGTCTCGCGCACGCGGGCGTGCTCGCGACGCTCGCGAGGAACGACGAATCCGCCGCGGAATATCGCGCGCTGCTCGGACACAACGCGCGATCGATGCCGGCGTGGCTCGGTCTCGCGCGCATTGGAATCGCCGGCGAAGACGACATCGCAGCATTGGAACCGCTCTGCGCGGACGCTTCGTTGTCGGACGAAGACCGCGCCCTCGCCTGCTTTGCGCTCGGCAAGATGCTGGAGAACGCCGGTCGGCACGCCGCCGCCTTCGCTGCGTTCTCGAACGCGAACGCATTGCGCCGACGCAACAGCGCGTGGGATGCGGCCGCGTTCTCGCGCAAGGTCGATGCAATCGCGGCCGCGTTTTCAGCGAGCAGTGACGAAGCGGATACGAATCGTGGCGACGGCGTGATTTTCGTCGTCGGGCTGCCGCGCACGGAAGCGACACGCGTCGAGCGCATTCTCGCCGCACATCCGGATGTCGGCGGCACCAGCGAAAGCGCGGATCTTGAAGCCGTCGTCTTCGAAGAATCCTCGCGACGCAACGAGCGCTTTCCCGACTGGGTCCGGAAAGTTTCACGCGACGACTGGCAGCGCATGGGCGAGCGCTATCTCGAGCGCATCGCGCCGCGACGCCGCGACGGATCGCATTTCGTCGATCGCATGCCGGACAACTGGCTGCTTGCCGGCGCCGCGCTCACGATGCTGCCGGGCGCGTGCGTCGTCGATGTCCGACGCGATCCGCTCGAAGCCTGCTGGGCGTGCTTCGCGGAGCCATTGTCCGCCGATCGCCATCCGTATTCGCACGATCTCGCCGATCTCGCCGAAATCTGGCGCGATTACGTGCGCTTGAGCGATGTGTGGCTGAGCCGTTTTCCCGGCCGGTTCCGCCAGCAATCGCAAGAAGCATGGCTCGACGCTCCGGATCGCGAGCTCGCCGCGTTGTTCGATTTTTGCGGCCTCGACGTCGGTCGCGCGCGCGGCGTCGAGCAAGACAGCCCCCAAGCAAAGCGGGCCGCCGCTTACGGCGAATCGCTGGCACCGTTGCGCCGCATGCTCGCCGACGCGGATATTCGCGAGACAACGGATCGCATCGCTCCGATCGAACCCGAACGCCGGCAACGCGTGCAGGATCTCGACGACGATCGCGCACGCGAAGTCCTGCATGCCGCCGCATTGCTCGGCAGCGGACGCGCGGATGCCGCGGCCGAGATCATCGAGAGCGCTCACGCGGAGCATCCGGAACATCCCGAAATCCTGCGGTTGCTCGGCGCGTTGCATAGTGCGCGCGGTCAGCACGGACAAGCGCTGGACGCATTGACGCGCGCAGCCGCGCTCAAACCCGACGATGCGTTGATCGTCAACACGCTCGGCACGGCGCAGGCCGCGAGCGGCGACGCCGATACGGCTTTGGCGAGCTTCGCGCGCGCCAGCGAGATCGATCCAGGCGCAGCAAACGCCGCCTACAACCTCGGCAATGCGCTCGCCGCACGAGGCCGTTTCGGCGCCGCGCGCGATGCCTTCGAGCGAGCGCTCGCTGCGGAACCCGGATTCGTACCGGCGCGCCTCGCGCTCGCCGAAGTTTTGCGCGACAACGGAGAGGACGACGGCGCAGCCGCGCAATGGCGTCGCGCGCTCGCCGACGATCCGCACGCAAGCGCGGCATGGCAGGGATTCGCCGAGCTGCGCGGCGCGGAATTCACGGCGGCGGAGCGCGACGCTTTGGAGAGCGAATCCCGGCGTCCGCGCATCGCGGAAGCCGATCGCGCGGCGCTCGGATTCGCGCTCGGTCACGTGCTCGAAAGTCGCGCGGAGTACCCGCAGGCGTTCGGTGCGTTCTTCGCTGCGAATGCGATCCGCCGACGTGCCATCGAATGGAGCAGCGATCGGCGCTCGCGCTATTGCGATGAAGTTCTCGAAGCGTTCGCCCAGACGCCGACGATGTCGGAAGCGACGCTCGGCGAAGGTTTCGTCTTCCTGCTGGGACTTCCCGACGCTGCGTCCGCCGCAATCGCGCGACTGTTCGCGTCGCATCCCGCAGTCGACAACGAACGCGCCGCGCCGCCGAGCGCGATCCTCCGGATGGAATCGACGCGTCGCGCGCGCAAGTTTCCGGAATGGGCGGCGCAGGCGACGCCGGCCGATTGGCAACGCCTCGGTCGCGCGTATCTTGCGCGTCATGCGCCATCGTCGCATTCGCATCGATTTCTCGACGCGGCTTCGCTCGATCCGGCGCTCGCCGGTGCGCTCGCATCGATGCTTCCGGCCGCGCGCTTCGTCGCGATCCGCCGCGATCCGCTCGAAGCGTGCTGGTCCTGCTTCAAGAGCGATCGTGCCGCACGCCGATGGAGTCACGACATCGCCGAGATCGCCGCCTATCGGCGCGATCACGAACGGTTGATGGTGCGCTGGATCGAGCGTCATCCGGATCGCGTGCACGTCGTCGATTGCGATGCTTTGCTCGCCGGCGCGACGAGCGAGATCGATCGGTTGTTCGCGCATTGCGGACTTTCGCCCGCGGCGACGACATCCGCGACAATCCCCGCGAGTGCCGCCGCGTACGGCGATCTCCTCAAGCCGCTGGCGCAGATGCTCGCCGCCGAAGCGGATTTGGACAACGAGTAGACGATGACGAACGAAAACACCGCCGCAGGCAATCCGAGTCCGCCGTCGGCCGATGCGCGAGCGCGCGCCGACGAACGCCTTGCCGGCCTTCCCGCCGATGCGCTCGCGCAGCTGCGCCAGGCCGGACAGCATCTGACGCGAGGCGAGCTCGCGCCGGCCGAACAAGTGCTGCGCACGATCCTCGCCGCGCATCGCGATCATGCCGAGACGCTGCGTCTTTACGCAGTCGTCTGCCAGCTGCGCGGGCGCAACGCCGAAGCGGCGGCGGCGATCCAGCGCGCGATCCGCCTGCGCCCTGCTGATCCGCTGATGCTCAACACGCTCGGCGCCGTGCTGCGCGAAGCCGGCGATTTCGCCGGCGCGACCGCGGCGTTCCGTCGCGCGTGCGAGCTGGAGCCCGATCTCGCGACGGCGTGGTTCAACCTCGGCATGCTGCTGCAAGCGCAGACCGAGATCGGCGAAGCGCAGGCCGCGTTCGCGCGATCGGTCCAAGCAGAGCCCGATTACGTGATGGCGCGCGTCGCCAATGGCGTCGCGTTGAAAGCGCTCGGCCGCATCGACGAGGCGGTCGCCGAATTCCGCGCCGCGATCGCGACCGATCCGCGCGCTGCGAATGCGTGGGCAGGACTCGCGGACATCAAGACGGTCGCGCTCGACGCGAACGATCTCGCCGCGATGCAACGCCTGCACGCCGATCCGGATCTCGCCGACGACGATCGCGCGGCCATCGGCTTCGCCCTCGCCAAGACCTTGGAAGACCAGCAGCGCTACGCGGACGCGTTCGCGGTGTTGAGCGATGCGAACGCGACGATGCGCAAGCTGTGGCCGTGGGACGCTGCGGCGCATTCGCGCGGCGTCGACGCGATCGCCGAGGCATTCGCAAGGACGCCGACACCAGCGAGCGATCCGGCGCTCGGACGCGAAGTCGTTTTCATCGTCAGCCTGCCGCGCGCAGGCTCTACGCTCGTCGAGCAGATCCTCGCGGCGCATCCGGAGGTCGAAGGCGCCGGCGAGATCAACGATCTCGCGCTGATCATCCAGGACGAATCGCGGCGGCGCGGCGAGGCGTATCCGGGGTGGATCGGCAAGGCGACGCCCGCCGATTGGGAACGTCTGGGGCGCGAATATCTCGCGCGCACCGAGCGCTGGCGGCGCTCCAAGCCGATGCATGTCGACAAGGCGCTGTTCAACTGGCCGTTCATCGGCGCAGCCGCGGCGATGCTGCCGGGCGCGCGCTTCGTCAACGTGCGCCGCGATCCGATCGAAGCGTGCTGGTCGTGCTACAAGCAGCGGTTCGCGCGCGGGCAGCAGGTGTATTCGTACGATCTCGCCGATCTCGGCGCGTACTGGGTCGACTACGACCGGCTGATGTATTTCTGGCACGCGCGCCTGCAGGGACGCGTCTACGACTTCGTCTACGAAGCGCTGATCGCCGACGCCGAGCCCGAGATCCGCCGTCTGCTCGATTTCTGCGGACTTGCGTTCGCGTCGAGCTGCCTGCGCTTCCACAAGGCCGATCGCATCGTGCGCAGCGCGAGCGCAGCGCAAGTGCGCCAGCCGCTGCGCGCCGACACGGCACGCGCCGCGAACTACGGCGAGTTGCTCGCTCCGCTCAGGCGCGCGCTCGGGCTCTGATGAAAGCCGTGCAAGCCCGCGCGGCTTGCCTCGGTCCTATGCCGCGTCACGAAACCACGACGGGAGACGCGCATGAATTCGAGCTTCGGCATCGCCGGCCTCTGGCAGGCCCTCATCGCACGCCTGAATGCCGCCGGCGAGACGATTCCCGCGCTGATCCTGCGCCTGATCATGGGCTGGGAATTCTGGGAATCGGGCCTCGAAAAGCTTAGCGGCGACAATTGGTTCGCCGACATCCAGTCGCGCTTTCCGTTTCCGTTCGACGTGATTCCCGCGAACTTGAGCTGGGGCATCGCGACCTGGTTCGAGATCGGCGGCGCGGTGATGCTGTGGCTGGGCCTGGGCACGCGCCTCTTCGCGTTCATCCTCCTGTTCCTCACGTTCGTCGCGACGGCGGCGGTGCACTGGCCGAGCATGCTGACGATGTGGAGCGACCTTTCGAAGGGCTACGCGATCACCGACATGGGCCACGGCAACTTCAAGCTACCGCTCCTGTTCGCCGTGATGCTGCTGCCGCTGATCTTCACCGGCGGCGGGCGCCTAAGCCTCGACGAGCTGATCGCGCGCCTGCGCGGCATGCGCACGCCGATCGAGCCCGAGCACGGCTTGACGACGTGGGCGCTGGCGGCGCTGGTGTTCGCGATTCCGTTCCTGATGCTGATCCCGACGCTCGGCATTGCGCTCGTCGTCCTTGCGATCGTGCTGGCATTCCTTGGCCGCCGTCGCGCTGGACCTTTGTTCGCGGCGACTGGACAAAACAGGCGCTAGCGGCAATTCTTGCCGGCGATGCGGCGCTGGGGCCGCATCGCCGGGCGGACCCAAAAACCGCGCGGATTCGCCCGCAACCGGCGCGTTCACGATGGAAGACACCGCAACCGCAGCGCGCACGCCTTCGCCGCAGGGCCAGTCGCCTGCGTTCAATCGCAGCGAAGGGCTTTCGGCCAGCGGCGCCCGGCTCGCAGCGCAAGTCACCGCCGCGATCAAGCAGCAAAATCCGGCCGAAGCCGAACGAGTGCTGCCGGCGCTGATCGCGCTGGCGCCCAATCATCCCGAAGTGCTGCGCCTTCGCGCGGTGCTCTCGCACATGCGCGGCGATTACGCAGGATCGACAGCGCTGCTCAAGCGCGCAATCGAGGAAAGACCGTTCGATGCGCTCTTGTGGAACAACATCGGCAGCGCACTCGCCGAAACCGGCGATCTGCCCGGCGCGAGCATCGCGTTCCGCAAGTGCGCCGAGCTCGCGCCGCAGCGCGCGGCACCGTGGTTCAACCTCGGCCGCGCGCTCGACATGCAAGGCCGCGTCGAAGAAGCGCACGAAGCGCTGACCAATGCGCTCAAGCGCGATCCGAAACACGTATCGGCGCGCGTCACGCTGGCGCGCGTGCTGCAGTTCATGGGCCGCATCGGCGAAGCCGAACGCGAATATCGTCAGGCGCTGGCGTCGAGCCCGGATTCCGCGCTCGCATGGTACGGACTCTCAACCTTGCGCACCGCGCGCTTCGATGCGAGCGATATCGCGGCCATCGAGCGCGTCTACTCGCGCACCGATCTCAAAGGCGACGAGCGCGTCGGTGCGGGTTTTGCGCTATCCAAGGCGCTCGAAGATCAACACCGCTATTCCGAAGCGTTCGCGGTGCTGACCGCGGCCAACGCCACCAAGCGGCGCCAGCTGAAGTGGGATGCGCCGTCGTTTTCTACCTACATCGACATCATCGCGTCCGCGTTTCCGGAAGCGCCGAAAACCGCCGCGCCGCCGCAGCAAGGCAGCAAGGCGATTCTCATCTTCGGATTGCCGCGATCAGGCTCGACGCTGGTCGAGCAGATCCTGTCGGCGCACCCGGATGTCGCCGGCGCCAACGAGCTCGAAGATCTGAACGAAGTCCTCGGCGACGAATCGACGCGCCGCCGCGCGCAATTCCCGAACTGGGTGCCGCAGGCGACGCCGGACGACTGGGCGCGTCTGGGCCGCGATTATCTCGAACGCACGAAACGCTTCCGCACCACGCGACCGATCGTCGCCGACAAAGGACTTTCGAACTGGCGCTACGTCGGTGCGCTGCGCGCGATGCTGCCGGGCGCCAAGCTGGTCAATTGCCGGCGCGATCCGGTCGAGAATTGCCTCGCGTGCTTTCGCCAGTCGTTCGCCAAGGAGCTCGGCTTCACCTACGATCTCGCCGAGCTCGCTGCGTTCTGGCGCGATTACGATCGCATGCTGCGGCTGTGGCATCAGCGCTTTCCGGGCGCGATCCTCGATCTGGTGCACGAGCGTCTCGTTGCCGATCCGGAAACCGAGATCCGCGCGCTGCTCGATTTCTGCGGACTCGCATTTGATCCTGCATGCCTGCGCTTCCACGAGGTCGAACGCAACGTGCGCACCGCGAGCGCAGCGCAAGTGCGCGAACCGCTGCGCGGCGACACCGCACGCGCCGATCGCTACGGATCGCTGCTCGATCCGCTGCGCGCGATGCTCGCTGAACCGCGCTGAGCCGGCTGTGCATGGCGTCTCGCGCTCTTTTGCTAAGCTCGACCTTCTTTTCGACGGCGCCACGATGAGCACGACTTCGACCGATCTTCCGAAGCAGAGCGGCGGCGGGCCCGAGGCTCCGGCCGCGCTCGATGCACGGTTCGGAGGCCTTTCCGCGCGAGCGATACGTCTCCTGCGCGATGCGCGGGACGCGCTCGAGCACCGGCGCATCGCCGAGGCCGACCAGCTACTCGAGCGCGCGCAACCGATGTCCGGGGAACATCCGGAGTTCCTGCGCCTCGTCGGCGTCGCACGCCAGCTGCAAAACCGTCCGCAGGAAGCTGTAGCGATCTTGCGCCGCGCGCTGGAAAACGCGCCGGGCGATGCGTTGATCCTGACCAATCTCGGCACCGCGCTGCGCGCCTCGGGCGAGCTCGATGCGGCGATCACGGCGCTGCGCCGTGCCAGCGACATCGCGCCCGATCTCGCGGCGAGCTGGTACAACCTCGGCCGCGCGCTGGCTTCTGCGCGCCGCACGGGCGAAGCGCACGAAGTCTACGAGCGTGCGCTGCGCTGCGATCCCAAGCATGTGCGCGCGCGCATCGCTTACGCCGACACCTTGCGCTCGTTCGGCCGCACGTCCGAAGCGGCGGCCGAATACCGGCTCGCGCTGGAGCTGCCGGGCTCGATCGAAGCATGGACGCGTCTTTCCGGCATGCAGACCGTGCGCATGACGGCCGAGGAAACCGCGACGCTCGAGCGACTGTTCTCGCGTCCGGGTTTGCCGGAGAACGATCGGGTCATCGTCGGTTTCGCGCTGGCACGCGCGCTCGAGGATCAGGCGCGCTACGCCGAGGCGTTCACGGTGCTGAGCTCGGCCAATTCGATCAAGCGCCGCCAGATGCAGTGGGATGCGCAGGGTTTCAGCAGTGTCGTCGACGCGATCATGAAAGCGTTCGCGGCGCCGCCGCCGACCGCGTCGCCCGCGAGCCTCGGCCGCGAAGTCATTTTCATCGTCAGCATGCCGCGCGCGGGATCGACGCTGGTCGAGCACATCCTCGCCTCGCATCCGGAAGTCGAAGGCGCGAGCGAGCTGCCGGATCTGGGCAACGTGCTGGAAGCGGAATCGCAGCGCACCGGCATGGATTTTCCCGAGTGGGCCGCGCGCGCAACGCCCGAGGACTGGCGTCGGCTCGGCGAGGACTACCTCGCGCGCACCGCGAAGTGGCGGCGCGAGAAGCCCTTCTTCACCGACAAGGGACTTTCCAACTGGCGCGTGATCGGCGCGGCGATGGCGATGCTGCCGGGCGCGCGCTTCGTGAATTGCAGGCGCGATCCGATCGAGACGTGTCTTTCGTGCTTCCGCCAGCTGTTCACGCGCGGCCAGGCGTTCGCTTACGATCTGTCCGAGCTGGCCGCGTACTGGCGCGATTACGATCGCATGATGCGCTTCTGGAGCGCGCGCTATCCGCATCGCATCCGCGATCAGGTGCACGAGAATCTCGTCGCCGATCCCGAATCCGAAGTGCGTGCGCTGCTCGCGTTCTGCGGCCTTGCGTACGATCCGGCGTGCCTGCGCTTCCACGAGACCGCGCGCGACGTGCACACGCTGAGCGGTTCGCAAGTGCGCGAGCCTCTGCGCGGCGACACCTCGCGCGCGCCGCTGTACAAGGAATTGCTGACGCCGCTGCGGCTTGCACTGGGCCTGCGCTGAGCGCAAAGCGTCGCGGCGACCTGCGACGTTCCATCGACACGGGGATCGACTTGGCCGACGAACCTACGCAACGTACCGCCGCGTGGCGGCCGACGCTTCGCATCGAGCCGGCTACGCTGCCGGGATTGCCTATCGGCGACAGCGCGCAAGCGTTGCCGGCACGCGCGCAGCGCTTGATGACGCGCGCCGCGCGCTGGATCGACCAGCGCGAATTCACGTTCGCCGAGCGCACGCTCGCCGAGGCGCTGACGATCGCGCCGAATCATCCCGAGCTGCTGCGCCTTTCGGCCATCGCAATGCACGCGCAAGCTCGCTATGCCGACGCGATCGCGTTGTTGCGACGGCTCGCCGCAGCACGTCCGGGCGATGCGACGACGCTCAACAATCTCGGCAGCGCGCTCGGCGAGGCCGGCGATTTCGAAGGCGCGCTGGATGCGTTCCGCCAGGCCTCGGATGCAGCGCCCGATGTTGCCGCGTCGTGGTTCAACCTCGGCAAGGCTTACGACAGTCTGTTGCGCACCGAAGAAGCCGAAGCCTCGTTCGCTCGCGCGATCGCGGTCGATCCTGCGAGTGTTCCCGCGATCGTGCTGCGCGCGAACACGCTGAAGACCTTGGGCCGCGTCGAAGAAGCGGAGCGCGAATTGCGCCGTGCGCTTGCGCTGCAGCCGGCTTCCGCCGAAGCATGGGCCGCGCTGGTCGGCATGAAATCGCTGCCGCCGACGGCGGAGGATCTCGGACAGCTCGAAGCTTTGTACCTGGACCCGACGCTGGCCGAACACGCGCGCACGCAGATCGGTTTCGCGTACACGCTCGCGCTCGAAGCGCACGGTCGACACACCGAGGCTTTCGACGTCGCGATCGCGACGAACGCGGCGCGGCGCAAGCAAGTGCGTTGGGATGCCGCGGCGTGGAGCGGGATCGTCGATGACATTCGTGACGCGTTCGCGGACGCCGAGGAATCGGCGGGAACGCTCGGACAGGAAGTGATTTTTCTGGTCGGCATGCCGCGCTCGGGCTCGACCTTGGCCGAGCAGATTCTGGCCGCGCATCCGCTCGTGCAGGGCGCGGGCGAGCTCGGCGTGCTGGCGTTCCTGATCCGGGAAGAATCGCGCGATCGCGACGTCGACTTCCCGGCCTGGGTCGCGACGGCGACGCCGGAAGACTGGACGCGGCTCGGACGCACGTATCTCGAGCGCACCCAGCGCTGGCGAAAGGCGCGGCCGCGCTTCACCGACAAGAGCCTGCAGAACTGGCAGCTGATCGGCGCGATCCGAAAGATGCTGCCCGGCGCGAAGATCGTCGATTGCCGGCGCGATCCGCTCGAAAGCTGCTGGAGCAGCTTCAAGCATCAGTTCGCCGACGAGATCGCGTTCACCTACGATCTCGACGAGCTCGCCGCGTATTGGCGCGATTACGACCGCCTGATGGCATTCTGGAGCGAGCGCCATCCCGGCCGCATCTTCACGCAGGACTACGAAGCGATGCAGGCCGATCCGGAGCGGCGCATCCGGGACCTCCTCGCGTACTGCGATCTCGATTTCGATCCGGCGTGCCTCAACTCCCACGACGTGCGCCGCGATGTGCGCACGGCGAGCGCGGCTCAGGTTCGCGCGCCGCTGCAGCGGAATACGGCGCGCGCGCACCACTATGGTGCGCTCCTCGACGGCCTGCGCGGCGCGTTGCTCCACAAAGGGGATTCAGCGACTTCGTAAAAACAAGCCACTTGTCACGTTTTCAACTTATATACGGGAAACAATGCAGGTGACGGAATTCCTCCGTCACAGCATGGAGACGTGACCATGAAACGCAGGCTTTCGGGTTGCATCGCGGTACTCTGCCTCGGCGCGGCCGGGCTGGCTTCGGCCGCCGGCAACGAGCAGGAAACCTTCTCTCCCTGGAACGGCTGGTCGCAGATCGCCGACGGCGTCTATCAGAAGACCGACTCCGCAGGCGTCACGCGGCGGGTCGCGTTCGGCAGTGGCGGCGCGCGCTACGACCGCCAGCAGATTCAGCAGAACATCGATCGGCTGAGGGCCGGCAAAGATCAGAGCGACGAGACGCGCGCGGCGATCGCCGATCTCGCCGCGCAACTCGATCGGATTCCTGTCGTCAGCGACAACACGGTCGTTCCGGCCAATTCGTCGAACGGCACGGCATGCAGCGCCGCGTATCAATTCGACTCCGACTTCGCCGTCGGCACCGCCGGCGCGAACCTGATCACGCGCGCGCATGCGGGCTTCCCGTTCTCGCCTCCGCCGGGGGAAACCGTGTCCCTCAACTCGCTGGGCAAGATCTACGACACGTCCGGCGGAACGTATTCGGGCGGTGGCACCGGCTCGGGCTACGGTGGGTTCGCCACAGGCATCGCAAACTACGACCACTTCCCGATGCCCTCGACCGCGTGCACGGCTTCCAGCAGCTCGTCGATCGACTATACGGGCCCGTGCGTCGACCACGTCTCGCTGATCGTGAACTATCCCTCGTGCGTGACCGGCAGCATCCCGTGACAACGGGCTGACGATCATCTTCACGAACGCCGCCGCAAGGCGGCGTTCTTTTTCGCGGCCCAGTCGGCGCAGGCGCAGCAAGCCATGCCGGAATGGACACCGATTCGGCAGTTCAGCTCGGCGGGGAATCGACCGTTCAGCGGGCGTCGACGCAGGGAGCGACGAGGCGGGCCGGACCCGCCTTCGTCTCGACCGCGGTTTTTTCCTTGGCGTTATCCGTGGCTTGCGCGGCGATCCGAAGGCATCGTCTCACGCGTTCAGGGCGATCCTGAAGGCTGCCGTCGCCCCTTGGATCGAGGTCTGCGGCATGCGTTCGCCGAGGACATTTTTCTTCCGCAATGCGGCATCGAAAAAGATGAACGCGAACGCCGGAAAAATGGCTTCAAACAAGGCTCGACAGCGGGTCGGAAGGGAAGTTCAAAAATCGTTGCAAACGACGTTCGCACTCTGTTACGTTCGCTGCGCTGTACCGCCCATCACCAACCCATGGGGAGTAGTAAAGCTCATGCGCAAGAGCACGATTGCTATAGGTATTGCGGCGGCCCTATCGACACAAGCGTTTGTTAGTACTCCGAACGCCGATGCGGCCGTTAAAGGCAAACCCTCAACCGGCACCAAACCGGTCACAAGCCAGAACCACTTCAAATTCCCGAACCACGTACGTCCCACCGGAAGCACCGTTCTCTACGACCAGACGAACTCGTCCTACGTCAACGGCGCTCCTGCACAGAATTTCGAATCATCGTTCGATGCGTATGACAACTGGGCGGCCGACGATTTCGTCGTCACCGACGCAGCAGGCTGGTCCGTCAGCGCATTCAATTTCGCGGTCACTTTCCGCATCGGCGTGCCGGATACCGGCATCACCTACAACGTCGATGTGTACGCGGACGCTGCCGGTGTTCCAGGGGGAAGCCCGGTATGCAGCGCCAGCGCCGTGACCGGCACGCTGGACGGCACCAACACCTCGCTCAGCATCACCATGCCGAGTGCCTGCTCGCTCGCAGCCGGAACCTACTGGGTTTCGTTGCAGGCGAACATGGACTTCTCGACCGACAACAACCAGATGTACTTCTCGGACTGGTCGCCGGGCACGGTGCCGAACTCCGACTCGAAGTGGGAAAATCCAGGTGACGGCTTCGCCACCGGATGTACCACGTGGTCGAGCCTCGCCACTTGCGTCAGCACCTCGACGACTCAACCGGTCGGCGGCGGCAACACCGCGTTCGGCTTCCAGGTCATCGGCGCAGTAGGCGGCGGCGGCACCTGCGGCGCTGGCGCTCTTTGCCTCGAGACGACCGTGGGCACCGACACTTCGGCCGGTGCGTGCGCGACCACTGATACGCTCGACGTCACGGTCGGCGATCAGGTCAACTTCTGCTACGTCATCACCAACAACACCGGCGTGGAGCTCGACTACCACACGCTATCGGACAACCTGCACGGCACGATCTTCAACCTCCTGAACCAGGCGGTTCCGGCGGGTGGCACGTTCCAGTACAACCGCATCGAGACGGCGGGCAGTACGGAAACGGTCAACTCGAGCTGGACCGGCCAGGACGTGCCTCCGGGCTACTCGGCGACGGTCACCGGCGGCGGCGGCGGATGCGATCGCATCTTCGCTGACGGCTTCGACGGCACCACGGTGCCGTGCAACTCGGGCGGCGGATTCATCGACATCTCCGGTACGGGCACTGCGCTCGGTCTGGGCGATGATTCCTCGGCCGACGTCAGCATGCCGTTCTCGTTCAACTTCTACGGCACCACGTCGAGCGACATCACCGTCAGCAACAACGGCGCGATCCTGTTCGGCACCACCGGCGGCTTGGGCGTCAATTACCTCAACGCGACGCTGCCGTCCTCGACGCTGGCCGGTCCTGCGATCCTCCCGATGTGGGACGACTTCGACAGCGAATCGGGCGACGTCTACTACGACACGCGCGGCACGACGCCAAATCGCCAGTTCATCGTCGAGTGGTTCAACCGCGTCCACTACACGGGCAGCAGCAACACCGACGGCGCAACGTTCGAGGTCATCCTCAACGAATCCGACGGCACGCTGCAGTTCGAGTATTCCGACGTCGAGTACACGGCGAACGGCAGCGCCGGCGGCACCGATCCGACCGATTGCACGGGCGGTATCTGCGCCACGATCGGCCTGCAGTCCACCACGGCGTTGTTCAACCAGTTCTCGGCGTTCGAAGCTTCGGTCACCGACAACTCCGGCATCCTGTGGGAGCCGACCAGCCCGCAGTCGTTCACCGGAACCGACACGGCCACGGTCAACGTCGGCGCGCCGCAGATCGTCATCAATCCGAGCCCGATCACCGGCACGGTTCCCGAAGGCGGCAACAGCACGATTCCGTTCGCCGTCGAGAACCACGGCAATCGCGATCTGAACTGGAGCCTCGACGAAGCTGGCCCGGCGAACATCCACTTTCCGCCGCCCGGCACGCGCTTTGCGATGCCGCTCGGCGATCCGGCGCTGGCCAGCGCCGGCCGTGCGCCGAATCTGCATCGTCCGCACAAGGAAGGACGCCACGCGATGCACGTTCCGTTCGGAACGGGCACCATCGCGTTCGCGGCGGATGCGTACAACGATCAGTTCCAGACCTTCGACGTGCTCAATCCCGGAACCGTCAACAACATCAGTTCCGGCGGCGGCACGGCGTACGGCTTGGACTTCGTCGATGCGGACTTCAGCAAGGCCTACGGCGTCGACAAGTTCGGTTCGACGACCAACGCCTTCTCGACCATCGACACCGCGACCGGCGCCGTCACGAACATCGGCACGGCGGTTGCGAGCGCCGACGGCGGCGCAGGCTGGTCCGGCTTCAAGTACGACACGTCGACCGGCAATCTGTACGGCGCCGGCACGACCTGCGGATCGTCCTCGCATCTGTACACGATCGACATCACCACCGGTAACGCCTCGCTCGTCGGCGAGATCACCGGCGGCGCGTGTATCGTCGCGATCGCGATCGATCCGAACGGCCTGATGTACGGCCTCGACATCGTCTCCGACTCGCTGTACGCGATCGACAAGACCACCGGCAACGCATCGCTGATTGGTTCGATCGGTTTCGACGCGAACTTCGGTCAGGACATGGAGTTCGACGATGCGACCGGCATCCTGTACTACGCCGGCTTCGACGGCGGCTCGTTCACCGACAGCATGTACACGCTGGACGTGACGACGGGTCAGGCAACGCTGATCGGTCCCATCGGTCCGTCGCTTGAGCAGGTTGTGGGTCTGGCGATCGAAACCGCGGGCGGTCCGTGCGCTCAACCGCAGGATCTGCCGTGGCTGTCGCTCAGCCCGACCAGCGGCACGACGGCTGCTGCCGGCTCCACGCCGGTGTCGGCCTCGATCGACGGAACGGGCTCGACCGAAGGCGACATACTCGCCGGCACGGTCTGCGCGACCAGCAACGATCCGGCCAACCATCACCTGGCGACGCCGATCAATGTCACGGTCGGTCCGGCGGGCGGTGGCGGCAATGTCGTCGACAGTGGCGTGCTCGACTACACGATCGTCAACGATGGCAACGGTCTGTACATCAATTGGCTCACCGGCGACACATGCAGCACCGCGAGTGGCGGCGGCTGCAGCGTCGCGCAAGCGTGGGACTTCAATCCGTACGGGTCGACCTCGCTCACCTTCTGGTGGGGAACGTCCATCGCCGATACAAGCTTCTGCGTGTGGGACGGAACGGCGTGCACCCCTCTGGCGTCAGGAGCGACGATCGGACCGGCGTCGTCCTTGGGCAGCGGCACCGCCACGCTATTCCAGGCCGGCGGCACGCTGTACATGGGCTTTAGCTTCTTGAACGCGAACACCGCCACCGTCAACTATGGTTACGCCAAGCTGACGACAACCGGCGCGACTGGCTACCCGGCCACGTTGAACGAATACTGGTACGACAACTCCGGCGCGGCGATCACGATTCCGTAATCGGCACGCCGAAAAACTGAAAGCCTGAGAGGCGGGGGAAACCCCGCCTCTTTTTTTTGCCTCGAATCAGCAGATGGGAGGTCGCTTCGCGGCGTTCCAGTAATTGGCCCTTGCTGGCTGCACCCCGCACAACAAGCCCCTCTGTGTTGACCTACTCTCATATAGCGCTAATTCGCTTAATTAGAGATTTACATTTTGCACGTACGGAGTGAGGCGGAACTCTCATACTGCAGAATGTCTCCGGGCTAGATTTTCTAAGGTGTAAATCGATTCCTAGGGGCAGCGGCATGTTCACGAGCTTCGATGGCGCGCACAGGAGAAATGGGCTTCGATACGCATGCGCAATATTGATAGCCCTCGGGGCGGCAGCTCTGACTCTGCATTCCACGCAAGCGCATTCGACAATGCTTGAGCAGTACTGCGTGTCAGGCGCAGCAGTGCCTCCGCCCACGCCGCCACCGGGCTATGACCAGGGCTGTTTTCCTTCGCTGGATGAAGCCGAGGCCTACCTGAAAGCCGAGCCGGCTCCGGGAGCTCTAGGCCGTGCATTATTGGAGCCGAAAGATACCGTTTCCGATGTCGGCGGGAGATGGACGCGTTACTACTGGGTGCCGCCGCGGCCATATCAAAGTCTTGCTGCTTACACTTGGGATGCTGATTGGAATCCCTCCGGAGGAAGTAATGCGATTTGCACCACAGTTTTTCCGTTCTTAGTCCCTCCCAACCAACATTGCACCGTCAAAGACCCGGATCTCAAGGAAGGGATACTTGCAAGCTCATCTATAGAGAACCGTGTGGGCTGCGTAAGGTGGTTCGACAACTATCTGTCGCAGCCTAATGCTTGGTTTGGATATACCCCAAACGGCGGTGTTGGGGCATGGAACAATCAAGGCTTGGTGACAGGAGGCCTCGATGGAAGAAATATTCCCGGTTGGCCCGCGGCGGAGGCCTATGACTGTCCCGATGATCCCCCTCCGTATTATGCAGATGCTCATTTCAATGTGGCCGAAGTGGGATATTGGTGGTGCCCTTCCTATTTCATTGGAGACAGTTACCAGAGCGGGAGCGGCAATTTTTGGCCCGTCGTATGCGTCAACAGTCAGAGCGGATCGATCACACATCTCATAGTTCAATACGAAACCGAATGCGTTGGTGACCCTTGCGAGCCCGTGAGCGGCGCATTGATTGAACCTGAAGAAGACTTCAAGTGGGGGAGACTTAGTTTTTCGCGAACGTACAATTCTTTGCGTCAGCTACCGGACATCACGGCCATGGGGCCGGCTTGGTCGCATAGCCTAGGCATCAAGATGTGGGTTGGCTCGAATACAAATTACGCGTTCGTTCGAGGCCAGAGAAATGAAATCGAGGAGTTTTATCAGCAGACTGCCGATGTCTTCTGGTCAATGAATCTGCCCGGCTCTTCGCTGACGAAACAGGTTGTCGGCGGCGTCACCACTTGGATTAAGCGCAACAAGGCAGGAGAGCAGTGGGTTTTCGACGCCAACGGCGTCCTGACGGCGATGAACTTTCCGGATCAACCCGCGGATAACCTAACTTTTGCCTACTGTGACTCGACTTCATATAGCAACGGTATTTGCGCCGTTCCGGGCCAACTCATTTCTGCATTGGATGGCCGTGGTCGACTACTAACCTTCGAATATCGACCGGCTCTCTACACCGCAGATACCGTTCCGGTTTATGTGCCGGCGCGGCTCATTGATGTCAGAAGCGACACGGGCATATTGGTCAGCTACGACTACGACGATCAAGGGATGTTGTGGGAGGCCACATATCCAAATACCGGGGCTGGCGCTACCCGGACGTATCTGTATGGCGAATCCGCGAACATTTGCGTCGATGCAAATGGCAATCCCATTACGCCATGCTCACCTTCTGTGTTTGCGATGCTCCTGACGGGTACTCTCGATGAATTCGGCAATCGTTACCTCAATGTGACCTACGGCGCAGATGCTCGGGTGACATCCTCCAGCCTTCCGAACGGCGCAGGGAAATTCGTTCTTTCTTACAGTATTACTCCGGGCACCATGCCGATACCAACCGCTACGTTGGCGGACGGAGAGACGAGAACTTACAAATTCGGGAACCAGCTTTTTTCCAAGCTGGGCGACTATACGGTTGTCGGCAATGGCGCGACATATCTTACGCAGCACTCCTATTATCCAACAGGCTGGCTTCAGCAGCTTACAGACGCGAACGGGAATGTCAGTCAGTTTGCGTACGACAACTACCATGAGACTTCGAGGACCGAAGCTTTCGGCAAACCGGAACAGCGGACCACTCAAACGACGTGGGACAACAATATCAATCGAGTGACCTCGCTGCAGGTGTCCAATGCGAGCGCTACGTTGGAGAAAAGATCGGACATTTTCTACAACACCCAAGGACAGATCGCAGCGCGATGTGATATCGATCCGAGCGATCCTCTCGCAACGAGCTACGTATGTAGCGATACGACCGCCCCCGTCGCAGGTGCGAAAGTCCGGCGATGGGTTTACGCCTATTGCACCCAAGCCGATGTCACAGCGGCTGCGTGCCCCGTGGTCGGCCTGCTGAAATCCATCAATGGACCACGCTTGGCGACGGAGCCGAGTATGGGTGGTCTAGACGACCTAACAGGGTACACGTACTACCAGACCGACGATTCGACATGCGCAAGCGGCGGAGCGTGTACGCATCGACGAGGCGACCTCTGGAAGATCACCAACGCTTTGAGCCAAGTGACGACCTATGTCAGCTACGACAAGGACGGCCGCGTCACGCGCATGCTGGACGCCAACGGCACCGCGACGGATTTCCAATACCACCCACGGGGCTGGCTGACTGATCGCATTGTACGCGCCAGCGCGCTCAGCAATGGTCCGGGCGATGCAATCACGCATATCGACTACGATCTAACCGGTAGCGTCACGAAGGTTACGCAGCCCGACGATGCTTATCTTTCGTATGCGTACGACGATGCGCATCGCCTGATCAAAATTACCGACAATCTGGGCGACGCGATCGACTATTGCCCGGGCGGCATTGGCGGCACCGACTGTCTGGACAACACCGGTAATCGGCGGATCGAGCAGATTAAGGATCCGAGTCAGACGATCAAGCGCACGTCGAGGCGCGTATATGACCAGCTCGGCCATCTTCAAAAGGTGCTGAATGCCGCGAATCTTCCAACGTTCGATGCGACCAACGGCTACGACGGTAAGGGCAATTTGACGCTTTCGACCGATGGCTTGGGCTACCAGACACAGCAGACCTATGACGGCCTCGATCGCCTAGTCAAGACACTACGGAATTACAACGGCACGGACCCCGCCACGAGCAACACCGAAACCGACGACGCTTACGACACGCGCGATAATTTGCGTCAAGTCACCGATCCGGATGGCCTTAGCACAGTGTATGGCTTCGACGGGCTTAACAATCAAATCAGCCTTTCCAGTCCCGACACTGGCGTATGGAGTTACCAGACGGACTTGGCCGGCAATCGGACCGATCAGACTGATGCGCGGGCAATCGATACTGGGTACAAATATGACGCGCTGAATCGGCTCGTCGCCACCAAGATTCCAAGCTCGAGCATCACGTATGCCTATGACCAGGCCAACGCAACGACCGGCTGCGCGACGTCATTTCCTATTGGCCGGCTGACTAATATCACGGACGGCTCGGGCAACACCACTTACTGCTACGACCGCCGCGGGAACGTGATCACCAAGAAACAGGTCACTGGCAGCGCCACCCTGATTACGCAATACACCTACACGAATGCGGATCGCATTGCCTCGATTACTTACCCAAGCGGCAACCTGGTTACCTTTGGGAGGGACGCCGTGGGCCACGTGTCGACCGTCTCCGTGAAGATTGGGAGTACGACCGCTACTCTCGTCAGCAATGCTACCTACTACCCGTTCGGACCCCTGAATGTCCTCACGTTCGGAAACGGCCGCACTCTGACCAAGACCTACGATCAAGACTATGCAATCGATCAGATCGCGGCTTCGGTTTCGGGCGGCCTTTCGCTCAACTTCAGCGTCGATGTCATGGGTGACATCATCGACTACAACAATACCAGTCGGACCTACACCTACGATCCGCTCTATCGCCTGACTTCGTCGATGAAGAGCAGCGCGCCTATGGAGCAATACACCTATAACAAGACGGGCGATCGCCTGTCAGCAGCGCTGAACAATGGCGCACCGACCTCCTACACCTACACAACGGGAACGCACCACTTAGCGTCAGTTGGAGCCGTCGCTCGGACATACGATGCAAACGGCAATACACAGAGCGGCGTCGCGACCGGGTACACATTCGGCTACGACGACAAAAACCGGCTAGCCACGGCGACCGGATCATCGTCCAGCGCCGTCTATGTCACGAATGGGCGCGGCGAGCGCGTGCGCAAGGACGTGACCAGCGGAACTACAGTCACAACTTTATATTCCTACGATGAAGGTGGAACGCTGCTCGGTGAGTACTCTGCGGCAGGCGCAGCGCAGGCAGAGTACATCTATCTAGACCGAACCCCTATCGGTGTCGTAAACGGCACAACGCTCTCGTATATCGAGACGGATCATCTCGGTACGCCCCGGCAAGTGATCAATCCGGCCAACAACGTCGCGATATGGAGTTGGGCCTTCATATCTAACGCATTCGGTGCTAGCGCCCCCAACCAAGATCCGGATGGGAATGGAACCGCTTTTGTTCTAAATCTGAGATTCCCGGGCCAATACTACGATGCCGAGACTGGGCTCGAATATAACTACTTCCGAGACTATGAGCCGCTGAGCGGAAGATACGTAGAGAGCGATCCAATAGGTTTGAAGGGCGGTATTAGTACCTATGCGTACGTAAGCAATAAACCTTTAACGGCGTCCGATGCGAAAGGGCTGACCATATGGACTTTCAGATGGGGAATCGGTGGAGGCGTCGGCTATTACGGTGTCGGAGCTTCCGTGTATAACTTGAACGTGAATGATCCGATCCGTGCAAAAAGCTGCAATTACACAGTCTACTGTGGGGGGCCTGGCGCTGGACTCCCCGAGTTTGGGCTCATATCGGCGCCCATGAAGTGGGATGACGGTAAATCGTGCAGCTCTTGCAATCAGTTTTCCGGATACGGAAGCCAAGGTTTCGCATCCTTTGTCGTCGGCATAGGATGGACTATTGCAGGATGGTTGGATGTTCCAAACGGTCCCACAATCAAAGGAGAATTCATCAACAACGATTTGGGTGCTTTCCGCATCGGATTGGGTGTTAATATTTGTCGATTTAGCCTAAATTAGGCGTGGAAATGAATACCGATCGCCAGTATATAATTTTTAGCATTTTGTGTTTTTGTTTGTTCATCTTTGCGCGCTCGATAGCAAGATTTTTGAGTTCTTTTTATTCGCGCTATCCCTTGTTTAGATTGCTACCGCCAAGACAATTGGGCCTTAGGCCTGTATTTATTCGATTTGCCGCGATTGTCATATTCCTAGCGCAATTACTATACATATGGTTGAACAACTCGTAACGCTCCCCAAAAACGGCCTCATGGACAACAGTGAACGATCGGGCGCATCTAGCCAATGGGATGCTATTCCAATCTATCTATGATCACTTGGCCACGCTGCTGCACCATGATCAAAATCGGCGCATCGGGCGGAAAGCCGGCTTTGCGCAGCCATTCACCGGAGAGCGCGATGCC
>Ga0268265_10001218_pt1 | contig 22356 bp, 22 predicted proteins | sample KBSSwiS52_FD_190355 | JGI IMG/M metagenome (GOLD analysis project Ga0268265, IMG submission 190355) | Switchgrass rhizosphere microbial communities from Kellogg Biological Station, Michigan, USA - KBS Switchgrass S5-2 (SPAdes) (version 2) | ecosystem: Host-associated > Plants > Roots >... | reverse complement strand
TTTCGCGCGCACGGGCGTGGAAGCGTACACTGCGCGCGCGGAGCTGCCCGTGGGAGTGGAGGCGTTCGAACTGCGGGGCGCTTTGTTTTTTGGCGCCGCGAGCCGGTTGATCGATGCGCTCGAGGCAGCGTTTCCGCCGCCGCGCGCGTTTGTGCTGCGATTCAGGGATGTGCCGATGGCGGACGCGTCCGGCGTGAATGCGCTGGAGCGCTTTCTGAAGCGCTGCGAGGGCCACGGCGTGCAGGTCGTGTTCTGCGAACTCCGACCCAACGTGCACGCGGTTTTGCGCAAGCTGCACGTGCTTGAACGCGTGGAGATCGCGGAGAGCTACGAGGACGCGATCGCTGTCGCGGCGGAGCGGCGATAGAGTCGGTGCGCGGCGCTCACGCCGCCGGAAGCGTCATGGTGACTGTCGCGCCGTTGCCTTCGCTGCTGTCGATCGCGGTGCTGCCGCCGGCCTCGGTGACGAAGGCTTGGACTTGAGCGAGGCCCAGACCAGTTCCGGCGCCTGTGGGTTTGGTTGAGAAGAACGGCTCGAACGCACGGGAGAGAACCGCGTCACTCATTCCCTGCCCCGTGTCGCTGACGCTTATGCTCACGCCGCGCCCCGCATTGCCGGCGACGTTCTCCGCGCGAATGACGAGCATGCCGCCCTCCGGCATGGCGTCGCGGGCGTTGAGCGCCAGATTGAGCAGCGCCAATTCAAATCGGCCGCGATCCGCTGTGATGGGCCATATCCCCGCCGCAACGCGCACCTTTAGCTGAACCTTCTCCCCGATCGATTGCAGGATCATGGTCTGGGCGCGCGCCAATGCCTCGGCCGTGTCGAGGCGCTCCAACCGCAACGGCTCGCGCCGTGCGAACGAAAGCAACTGGCGCGTCAATCCCGTGCCGCGATCGAGGGCCTGGGAAAGTAGCTCCATGGTCTTGGCTCGATCCTCGTTTTGACGTTCGAGCGCCCGTAGTCCGCCAGAGATCGCAGTGAGCAAGTTGTTGAAGTCGTGCGCTACGCCGCCGGTCAGCTGCCCCAGGGCCTCGAGCTTCTGCGCTTGCACCAATTCCTGGCGAGTCTGATCCAGGAGCGCCTCTGATGCACGCCGGTCGGCAGCCAGGGCCAGGCTCGGCAACGTCGCTGCGACAATGAATGTGACGAGAAGCACGAGCGAGTTGTTCAACGTCGGTTGAATGAAGGGGCTTGCGCCGGCGACCACGCCCCAGACAGCAAAGCTCGATAACACGAGCGCGATCGTGGCGGTCTCGCGAAGGCCCAGCCGCAGCGCCGACCACACCAGCGGCAGGATCACCAGGAACGCCAGCGTGCTGCGGCTTCCGGTGTCGATCGAGGAAAGTGGGCTGAGGGCGAGCAACCCAACGAGAAGGGCTGCGCCAAGAGTAAACATCGTCGAGGCGCCGAAATTGGGCGCCTCGTCCCCACGCAGCGTGCGCGCCCAAAGTACGAGAGCCGGCGTCGCCAAGATCGCTCCGCCAATGTCGCCCAGCCACCACGTGGTCCAAACGGGCAGGAAGGTCTGCCAAGGCGCGAAGCCTGTCGTTGCGAGCGCGATGACGCCAATGGTTGCACTCACGGGCGCGGCCGCGGCGACGACGACAACCGCGAATTTCGCCACGCCGACCGGCGAATGGAAAACGCGCTGCCCGTCCGCCCAGCGTTGCAGCAGCAGCGCCGCAACAAACGCCTCTAGGCCATTGCCCATCGCGATTGCCGCCGCGGTCAACACTGAAGGTGTTGTCATGAGGTTTGCGGCGAAGGCGCCTACGATGATTGCGGGTAGCATGAGGTTCCCGCGCATCAACACAAGCGCGATGGCCAATCCCGTGGGCGGCCAGATCGGTGTGACGCTTGCATTGATGGAGGCAAGAGCAAGGCTGCCGCGAGCCAGCACGAAATAGAGCACGGCGGCGAGGACGATCTCCGCCACCCGCACCCAAACTGGCGCCTCGGCCCTGTCCACACTCGCCGCTGTCACACCTCGGCCTCCGGCTTCAGCTTAGGCGACCGGCTACGCACGGCCAAGCATCAGCAGAAGAGTTCGGCGTTAGCGGCCGACGATCGTGCTGGCGCCGGCAAATTCCGCCATATCATCCAGCATCTCGGCGATGCGGATGAGCTGGTTATACTTGGCGGTGCGGTCAGAGCGCGAGAGCGAGCCGGTTTTGATCTGGCCGCAATTGGTGGCGACGGCGAGATCGGCGATGGTGTAGTCCTCGGTCTCGCCGCTGCGATGGCTCATCACTGCAGAGTAGCCAGCGCGTTGCGCCATATCGACGACGTCGAGAGTCTCTGTGAGCGTGCCGATCTGATTGACCTTGATCAGGATGGCGTTGCCGAGGCCCTTCTCGAACCCAATTTCGAGACGCTTCGTGTTGGTGACGAAGAGGTCGTCGCCGACGAGCTGGCACTTGTCGCCGATCAATTCAGTGAGCGTGGCCCAGCCTTCAAAATCGTCTTCGGACATGCCGTCTTCGATCGACACGATCGGGTAGCGGTTGACGAGATCGGCGAGGAACTCGGCGTTCTGCTGCGGTGAGAGCGACTTGCCCTCGCCTTCGAGTTCGTACTTGCCTTTCTTGAAGTACTCGGTCGCGGCGCAATCGAGCGCGAGGGCGACGTCGTCGCCTACTGAATAGCCGGCCTTCTCGATCGACTTCAGGATGAAGCCGATAGCTTCGTCGGCGCTCTTCAGGTTCGGCGCGAAGCCGCCTTCATCGCCGACGTTTGTCGAGTGGCCGGCGTCTTTCAGTTCTTTGCGCAGCGTGTGGAAGACTTCCGAGCCCATGCGTACTGCGTCGGCCATCGTTGCGGCGCCGACCGGCATGATCATGAATTCTTGCATGTCGATCGGATTGTCGGCGTGGGCGCCGCCATTGATGATGTTCATCATCGGCGTCGGCAGCACGCGCGCTTGCACGCCGCCGAGATAGCGGAAGAGCGGTTGGCCGGCGCTTATGGCGGCGGCTTTGGCGACAGCGAGTGAAACACCCAGGATGGCGTTGGCGCCGAGGCGGGCCTTGTTGTCGGTCCCGTCGAGCTCAATCAGCAGGTTGTCGATGCGGCGTTGGTCTTCCGCGTCCATACCGAGGATGGCGTTGGAGATTTCGCCGGAGACGGCTTCGACGGCGTCACGGACGCCTTTGCCGAGATAGCGGTCGGGTTCGCCGTCGCGCTTTTCGTTGGCTTCATGGGCGCCAGTCGAGGCGCCCGACGGCACTGCAGCGCGGCCCATCGAACCGTCATCGAGCCAGACGTCGACCTCAACCGTGGGATTGCCGCGGCTGTCGAGGATTTCACGGCCAACAATGTCGGCGATGCCGGTCATGGGAGCGCCCCTGCTCTAGCTTGAAAACGATGCGCGTATGGAGCGCGACGGCGGCCAAAACGCAAGGCAAACCGGCGCGGAGCGGTCATGCGCCTCAGGCGCAGCCTTCCATGTATTGAATCTGCGGACCGCCGGCGTGGACGGCGGCGACGATGCCGGCTTCGCTCACTTCGAACAGCAGGCCGCTTTGCTCGGGCACAGTCCAGATGATCAGGTTGTGTGCCGGTGGCGGGTTGTAATGCGCGCCTTGCTCGATGACGTTTTGATACGCGGTGCGGACTTCAGCATCGGTCGAGCCGACGCCCACGTTGTGCGCGGTGCGTGTATGCGAGGCCTCGCTTGACGCCGTGATGCGGACGAGCTTGTCGCCTTCGAACATCAGCCAAAGCTGATCGCCGTCGGTCGTCGGGTACTGGTTCTCGACGCAGGCGCCGGGCGTTTCTTCGTCGAGCGGCGTGTTGTTCAGCGGCAGACCGGAGACTTGGCGCGCTTCGGCGAGCGTCATGCCGATGCGCATGTCACCGTAGCCTTCGACGGTGAGCGGCGGAACGGAGGGCTCCCGCGCGCCCTGCGACGGCGGGTCCTGCTGGCACGCGGCCAACGCAACGAGTGAAAGAGCGAGCGCGAAAGCGCGCACGCTCAATCTTCCTTCGCCTTCAGGATTTGCTTGCCGCGATAGCGGCCGCTCTTGAGGTCGATGTGGTGCGGACGGCGCAGTTCGCCGGACTCCGCGTCTTCGACGTAGGTGTTCTTCGCCAGCTTGTCGTGCGACCGGCGCATGCCGCGGCGCGAGGGCGTGGTTTTTCGCTTCGGAACGGCCATGGCCGGTAAAACTCCTGGACCCGGGATGTGCGGGAAACCGGGGCTGATAGGGCAAAAGGCCCCGCGCTTCAAGCCAGACACCGGTCCTTCCTCCTTGGCGGTAGCACCTGCAGTTTCCGAAGTGTAGCCGACATTTCTCCATTGCGGCGGGATTGTGGCTTCCCTTAGGGTTCCCGGGTTCAACCTTGGGGGGAAGACCTACATGCTGCGTATCATTCTGCTGGCGTCCTGCGTGGCGCTGGCCTCTTGCGCCACGATCACGCGCGGAACCAAGACTGCCTTCGTGGTGGAAACCATGCCGTCCGGCGCCCAGGTCGAACTCAGCACCGGCCAAACCTGCGATGCGACGCCGTGCACCTTCGCCGGTATTCCGCGTGAATCCGAGTTCACGGTGACGGTGTCACGCCCGGGCTACCGGACAACGACGCACCAAGTCACGCACGCAACCTCAAGCGGTGGCGGCGCCGGCATGGCGGGCAACGTGTTGGTCGGCGGCATTATCGGCGCTGCAATCGACGCCAATTCCGGCGCGACGCAGAACCTCGTGCCGAACCCTCTGGTCGTGCACATGGAACCGGAAGCGACGCCAGTCGTGGCTCCTGCTCCGGCGCCGGCGCCTGAAGCTGCGGCGCAACCGACGGCGGCAGAGCCAGCGGATGCAGCGCCCGCCGAGGATCTGGTTCAACAACCACCGACGCAATAAGCGTTCGCAACCAAGCAGTACGTCATGAGCGGCGGAGCTTCGGCTCCGCCGCTTTTGCTTGCGTAAGATACCGGAACACTGGGCGAAGGCTCGCGTTGGCAGCGCAAGGTGGGCGCGCTGCACGGGAGCAAATGAGATGATCGTTCAACACGTAATGAGCCGCGACGTTCGCACCGTCGCGCCAGAATCCACCATTCGCGAAGCGGCGCGGATCATGGCCGAAGCCGATATCGGCGCGTTGCCGGTTGCCGCCGGCGATCGCCTGGCTGGCATGGTGACCGATCGTGACATCGCCATTCGCGCCGTCGCTGTCGGCAAGGGTCCCGACACCACGGTTGGCGAGGTGATGACCCATGATGTGCTCTATTGCCACGAGGACGAGGACGTTTCGCACATCAGCGAAAACATGGCTGACATGCAGGTGCGGCGCCTCCCTGTGGTCGACGTGGACAAACGTCTGGTGGGCATTGTGTCGCTGGCCGATATCGCGCTGGGCGCTGACACCGAGGAAGCTGGCGAAGCCTTGGAAGGGATTACCCGGCCGGGCGGCGATCGCAGCCAATCGATCGATGGGCGGGCGTAATGGCGATCCGTGAGATCCAGGAGCCGCCGGAAAACTTCGCGATCGACCGCGAGACGCTGGCTTACATCATCGAGAAGGCGCGGGCCTATGACGGCATGGTGGCGCCGGACGATCCCAGTGATGGGTCGAACGCAGCCGATGACCGCTTCATGGATGCGCTCGAAGACGAGCCTGACAACTCAGTGACGCGTGAACTTGGCGTGGCGATCGGGTCTCTCGACGTCGACGCGAAGGCGTCGCTGGTCGCGTTGGTTTGGCTGGGGCGCGACGACTATGAGGCGGCCGACTGGCTGGAAGCGTTCGCGGCGGCCCGTGGTCGTGCTGAGACGTCGACGGCGCGATACCTGATGGGCATGCCCCTGCTCGGCGACTATCTCGAGAACGGCGCCGACAAGCTCGGGATCAACCTGCTCGAAGAGCACGAAGAGGGCTTCGGCGATCCCGACATCGATACGCGCGGCGGCGAGCGCTAGGCGCGGTCGCGGAGGTCGGTTTCGCCGCCATGGCGCGCGCAGTTGGCGCAACAATAGATCTTCCCGTGGGCCTCGACGCCATGGCCGACAATGCGGCACTGACAATGATCGCATGCTGGCGCGAGCGCGTGGATGGCGCACTCGAATGCATCAAATGTCATGGTCTTGCCGGCCGAGATGACCTGGAACGACTTGTCATAGTCGTTGCCGCAAACGTCGCACTTCATAGTGGCCTCCTTGGAGGCCAACGGCGTGACGACGCGTGCGTTCCGTTCTTTGGTCAGCCCACGCCGCGGACGACCTCGCGAACGACCTCAGTCGGGGACCAAAGCGCCTGCGCGCCCTGGGCGGTGAAGTCTGCGAGGATCGGCGCGAGGCTCAGATACCCTTGGGTCTCCTCGCCCCGTTTGCTCATCATGACGATCAGCCCGCCCGCGGGCTCACGATCACGCAGCACGCCTTCGAACAGCGCTGCGGCGTCCCGCCGCCAATTCAGCGCGACGAGATCAAAGAAGCGATGACCCACAACGTCACTCGGTGAGAAGCCCAACGAGCGGAACAGCTCATCGTTCGCCAGTTCAATCCGCGCGCGCGGATCCAGACGGATCGAGACGAGGCCCGGCAGTATGCGCACCGCATGCTCCAGCGCGTCGCGTTCTTCGAGACGGCGCGTCAGATCGTATTCGTGGGTGAGGTTCTGAACGAGGACGCCCACGCCCTCGCCACTGGGAAACACGCGTACTTGCAAGCGCGTGCCACTATCCGAGCTGAACTCGAACGCATCGCTCTTGCGGCTCTTCTGCACACGTTGAAGCCGCCCGATCAGCACGGCGCGCAGAACAGGCGGCAGCGCGTCGAGGAAGCCGCCGTCCATCAAGTCGTCGCGCGCGCGCCCCGCGAAAGCCTCCGCCGCAGGATTGAGCGCCGACACACGCAGCTGCGCGTCGAAGGCGATGTACGCATTCTCCAGATTTTCCATCACGGCCCAGAGAGCCGCACGCGCCGCTATCGCTTCATCTTGCCCTTCATTCTCATTCGCACGAAAGAATTCAGGTGCAGCGAGTACAAGGCGTTCGCGACCGTGATGCGTAATAGAGATCGGTGACCGCAGCGCTTCCGCCTGCCACAGCCCTATGTTTCGGATGAAATCCGCGGACGACACTCGTACGCGATCAGACGACAACGTATCCGCCTTCCATCAAATGATCGTGCGTACCGTGCAAAGACTCCTGGGAATGCGCAACCGAGCGTTTCTACAATTGGCAGTCGATGTAGAATGTTGATGCGAGCAATCGTGCGTATTTTTCGAAGTTTGGTCTGCCGCCTACGTCATCGCCGTCACAAAGTCCCCGCGCCCCGAACACTATGCCTCATCTGAGGTACAGCGAACGAGTAAGTCCTGCTGTCAGACAGCTGCGTGAAGTTGAGCGGGTGCGCCCGGTTCTAGCGGAGCGTTCAAACGAAACTGACGGACGCTGGCCGTCTCGCAGACACCGCCGACGATATAGACGACTTCCGTTTCGATCACGTCCGCCAAAGGGCGGCGGATCACGGTGAAGGCGCACGGCTCGTGGCGCACACGCTTCGAGAGCGTACCGCTGACGACGGTGAGCGCTCGGTTGCCGACGAGACGGGCTGAGGCGAAGTGCAGGTGGCCACTGAGGAAAAGCTCAGCGCCGGCGTCGATCAATCGTTCGAGGCCGCGTTTGCCGCCGCGGGTGATGCCTTTGATCGGCGCGTCGTTGGGCCAATCGAGGGGATGATGCGTGATGATCACGCGCAGCGCGCCGGGCGCAGCCCTCTGCAATTCGGCGGCGGCGATCGCGGTTTGGCCGCGTGAGATTTCGCCCTGGGCCCAGTTAAAGCGGAATTGCCACGGGCGCGCTGTGTTGACGGGCACGATAGAGAAGTGCGGCGTGTGCCAGGCTTCGGTCTGAATGCCTTTGGCGGCCGCGTTGAAGCGCGTCCACGGATACGCGATGCGGCCCCACATCTCGTAATACGGCACGTCGTGATTGCCGGGCGTCAGCATCGACGGCACGGGCAATTGGCGCAGCCAGTCGCAGGCGTTGTCGAGTTCGACGGCGAGGCCGTCCTTGGAAACATCGCCAGTGGCAATGACAGCGTCGGGTTTCAGTTCGCAGACGTATTTGGCGACGGCGGTCAGCGCGTGTTTGTCCTCGCAGCCGAAATGCGGGTCGGTGATGTGAACGAATTGCACCACGTCAGGCGGCTTCCGGTTCAGGTTCCAGCGCAAGGACCCGAGGTCCACGCGCATCATACTTGATGTGAACGCGCGAGTAGAAGCGCCGGGGCTCGCCGTCGAGCGTGGCGTGGATGTATCCAAGAGAAGCGTCGATATCGCCTGTTTTGGTGCGCGCGATTTCAATGGCTGGATCGTTGCGCCAGCCGGCGGTGAGGGCGCGAATGCCGACGCGGGCGAGATCGAGGACGTGGTGGGCGTCGAGTCGGACCCATTCGAGGTCCTCTGCTTCGATGCCGCCGGAAAAGCTGGGCAGCAGCACACCAATCGCTTCGATGCTTTTCATCCGCTGCTTGCCAATCCGAGCGCGCAGCGTGTGCGTGAACGAGCGTTTCAAGGCGATGCGCAGGCGCCGCCACGCGGTGAGTGGCTTCCCTTCACGCACGGCTTCTCGCACATGAACCAATTGGGTCGTGCCGCCAAAAAGCGCCGCAACATAGAATGGCTCGTCATTCGCGCGGCCTACAGGGAGCCTCTTCACTAGGCCGCGCTCGAGCGCCGCTGCAAGCGCCTCCGGCCATGCGCGCTCGCCATAGAGGGCGCGCGGCAGGATGTTGAGCGTGCCGCCCGGAAGCAGGATGAGTGGCGGACCATCTCTCGGCGCGACCTCCGCGGCCGCACGCGCTGTGCCGTCGCCACCGAGGACAATAATTACGTCGAAATCTTTGGCGCGTGCGAATAGGCGACGCGAGATCTTCTCAGCGTCTATGAGTGCGATCTGGCCGATGTCGCAAGTGGCCAGTGCTTCGACGAGTTTCTCGCGGTCCGCTGCAGTAACGCTGCCCGCTTTCTCATTGAAGAAAACCAACGCGCTTGCGCCGGGGCGAATGGCGCGCGCGGGCTCCGGCGCAGCGGCTTGCGCGATCGTTTCGCTGGTCAATTCCATGTGGGAACCGAACGCAGCGGACGCCGCGCCGGTTCCGCTGCAAGCTTAGTTGGAGACAGAACCGCCCATCGAGGACGAGATGTCCTGATGCGTGGCGTTGCCGCTGTTGCTGATCGAGGCGCCCATCGAGGCGGACGCTTCGAACGCGTTGGTGGCGTTGACGTTGACGTCCGCGCCCATGGAGGCGGAGGCGTCCGCGTTGCTGCAGACGAGCGCCGAGGCGTCGAGGGACGCGCCCATCGCCGCGGACGCTGATAGAGCGCGGCATGTGCCGGACACTTCAATATCGGCGCCCATGGCGGCTGAAAGATCGAGGTCTCCGGCGCGGAGATCGGTGGCGCGAAGGCTCGCGCCGCGCGCGGCGGAGAGATCCTCCACGACCGGCATGGTGACGCGCACGGTGGCGCTCAAATCGCGGTTGAAGCCGAACCAGTTGAGGTTGCGGCGTGAAATCTGGAGCGTGTGGTCACGCACCTCGGTGCGGACGCGTTCGGCGTCACGGCCGCTGACGTCGACCCGGAAGCCTTCTCCCTGCGTCACGTAGACCTCGACGCCGTCGTGAGCGGCGACGCTTTGAAAGCCCGAAAGATTGCGGGTCTCGGCGGAGGCGGCGGTGGCGGCCAGCGCTACGGCGATCAGAGCGGGCGCGAGCAGGATTTTCATGTCTGTTTCCCTCGATTTGGCGGGCATAGGGCGGCGCGGCCCTCCCGGTCCTGCTGAGGAGATGCGCTCCGAGGGGGCTTCGGATGCATGGTCCAGGCGGGTACGGGCGGCGTAGAACGGGGGCATGAACCGCCGTTCGCTGCTGGTCGCCCTCCCCTTCCTCTCGGCCTGCACGCCGTCTTTGGGGACATTCGATGCGCTCGCGCCGCGGGACCGGGGCGTCACGCGAGTTGGGCGCGACTTGGCGTATGGTGACGGCCCGCGGCGGAAGCTGGATGTTTACGCGCCCGCGGAGCGCCAAGGCGCGCTGCCGGTGATTGTCTTCATCTATGGCGGCTCGTGGCGTTCGGGCGACAAGGACGATTACGAGTTCCTGGGCGCGGCGTTGGCGTCGCGCGGATTTGTGACTGTGCTGCCGGACTATCGGCTCGTGCCGGAGGTGCGGTTTCCGGATTTCGTGGGAGATTGCGCGGCAGCGGTGCGTTGGGTTGAGGATCATGCCGGCGAGTACGGCGGCGATCCGCGGCGCGTGGTGTTGGTTGGGCATTCGGCCGGCGCCTACAATGCGATCATGTTGGCGCTGGCAGGCGACTACCTCCGCGCCGCCGGCGTCGATGCGAGCGCCATTCGTGGCGCCGTGGGGTTGGCGGGGCCGTACGATTTCATTCCGTTCGATGTTGATGCAACGCGCAACGCGTTCGGCCAAGCGCCCGATCCGGTGCTGACGCAGCCCGTGCACTTCGCGCGCGCCGATGCGCCGCCGTTGCTGTTGTTGTGGGGCGAAGACGACACCACGGTTGGGCCGCGCAATCTGGAGAGCCTCGCGCGCGTGCAGCGTGCTGCGGGCGGTTCGGTCGAGACGAAGATCTACGAGAACGTCGATCACGTCGACATCCTGCTCGCGCTGTCGCGCCCCTTCCGTGGGCGGGCCCCGGTGTTGGACGATGTAACGGCGTTCGCGCGCCGAGCGACGTCTTAAGTGATGTTGCCTCGCGTGAAGTCGCGCGCGAGCCCGCGCAACATGTCGGGCGCGTTCTGGCGGTCGAAACCGACGGCCGCTGTGTAATCCACCAACGCTGCGTGTTCGGTTTCGTCGAACCGGCCATCGGCCACGAACACTCCCAGCAAAGCCTTGAGCAGCGCTGTCTTCTGTTCTCGTGAAAACGTGCGCGAGCGTCCGGCTAAATAAGCGACGAGCTCGTCCTTGTTGAGGCGCGCCTGGGCGAACGCTTGGGTGAGCTTGGCCTCGTCGTGCGCGTCGCCCACGAGTTCGCTCATGGCGCGCGAGACGGCCGCGCGTTCATCGTCGTTGACGCGGCCGTCGATCTTCGCGGCGTTGACGAGGGCCTCACGGGCGTAATCGGCGAAGCTCGCGCCTACCACCGACGCCGCTTTGCCGGCACGCAGCGCGCGACCCACTGTGCGAAATAAAATCCAACCCACGACCGCCAAAATGAGAATGATGATGACGGTCGTGGTGGTGTCGCCGCCTGCGGTTCCGGAATCGATGGTCATGACCCCGGACTAACACAGGCGTTTTGTATTGGCGTCACCCTTTCGCTCGAAAGGGTGGTCTCAAAGCTGGTCCATCGACATGCGGTTGCGTTGGCCGAGATAGGCTGCGCTGAACATGCGCCGTGCTGCGTCGGCGCCGGTGCCGTCATGGCGGGCGCGGCGCGCCTGTGAGAGCCCCCAATACGCGTAGGCGTCGTTCGGGCTTTCGATCAAGGTCGCCAGGAATTCCTGTTCGGCGACAGCGGGCTGGTTGTTGAGCAAGTACGCAGCGCCCAGCGTGCGGCGGATCGGGTAATAGACGTAGGGCGGCTCGGTGTACGGGATGTGCTCCTTCATCTCTTGAGCCTGGCGCAGCTCAGCGATCGCCGCGGGATAATTGTGATCGGCCATGTGCGCGCGGCCGAGCACGACGTGGCGATAGAGATTGAGGAGATCCGGCGCGGGTACGCCGGCGTTGGTCATGTCCGTGAAGTTACCGGTGGCCACGAGTGAAGCGATCGCTGCAGATTCGGCGCGCGCCGCTTCAGTGTTGCCGAGGCGTGCGTAGGCGACGCCGCGCGCGTAACGCCAGGCGCCGGTGACGTACGCGACGCCGGGCGGCGGTTCTGGTGCGGCGATAATGCTGTGTGGATCGGCGAATTGCGCGCGAGCGAACCAGGGAGAGGCTTTCACCGGTTGTGCGAGCACGACGGCCGCGGCCATTTCCATTGGCACGGCTTCATCGAGGCGGTCGGCGTATTCGAGCGCGGTACGGGAATCGCCGCCCATCAGCGCGCTGGTCATCACGAAGTGCAGATTGTGCGGATAATAGCCGTAACGATAGATCGGCGAAGGATCGGCGACACGGATATAGGCCTCGTCGGCCTCGACGGCGGTGATGTTGGTGCGGATGGAATCGCGGAAGCGGCCGACGCGATAATAGATGTGGCCGGGCATGTGCACGAGGTGCCCTGCCCGCGGCGCGGCGGCGGCGAGGCGTTGCGCGGCTTGCTCCGAGCGCCACGGATCGTTCGAGGCTTCGACCAAATGCAGATAGAGATGGATAGCGCCCGCATTGTTCGGGCTGCGCGCGAGCACGCGCTCGATACGCGTGACAGCGTCGCCGGCGCGGCCTTTGGCGTCGCGGCCGTTGGGCTCCCAATAATCCCAGGGTTGGGTGTCCATCGCGGCTTCGGCGGCGAGAATTTGCATCAGATCGTTATCTGCGAAGCGATCAGCGGCGCTGGCCATGCCTTGCGCGAACGCGGCGTCTTGTGAGGCGCGATTAGCGGGCGCGGTGCGCGTGTAGCGGGCTTGCATCGCGTCAATGAAGGCTTGTTCGAGCGGTGTCGCGTTGGCGCGGAGTTCGTGAGCGCGGCGCGCGGCGGCGTAGGCTGGCGCGTTGTCGTCTGGACCCATGGGCGCATTGATGTTGGGGCCGAGCGCGAAGGCTTCGCCCCAGAAGCACATCGCGCATTGCGGATCGAGACGCTGCGCGTTGCGGAAGGCGCGGATGGCTTCCTGGTGATTGAAGGCATGGAGATAGCGCACACCCTGATCGAAATAGTCCTGCACCGTGGGCACGGTTGAGCTGATCGCGAGATGCGCGTCGCCCAAACCGTCAACCAGTGGTGGCGGCGTGTTGATGTCGCCGGGGAGCGTTTGCGCGTAGGCGTCGGCGATGGTGAGCATCGTCGCCAGGCGCTGGCGCATCGCTGCCATCGCGTTGGGACCGCACAAGGCGGTGAACAGTTGGGCCCGGAGCAAGTCGGTTGAGCCCGATGGTGCAGCAGGCGCTGCGCTTGAGATCAGCGTGAGTACGGCGGCGGCGGCCGTCATCAGTAGGAATTTGCGCATGTTTCCCCTCCCGCGGGCATCAGAGCGCGCTTGCCGGGGATGGCAGCGGGCCATACCCCGCGCGTGTCGCAGAAAACCTACGACGATGCTTGCTACGCGCAAGCGAGAACGCGGGTTACAGGCGCGATTGCTTCGCTATTCGGCGCGGCGGAACGAGCCGCCGGACGATGTATCGATATTGCCCACGCCGGGATTGCCATAGGCGACGATGCCGCCGCCGCTCGACGCGTCGACGTCGAGACGGCCCGACGCGAACACACGCGCATCGCCCCCGGACGAGGCGTCGACGCTGCCGTTTTCGCAGTGTAGGTCCTGGGCGTTTAGACCGGCGCCGCTGGAGGCGTCAGCGCTGAACGAGGCGCAGCGGCCGCTAACGCGAAGATCGGCGCCGGATGAGGAGTCGAGCGCGATGTCGCCGCCGTTGACGCCGGTGGCGACGAGATCTGCGCCGCTTGAGGCGGAGAGTTCTTCGACGCGCGGCATGGTCACGCGCACGTCGGCGCGTCGCGAGCCGCCCCAGGACCACCAACTCGATCTGCGCCCGATGAGAAGCGTTTGGCCGGAAACACGGGTGGTGACGCGGTCAGCGCCGGGGCCGCTCACATCGACGCTGAAGCCTTGGCCGACAGTGACGGTCACGTCCGTGCCCGAACTCGCGCTGACGCCTGTGAACCCTGAGAGGTTGCGCGGCTCGGCGAATGCTGCCCCCGCACTGACGATCGCAAGCGCACAACCGGCCAAAATCAAACGCATGTGGAACTCCCAGCCTGAGGCGGACGCACCTGTGGCGTCCTTTGTCTTGGAGATGCCGGGCGGGCGGGGTTTGGATGCGGCCTAAACCAGCCGGCTCTGCTCCACCGCGGCCGCGATGAAGCTGGCGAAGAGTGGGTGCGGTTCGAAGGGGCGCGACTTCAGTTCGGGGTGATATTGGACGCCGATGAACCAGGGGTGGTCGCGGCGTTCGACGATCTCGGGCAGCAGCCCATCCGGGCTCATGCCAGAGAAGATGAGGCCGGCGTCTTCGAGCTTGTCGCGATATTTGGTGTTCACTTCGAAGCGATGGCGGTGGCGCTCGCTGATCTCGGTATCGCCGTAGATGGCGGCGACTTTGCTTTCGGGGTCGAGCGCCGCCTTGTAGGCGCCCAAACGCATGGTGCCGCCGAGATCGCCGGCCTGACTGCGTTTTTCCAGTTCGTTGCCTTTGAGCCATTCGGTCATCAGGCCGACGACCGGATGCTTCGACGGGCCGAACTCCGACGAGCTGGCGCCTTTGAGGCCGGCTTGGTTACGCGCGGCTTCGATGCAGGCCATCTGCATGCCGAAGCAGATACCGAAGTACGGCGTCAGGTGTTCGCGCGCGAAGGTGACGGCGGCGATTTTGCCTTCGCTGCCGCGCTCACCGAAACCGCCGGGCACGAGCACGCCGTGCACGCCGTGCAGATCTTCGTGCCAGGCAGCGCCCTTCTCTTCGAACTTCTCGGACTCGATCCAGCGGATGTTGACCTTGACGTTGTTGGCGACGCCGCCGTGATGCAGCGCTTCGATCAGCGATTTGTAGGCGTCTTTCAGCTCGGTGTACTTGCCGACAACGCCGATGGTGACTTCGCCATCGGGCGCCTTCAAGCGATGGACGATGGTGTCCCACTTCGCGAGATCGGGTTGCGGCGCGACGGTGACGCCGAAGTGGCGCAGCAATTCGGTATCAAAGCCAGCCAAGTGATAGGCGATCGGCGCCTCGTAGATGGTTTGCAGATCGCGAGCCTCGATCACCGAACTTTCGCGCACGTTGCAGAACAGCGCGATCTTGCGCTTCTCGTCCTCGGGGATCGGACGATCGCAGCGGCAGAGGATGATGTTGGGTTGAATGCCGATCGAGCGGAGTTCTTTGACGGAGTGCTGTGTCGGCTTCGTCTTCATCTCGCCAGCGGACGGAATGTAGGGCAGCAGCGTGAGGTGGACGAAGGCGGCCTGGCCGGGATCGAGCTCTTGGCCCAGTTGGCGGATGGCTTCGAAGAACGGCAGGCCCTCGATGTCGCCGACGGTGCCGCCGATTTCACACAGCACGAAGTCGGCGCCGCCGTGATCGGAAAGCACGAATTCCTTGATGGCGTTGGTGACGTGCGGGATCACTTGCACCGTCGCGCCGAGATAGTCACCGCGGCGCTCCTTGGTGATGATCTCTTGGTAGATCCGGCCCGTGGTGATGTTGTCGCCTTGGGTGGCGCTGACACCGGTGAAGCGTTCGTAGTGGCCGAGGTCGAGGTCAGTCTCGGCGCCGTCATCGGTGACGAAGACTTCGCCGTGCTGATACGGGCTCATCGTGCCCGGATCGACGTTCAGGTAGGGATCAAGTTTGCGGAGGCGGACCCGGTATCCTCGGGCTTGCAACAAAGCTCCGAGGGCGGCGGAGGCGATGCCCTTCCCAAGGGAAGAGACCACGCCGCCGGTAATAAACACGTAGCGCGCCATTATCCTTCCACATCAGCCCGGCCGCGTTCTGCCCCAGCCAGGGTCGACGGCTATATAGTTATTGATCAGGGCCGGCGCGTTCGCGGCGCACGGCTTCAACGTTCCCGTTCCCAATCTGTATCGATTCGGTCTGCCGCGCTGGATCATCTGCGAGCGTGATGCCCGTGACGGCGCCGGACGTGTTCGGCAACACGAGCGTCGGGGTCGGCGTTTGGCCCACCGTCTGGTTCGGTGCGGCGCCGGAACGAGTTGTGGTGGGCGCTGGCGTCGTGCGCGCGGAGGCCGGTGTTACGGCTGCGCCGTTACGAGCGGTCGTGTTCGCGGGCGCGATGGTGTTGCGCGCGGTGGTGTTGGCCGGCGCCGCGTTACGCGGCGTGGCGTTCGCCGGCGTTGCGCCACCGGTGGTCGACGGGGCCAGCGGCGCGGCGCGCGTGGCATTCGCGGGGAGCGGCGTCGCGGCAGCGGCAGACGGGCCAGGCATCACCGACGCGAGGCGGGTTTCTGCGGCTTGCGGTGCGCTGCTCTCGGTTGGATCAGGCGTGGTGGTTTCGGGCTGAGCCGGCGTGGGCGCAGGCGCAGTGACGGGCGCCGGGCCGAAATTGATGTTGTCGAGCACGTTGCTGCCGGACGATGCGCTGGCGCCCGAGAGAACGGTGAGGCCGAGCGAGGTCACCAGGAAGAAACCGCCGGCGACGGACGTCATCTTGGCCAACGCGTCAGCAGCGCCGCGGCCGCTCATCAGCGCGCCGCCGCCGCCGCCGCCCATGCCGAGCGCGCCGCCTTCGGAGCGCTGCAATAGGACGAGGCCGATCAGGCAGATGCAGACCAGCAGGTGAATGATGAGGACGACGAGTTCCATGAAGCCTGCCCGCTCTCCCAACGCACATCGGCGCTCGCCCGGACATGGGCGCGCGCGAAGTGGCGCTCAATAGCTGACGGCCAGCTTAAACGCCAGCCCGCCCGAACGCATCCCTAAGAAGCAGCCGGGTGGGATAGAATTATGGCTGAAAAGTCAGCAGCTTTGAGGCTAGCGCGGCCGACCAGAGCGCCGTCTACGCCGTCAACCGCGAAGATCTCGCCTGCATTCTTCGGCGAAACCGAGCCGCCGTAGAGGATGCGGATGGCGTTCGCCTGATCGCCGAAGCGTTCCGCCAGAACGCTCCGGATCAGGGTGTGGACCTCGGCGATCTCAGGGAGCGTCGGCGTGCGGTTGCCGCCAATGGCCCAGACGGGTTCGTAGGCGACGACGGCGCTAGCGCCCTCTTCCGGCACGCTTTCGCGGATCTGCTGTCCCACGACTTCGTTGACGCGGCCGGCGTCGCGTTCGGCTTGCGTTTCGCCCACGCAGATGATGGGCGTGGCGCCGGCGGCCAGCGCGGCTTGCGCCTTGCGGCGGACAAGGTCGTTGGTTTCGCGGTGCAAGGTACGGCGCTCGGAGTGGCCAACGATGATGTAGCGCGCGCCGGCGTCCGCGAGCATCGCAGCACTGATCTCGCCGGTGTGGGCGGCGTCGTCAGCGTTGGCCGAGCAATCCTGCGCGCCGATGGCCACGGGCTTGCCGAGGGCCTGCGCGGCGGCGGCCTGGATGTAGACGGCAGGCGGACAGATGAGCGCATCGATCGCGCCTGCTTTGGCGCTGATCGTCTCGGACAGCGCCCCAATTTCGGCCAGATCGGCGGCGCGGCCGAACATCTTCCAATTTCCAGCGATCAACGGCTTACGCGCGGCCATTTGGCCTCCCTCTCCTACCAGTTCCGGCGATTGCCCCGCCCCGGGGCCCTCTCTATGGTCCGGCGCCTTCCCGCTTACCGGATGCCTTCATGCTCCTGCAATTTCGAAACATCTCCCGCGGCTTCGTGGCGAGCATCATTTTCGCCCTCGTCGGCCTCGCAATGGTCGCGTTCCTGATCCCGCAGAACGGCATTTCCATGCCGGGCTCGTCGAGCCTGGCGGAAGTCGGAGGGCGCAAGGTCACCCCGGCCGACCTGACCCGGGAGCTCGAGCTGGAGCTGCGCAACCGCCGCTCCCAAGGGGACACGACATCGCGTCAGGATGCAATCGACGCCGGCTATCACCTGCGGGTGCTGGAACGACTGATCTCGCGCCAAGCGGCGCTCGCTTACACCCAGAAGATCGGCGTGCACGCCAGCGACAGCCAGGTGGCGGAGACGGTGCGGAACATTCCGGGCGCGACCAATCCGATGACCGGCCAGTTCGACCAGGAAGCCTTCCGTCAGTTCGCGACGCAGCAGCTTGGCTACCAGCCGGAAGCGTTGCTCGAAGAGTTGCGCGGCGACACCGCGATCCAGATGACGATGGAAGCGCTGACGAGCGGCGTGCGCGCGCCGTCGAGCTTCGGCGCGCTGGCGCTAGCGTATCAAGGCGAGACGCGCGTCGTCAGCATTGCCGAAGCGCCGCTTTCGGCGGCGGGCAACATTCCAAACCCGACGGCGGCGCAACTGCAGACGTTCTGGGAGGAAAACCAGGAAACGCTCCGCGTGCCGGAATTCCGCACGCTGACGTTGGTTTATGCGCGGCCGTCGGATTTCGTCGCGCGCGTGCAAGTGCCGGAAGAGCGGCTGCAGGAAGAGTTTCAGGCGCGCGTGACGGCGATGACGCAGCCGGAGAAGCGGACCTACATCCGCATCGCGGCGCAAAATGAAGCGCAAGCCAACCAAGCCGCGCAACGGATCGGCCGTGGCGAGAGCGCTCAAGCGGTGGCGCAGGCGCTTGGCTTGCAACTCGCGCGCGGTGAGAACCAGGCACGCAATGAAGTGACTGACGCGAACATCGCGGCAGCGGTGTTTGCTGCGCCCGCCGGCGGCGCGCCGCGCGTGGTGCGTGGCTCGCTGACGCCGTGGGCAGTGGTGCAAGTGCAATCGATCACGCCGGCCGTGGCGCCGACCTTCGCGTCCATGCGCGAGGACCTACACAACGCGATTGCGCAGGACGAAGCGGCGAACCTTCTGAACGAAGCCATCTCGCAATTCGAAGACGCGCGCTCCAGCGGCACGCCGGTGGCGCAAGCCGCGCAGCAAGCCGGCTTGCCAGCGGTGACCCTGCCGCCTGTCGAAGAGCATGGCCGTGACGCGCAGGGCAATGAAGTGGAAGCGCTGGCGGGCGGAGAGCAGACGCTGGCGCTCGCATTCGACACGGCGGAAGGCGACGCGACGGACTTCATGCCGATCGGCGAAACCGATGTGCTGGTCTCGGTGGACCGGGTCACGCCGAGCTTCGTGCGCCCACTGGCAGATGTGCACGATCAGCTGCAGCAAGTTTGGCTCGGCCGCGAACGCGCGCGGCGCTTGCGCGATATGGCGCAAACCGTGACGGACGCGATGCGCGGCGGGCAGAGCTTCGCGGCGGCGGCGCGCGCCAACCGCTTCACGGTTCAAGTCGCCTCGCGCGAGATCAACCGGCAGATGGCCTCGCAGATTCCGGCGCGCGGCCTGGCGGCGCAAATCTTCGCGGCCGAACAAGGCGCCGTCACCAGCGATCCGCGCGCTGACGGCCAAGCGATGCTCGTCGCCGTGGTGGAGCGTATCAACCGCGTCGATCCTGCGGCGCATCCGCAAGAGGTTGAGGCCAACCGTGCACGCATACAGCAAACGTTGGCGCAAAGCTTTGGCACGGCGTTGCAGGACGAGTTGGTGCGGCGTGGCAATGTCCGCCGCAACGAACCTCTGATCGAGCGCACGTTCCCGCGCAGCGATGCGCAGACGGAAGACGCACCGCAATGATGCGCGAGAGCCCTCAGCTCTCGCCCTCGCCTGAAGACTTCGCCGCCGCCTATGCAAAGGGCGGCGGCGTCGTATGGACCAAACGCGTCAGCGATTTGGAGACGCCGGTTTCAGCGCTCCTGAAGCTTGGCGCGGACAAGCCGGGCACGTTCCTGCTGGAAAGCGTGCAAGGCGGCGATTTTCGCGGACGCTACTCCATTCTTGGCCTGCGGCCTGACCTCGTGTGGCGCGTCGTGGGCGGCAAGGTGCAAACCAGCCGCGGCGGCTTTGCCGACAGCGCGTTCACGGAGCGGCGTGATGCGCCGCTGTCGAGCTTGCGCAAGACGCTGGCGAAGTCGGCGCTGACGCTGCCGCCGGACCTGCCGCCGATGGCGGCGGGGCTGTTCGGCTATCTGGGCTACGACATGGTGCGCTTCATGGAGAAGCTTCCGGATAAGGAAGCCGATCCGCTTGGTTCGCCCGAAGCGCTGTTGTTACGCCCGACGGTGATCTGTGTGTTCGACAATGTGACGAGCGAGATCACGTTGGTCACGCCGGCGCGCAAACGCAGCGGACAGGACGCGGCGGAAGCCTATCACGCCGCGGCGCAGCGTCTGGTGCGCGTGGCGCGGGCGCTGGACCGGCCGCTGCCAAAGCGCGCGCCGCAAGTGGAGGCCACGACAAAGATCGAGCCGCGCTCGAATACAACGCCCGACGAGTACAGAGCGCTCGTCGAAACCTGCAAAGGTTACACACGCGCGGGCGATATCTTTCAGGTCGTGCCGAGCCAGCGTTTCTCGGCGCCGTTCACGGAAACGCCGCTTGCGCTCTACCGCTCGCTGCGGCGGATGAACCCTTCGCCTTTCCTCTACTACCTGAACTTTGGAGGCTTCAGCGTTGTGGGGTCGTCGCCCGAAATCCTGGTGCGGTTGCGCGGCGACACGGTGACGATCCGTCCGATCGCGGGCACGCGGCCGCGTGGCGCGACGCCGGCGGAGGATCTGGCGCTGGAGCAAGAGTTGCTCGCCGATCCCAAGGAGCGCGCCGAGCATCTGATGCTGGTCGATCTGGCGCGGAACGATTTGGGACGCGTCGCGATGCGCGGCGGCGGCGGCAATCTCGCGGCGACGGCGCAAGCTGGCTCCAAGCACGTGCGGGTAACGGAGGCGTTCACGATCGAGCGCTACAGCCACGTGATGCACATCGTCTCAAACGTCGAAGGCGAACTGGCCAAGGGCATGACGGCGCTTGATGCGCTGATGGCAGGGTTTCCCCACGGCACCGTGACGGGCGCGCCGAAGGTGCGCGCAATGGAGATCATCAACGAGGTCGAAAAGCACAGGCGCGGCATCTATGCCGGCGGCGTCGGCTATTTCGGCGCGGGCGGCGACATGGACACCTGCATCGCGCTGCGCACGGGCATCGTGAAGGACGGCATGCTCTACGTGCAGGCTGGCGGCGGCGTGGTGCTGGATAGCGACGCCGAGGCGGAGCTGCAGGAAACGCTGCACAAATCCCGCGCGCTGTTCCGTGCGGCGGCCGAGGCGTGGCGCTATTCTTGAGCAAACCAGCTAGGCGGTCACCGATTTTCGGCTACAGTCCGCCTGCGATGACCCTTTGGCCCACCCCTACCGCGCGATGGCGTGCGAACGAACGCTGATCCGTTTCGTTCTCAACCGCCAGGGGCCGCGTGCGCCATGATCCTCGTCATCGATAACTACGACAGTTTCGTCTACAACCTCGTTCACTACATCGAGGACTTCGGCGTGCATGCCGAGGTTCGGCGCAATGATGCATTTTCAGTTTCCGATGCACTGAAGCTGAAGCCAAAGGCGGTGGTGCTATCGCCGGGGCCGTGCACGCCGAACGAGGCCGGGATTTGCCTCGAACTGTTGGCGAAGGCGCCGCACGATCTGCCGATGTTTGGCGTGTGCCTGGGGCACCAAGCCATGGGACAAGCATTCGGCGGCGATGTGATCGGCGCGCGCGCGATCATGCACGGCAAGGTGTCGGACGTGACGCATCGCGGCGGCGGGCTGTTCAAAGGCCTGCCCTCCCCGTTCAAGGCCACGCGCTATCACTCGCTGGCAGTGAAGCGTGAGACGTTTCCGGATGACCTTGTTGTCGATGCGGAAACGGCGGACGGCGAAGTGATGGGGATGTCGCATAAGACGCGGCCCCTGTTCGGCGTGCAGTTTCACCCGGAATCGATTGCGTCCGAACATGGGCACGCGATTGTTGCGAACTTTCTGAACGCTGCGGGCTTGCGATGAGTCTCGCGACGCTGCTTCCGCTCTTGGACGAAGGCGGCGCCATAGAGCACGACCGCCTGCACACGGTGTTCGATGCGGCGTTCTCCGAGATCATGGACGGAGAAGCGAACCACGACGACATCAAGCGCTTCCTCACGCTTACGATGCCCATGATGGGCTTTGCGCCGCTGATCGCAGCGGGGGCGCGGGCGCTACGGTCGCGGATGGTGCGGGTGTCAGCGCCGCAGGGCGCAATCGATGTCTGCGGCACCGGCGGTGACGGCGCGCATACGCTGAATATTTCGACGGCCGTTGCGTTCGTGGTGGCGGGTTGCGGCGTGCCGGTGGCCAAGCACGGCAATCGGGCGATGAGTTCGAAATCCGGCGCCGCGGATGTGCTGGAAGCGTTGGGCGTGAAGCTGACTGGCGATGTGACGACGCTGGAGCGCTGCTTGCGCGATGCGGGATTGGCGTTTCTGTTTGCGCAGAACCATCACCCGGCCATGCGCCACGTGGCGTTGGCGCGGCGCGAGTTGGGCAAGCGCACGATTTTCAATCTGCTAGGCCCGCTCTCCAATCCGGCGGGCGTGACGCGGCAGCTGATGGGCGTGTTCAATGCGGATTTTCTGGAGCCGGTGGCGGGGGCGCTGAAAGAGCTCGGCTGCGAGAAGGCTTGGGTCGTGCATGGCGCGGGCGGGCTCGACGAACTTTCGGCGCAAGGCAGCGAAGCAAACGACGTGGCGATCCTGGATGGCGGTGCGGTGACGCGTGTCAGCGCGACGATGAAGGCTGAAATTCATCCAGATATTCGCGGCGGAACGGCTGCGGAAAATG
>Ga0268265_10001217_pt1 | contig 22382 bp, 19 predicted proteins | sample KBSSwiS52_FD_190355 | JGI IMG/M metagenome (GOLD analysis project Ga0268265, IMG submission 190355) | Switchgrass rhizosphere microbial communities from Kellogg Biological Station, Michigan, USA - KBS Switchgrass S5-2 (SPAdes) (version 2) | ecosystem: Host-associated > Plants > Roots >... | reverse complement strand
CACATCACTGCCATTTTCGCTTATGAGGTGCTTGCGAACCCGCATCATATGCACGGCGCCGATCCGGCGATCGCCCAACTCTGGCGCTGGCACTGCCTTGAGGAGATCGAGCATAAGTCGGTTGCCTTCGATGCCTGGCTGAGCGTCACGGGCGACTGGAGCAGATGGAGGCGGTGGTGGACGCGCAGCATGGTGATGGTGTTCATCACGCGGCGCTTCCTTTACGATCGATTGTGCGGAATGCTCGAGCTGCTGCGGCAGGACGGATTGTCCGGCCCGTGGATATTGATCGCCGTCTTCTGGTTCTCGCTCGCGCGGCCGGGAATGGTGCGGCATATTTTCCAAGGCTGGGTGAGCTACTTCAAGCCAGGGTTTCATCCCTGGGATCATGACGATCGGCATCTGATCGAAAAGGCCGCCAACGTATAACGCTTACCCACTCGCTGCTTCGGTGGTGACGCGGTTCTGATGCGCCGTTAAAGCGGGGTATGGACCGGAGCGATGTCATTATTTTGGGCGGCGGGCTTGTTGGGCTGACGCTCGCCATCGCACTCGACGCTTATGGGCTAACCTCCGTGGTGATCGACCCTGCGGATCCGGAGGCGCAGCTTGCCGCCGGTTTCGATGGCCGCGCTTCCGCGATCGCCAGTGCTTCCTGGCGCATGCTGGAGGCGATTGGCGTCGGCGCCTTGCTGAAAGGCCAGGGCTGCCCGATCCGGCGTATCGAGGTTCGCGACGGCTTATCGCGCGAGTCGCTTAACTTCGAATCTGATGAAAATGACGACCCGCTGGGAATAATGTTCGAAAATCGCGCGGTTCGCGCGGCGCTGCGGGAACGGGCGCTCGCGGCCAGCAATATCCGTTTGCTGGCGCCGGCAACGCCGCTCAGCGTGGTGCGCGATGCACATGGCGCGACAGTAACGTTACGAGAGGGCCAAATTGCCAGAGCAAGCCTGCTCGTAGGCGCGGAAGGGCGGCGCTCGCCTACGCGCGAGGCCGCCGGCATCCGGATCGCGCAATGGCGATATGATCATGTGGCGATGATCGGCTCGATCGAGCATGAATTGCCGCACGAGAATATCGCGCATGAAATCTTCTACCCGGCTGGCCCGTTCGCCTTGCTGCCGATGCTGCCCGGCAATCGTTGCTGTTTCGTGTGGACAGTGAAGACAGCCGATGCCCCAGCCATGCTCGATCTGCCTGAACGCGCCTTTGTGGCTGAGATGCGCAAGCGAATAGGCGGCCTTCTGGGCGAAATCAGGCTCATCTCGGCGCGATCGAGCTACCCGCTCGGTTATCATCACGCCTCTACGATCACGGCTGATCGGCTTGCGCTCGTCGGCGATGCCGCGCACGGCATTCATCCGATCGCGGGCCAGGGCCTCAACCTTGGATTGCGCGACGTGGGCGCGCTGGCTGAGGTACTCGTGGATGGCGCGCGCTTGGGGCTGGAGGCAGGCGACGCCCAGCTGCTGGCGCGCTACGAGCGCTGGCGGGCGCTCGACACGCTGATGGTTGGCGCATCCACCGATGGCTTTACCCGGCTGTTCGGGGCTCCCGGCAGACCGGCTCGCGCCATTCGCCGGTTAGGAATGGCAGCGGTCGAGCGGATCGGGCCGCTGAAAAACTATTTCATGGCCGAGGCGCGGGGAGAAATGGGGCAGATGCCGAAGCTCCTGCAGGGCCTCGAACTTTAAACCCACCAGCGGCTCGCAGCACAGCTCAAGCTCTTGGGAATCCACTATCCGTCCAGCGAGATCGAACGGAGATTAGTTGCGCCCGAAGCGCTGGTAGAAGTTCTCGCCCTTGGCGGCCATGTCCCGGAGCAACTGGTTGGGCCTGAAGCGGTCGCCATAGCGATCGGCAAGCCGATCCGCCTCCGCCACGAAGCCCGGAATGCCCCAGAACAAGTCCATGTACGAGATGCAGCCGCCGCTATAGGGGGCAAACCCCCAAGCGAGAATCGAACCCACATCCGCGTCGCGCGGATCGGTGATCACGCCTTCCTCGAAACAGCGCCCGACCTCCACGCACTGGCGGATCAACAGGCGCTTCGTCAGCTCTTGTTTCAGCTCCGGCGGGCATTCTGCGATCTTGACGCCGATGTGGGGGGCGAGCTCCGGCCAGATCCGCGCTGGTCGGCCCTTTTCGTCATAATCGTAAAAGCCCTTGCCGGCTTTGCGGCCGAGACGCCCATTATCCTCAGCCACCCAGTTGATGATCTTGCCCAACGGATCGTCGGCATAGTTGCGCTGCTCAATGGCAGCGAGCTGGGTACCGACTTTGATCATGGTGTCCAGGCCAACCGAATCCGAAACCTCCAACGGGCCCATCGGCATTCCACTCTGCCGTCCAACATTCTCGATGATGGCGGGAGCAATGCCCTCGGCCAGCATCTCCATGCCCTCGGTGGTGTAGGTGGCGAAGCAGCGCGACGTGTAGAAGCCGCGTGAATCGTTCACCACGATCGGCGTTTTGCGGATCTTGAGGACGTAATCGATCGCCTTGGCCAGCGTTTCCTGGCTGGTCTGCTTGCCCAAGATGATTTCGACCAGATTCATCCGCTCAACGGGCGAGAAAAAATGGATGCCAATGAACTTGTCCGGCCGGACGCTCGCCTGCGCCAGCTCGGTGATCGGGAGCGTTGACGTATTGGAGCCGAATACGGCGTTTTCACCCAGCACCGCTTCCGCCTTGCGGGTAATTTGTGCTTTCAGTTCGGGATTTTCGTAGACCGCTTCGATGATCAGATCGGCGCCCGCGATTGCAGAATAGTCCGTGGTCGGGGTGATGAGCGCGAGTAGGGCTTCCCCCTTGTCCTTGCTCAGCTTGCCGCGGCCAATATCCTTTTCCACCAGCCGTCTGGAATAATCCTTTCCTTTTTCCGCGGCTTCAATGGTCATGTCGATCAGAACGGTTTCCACACCGGCCTTGGCCTGCACATAGCCAATGCCCGCGCCCATCAGCCCGGCGCCGATCACGGCGACTTTTTTCACCTCATAAGCCGCGAAGCCTGCCGGGCGGTTGCCGCCTTTGCCAAGCGCTTGCATCGATACGAACAGCGAGCGCACCATGCCGCGCGCCTGCGGCGTCAACAGCGTCTTGGCCAGATAGCGCGCTTCGACTCGCAAAGCAGCGTCCATGGGAAGCTGCAATCCTTCGTAGAGGCACGAGAGAATATGCTGCTGGGCGGGATAGTTGAGGTTGGTCTGTCCGGAGACCATGGCGTTGCCACCGATCGCGATCATCGCGCCGGCTGGCGTGTAAGGACCGTCTTTCACGCGATAGCTCTTGCTATCCCAAGGCGCGCCCGCGACAGGCTTGGTCAGGAGCCAGGCCCGTGCCGCGTTCACGGTCGCACCAGGCGCAACCAGCTCGTTGACGAAGCCGAGCGCCTTCGCTTCCTGCGGCGATTTGTCCTGTCCCTGCAATATCATCAGCGCGGCATTCTGCACGCCGATCAGCCGGGGCAGCCGCTGTGTCCCGCCCGCGCCAGGGAGTATGCCAACCTTTGCTTCCGGAAGGCCGAGCTTGATCTTCGGATTGTCGGCCACCACGCGATAGTGGCAGGCGAGCGCCAGTTCGAGCCCGCCTCCCATCGCCAAGCCTTCGATCGCACATGCGATTGGCTTGCCGCATGTTTCAAGCTCGCGATAGAGCTTGCTCAACGAAAAAGCGCGCTCGAACACAGCGTTCAAATCGGCGTCGGACGAGATCTCGGCATTCGGGCCGCCGGTCAGTGTGCTTATCTCATTGAGATCGAAACCTGCGCAGAACCCGCTCGGCTTACCCGACGCAATGATCGCGCCGGCAATGGCCGCATCGCTTCGCACCTGCGCGATCAGTTGACGGAGTTCGTCCATCACCGCGCCTGAGATGGTGTTCATCGACTGGCCGGGCACATCGAAGGTGATCAGCGCGATGCCCTCGCCGTCCACTTCGATCGTGAAGTTTTCCATCGTCTCTTCCTTGGAAAGTTGGTGCTGTTAGACGCGCTCGATAACGGTGGCGGTGCCCATGCCGGCACCGATGCAGAGCGTGACCAAGGCGCGTTCCTTGTCAGTGCGCTCAAGCTCATCGACCATCGTGCCCAGGATCATCGCACCGGTCGCGCCGAGCGGGTGGCCCATGGCGATTGCGCCCCCGTTGACATTGACCTTGTCCATGTCGAGGTCGAGCGCCTGGACCCAGCGCAGTACCACGGCCGCGAAAGCTTCATTGAGTTCCCACAGGTCTATGTCCTGCTTGGCCAGGTTGAGCCGCTTCATCAGCTTCCGGGTCACGAATTCGGGGCCGGTCAGCATGATCGCCGGTTCCGAGCCGATCGATGCGCCGCCCATGATCCGCGCGCGCGGCTTGAGGCCAAGCGCGGCGCCCATTTCCTTTGTGCCGATCAGAACGGCCGCGGCGCCGTCGACGATACCCGAGGAGTTGCCGGCGTGGTGAACATGGTCGATCTTTTCGATCTCCGGATAGCGCTGCTTGGCGACGGCATCGAAGCCCGGCATCACTTCGCCCTGCACCTTGAAGCTCGGCTCCAGCGCGGCGAGCGTCTGCATCGTCGTATCGGGCCGTATATGTTCGTCATGATCGAGCAGGGTGGCGCCAAGCTGGTCCTTCACCGGCACGACCGACTTCCTGAAGCGCCCCTCGGCCCAGCTTTTGGCGGCGCGCTGCTGGCTCTGGACCGCATAGGCATCCACGTCGTCGCGGCTGAAACCATATTTCGTCGCAATGATGTCCGCGCTGATGCCCTGCGGCACGAAATAGCTTTTGAGCGCGAACGATGGATCGCTTGCCCAGGCGCCCCCATTCGATCCCATCGGTACCCGGCTCATCGCTTCGATGCCACCGCCAACGCACATATCGGCTTCGCCCGATTTAACCTTGGCAGCGGCGATGTTGCAGGCCTCCAGGCCAGATGCACAGAACCGATCCACCTGCACGCCCGCCACGGTTTCGGCATAGCCTGCGTTCAGCGCCGCAATGCGCGCGATATCGCTGCCCTGCTCGCCGATCGGCGTGACGCATCCAAGATAGACATCGTCGACTTTGGCCGTGTCGAGACCGTTCCGGTCACGGATCGCCTCAAGCACCTGCGTGGCCAGCGAAAGCGACGTCGCCTCATGCAAGCTCCCGCTTGCCCGTCCCTTGCCTCTGGGGGTCCGGACTGCATCGAAAATATAGGCCTCGGCCATGTCCTTCTCCTGCTCGCGTCAGCTTAAGCGGAGCGGACACTCCCGCAAAACATGGGCTTCCGCAAGTGCTTTGCAAGCCGCCGAAAAGTGCCGTTCTGGATCTTCAGGCGAAAGCCTAGCTTGCCGTAACGACACCGCAAGCAACGCGGCCGCCGCTATTTCCGGAAGGGTCCGTCTTGTTGTCATCCGGGCCTGCATGAATCACCAGCGCCGTGCCGTCCGAATCGAGCAATCCCATCGGCCCCGAATCGAGCGTCGCACCAGCTATGGTGGTCTCTAGCCTGCCTTTGCCTTCCGGGCCGACGGTGAGATTGGGAAGGTCGCCCATGTGCGGACCCTGCGGTGACTCGGTTCCGTGCATCTTGTGCATGGGGTTCCAATGTCCCCCGGCCGAGGCGAAATCCGGCGCCTTGCATTGGCCAACGGCATGGAGATGGATGCCGTGCAAGCCCGGCGTCAAGCCGCTTGCGATCACGGTCATCTTAACGCCGTCACCCTTCTGGACAAAGGTCGCCTGGCCGACCTGCTGCCCCTGCCCATTGCTCAGCGTCGCCGTTACTGGCTTGCGCGATATATCCGCCGCTGTTGCCGTAGTGGCCACAAGGCCGGCACAAAGAATGAATGCAAAGCCGCGCATGGAACTCTCCTCGTTCAGGACATGCGCAGCTATGCGCTTAAACGCGCTGAATGCCAATGTTGCCAAGCGCCGCCTCGCACCTCATCTATTGGCCTGGAGGGTTCCCATGCGCGCTTGGACGATTGGATTGCTGCTCGGCTTCTCGATCGCCACGGCAGCTTGCAACAAGGGCCAGCCGGAGCAAAAAGCCGGCCCGATCACGCGCCAGGATATTGCCTGGCGTGAAGGCGACGTCGACGATGCGTTTACCGAAGCCCGTGAAACCGGCAAGCCCGTGCTGCTCTATTGGGGCGCGAAATGGTGTCCGCCGTGCAACCAGTTGAAGACCACGCTGTTCAAGGACCCGGAGTTCATCACCGAGACCCGGTTGTTCGTGCCGGTCTACCTCGACGGAGACAGTAAGGGCGCGCAAGCTTGGGGCGAACGCTTCAACATAACCGGCTATCCCAGCGTCATCATTCTGCGTCCCGATCACTCGGAGATCACGCGTCTTTCCAGCGCATCCGCCGCGACAGCTCTGGCGGACACGCTGCGTATCGCCGCAAAGCGCACCAAGTCATCGGATTTGCTGCTCAAAACTGCGCGGCAAGATCCGGCACGCCTTTCACCTGAGGATTGGCGCCTGCTCGCCAATTTCGAATGGCAGAATGATCCGCGCCACTTTGCCGACCCGGCGACGGCCGCACCGATACTTGATCGCCTCGCTGCCGTGGCGCCTGACCCCGCGCTGAAGCGCCGCTTCACTTTGTTGGCGCTGAGTGTCGCTTCGAAACCGGACGGCAGTGGCAAGGCAATGCTGAGCCCGGCAGACCAGCAAAGGCTCACCACCATTTTGCCGCCGATCCTCGCAAGCTATGCCGAGGTCAAGGCCAACCGCCAGGAACTGAGCCTCCTGACTGCGCCGCTGATCGCCGGCATTGCCGATCCGGCACAGCGCGACGCGCTCGGTGCGCAGCTTATAGCCGCGCTCGATCATGTCTATGCGGACAGCAGCCTGCCGCTGCCCGACAGGCTCGCCACTGTCCAGGCCGAGATCGATCTTGGCAAGGCGAAAACCGGTGCCGTTCCATCGTCCGTTTTGGCGAAGGTGCGGGAGCGCGCAGCCTGGGCGGACCGCACCGCCAAAGACCCAGCCGTCCGCCAGTCCCTGATCTCAAATGCCGGCGACCTGCTTGACGCCGCAGGGGACAATGCAGGCGCGCGCAAGCTGCTGGAGGCGGAAATTCCACGCGCCGCCTCGCCCTTCTACTATATGCTTGATCTTGCTGGGCTTGCCGAAGATGGCGGCGATAAAAAGGCAGCGATCACGTGGAGCCAGCGCGCTTATGAAGCGGCGCAAGGCCCCGCCACCCGGATACAATGGGCGATTGCCTGGTCCAATACGATCCTTCGTCTCGCACCCTCCGATAAGGCCGAGATCGAGCGGAGCGCGAATGCCGTGATCACCGAGCTCGGCAAGAGCCCCGACAGCTATTATCAGCGCACGCGCATCAAGATCGCCGCATGGGGCAAAGCCTTGAAGGCCTGGAGCAACCAGCATCAGGGCGATGCCGTTCTTCAGCATATCGAGCAAAAAATGGCGACGGTCTGCGCTACGCAGGGGGCAGCGCAGACGTCCTGCAAAGGCTGGCTGCAAACCGCGTGATTTGCTCCGGGACCAGCTGATCCATCGTGCCCTGCCGCCGTTGACGACGCCTGAGAGCGCCGCCCGCTTTCCTGCGCACTTTCATACCAGAAGGGCGGCCAATGGAGATCAGCGGGTTGCTTAATATTGCAAGGCAAGTCCAGCCGGGTATCGGCTATGGCGAGCCCGGATCATGACAAAGCAGCCATATAGATAGAAAACGCTCCCCGCGCGAAGGCGCCCGATAAGCGTCGTGCGAACGGGAAGACAATGCCTACACGATGAGGTAGTCGTGAGCCTGGATGTGCCAATCGGTCGAAGCCTGCGCGTGCGCATTGGCATCATTGGCCGCGAAGCCGCCATTGGCATTGGCGAGCCAGTTGCTGAGTGCGCCGCTGTCGTTGCGCCACAAGATGTCCTCGCGCCCATCGCCGTTGTAATCGCCGGTGCCGGCAATGTGCCAGCTGGTCGGCACGGTTGCATAGGCATTGGCGTCATTGCTGGTGAAGCCGCCATTGGCATTGGCCAGCCAGTCGCTCAGCGCACCGCTGTCGCTGCGCCACAATATGTCCTCGCGGCCGTCGCCATTGAAATCGCCCGTGCCGGCGATGTGCCAACTGGTCGGAGCGGTGGTGTAGGCATTGGCGTCGTTGCTGGCGAAGCCGCCATTGGCATTTGCCAGCCAGTCGCTGAGCGCGCCGCTGTCGCTGCGCCACAAGATGTCCTCGCGGCCGTCGCCGTTGAAATCGCCCGTGCCGGCGACCTTCCAGCTCGTCGAGACGGTGGTGTAGGCATTGGCGTCGTTGCTGGCGAAGCCGCCATTGGCGTTTGCCAGCCAATCGCTCAGCGCACCGCTGTCGCTACGCCAAAGCAGATCCTCGCGCCCGTCGCCATTGAAGTCGCCCGTGCTGACGACATGCCAGCTGGTGGCAACCTTGGTGAAAACATTGGCGTCATTGGCCGCGAAGCCGCCGTTCGAATTTGCTAGCCAGTCGCTCAGCGAGCCGTCACTGTTGCGCCACAAAATGTCGCTGCGGCCGTCGCCGTTGAAATCGCCGGTGCCCGCCATCTTCCAGCTTGTCGGGACGGTGCCGTAGGCATTGCCGTCATTGCCGGCGAAGCCGCCATTGGCGTTCGCCAGCCAGTCGCTCAAGGCGCCGCTGTCGCTCCGCCACAAAATGTCGCTGCGGCCGTCGCCGTTGAAGTCATTGTGCACCGTGCTTTTGAGGGTCAGATCCACCCCGCCCCCCGCCGCCGCCGTCGCGATAAAATGGCCCCCAGGAGAATTCGACAGCGTTAGCGAGCCGCCCGTATAGGTCAGCGTTGCGCCGCTTAGCTGATACTGCAAGTCCGACACGCTCGCATCGGTGATTGTGATGCGCTCTCCAATCGCCAAATCCGTGATTGTGTCACCGCTTAGTTCGGCCGCTGTACCAAGAAACCTGTCTGTCCCCGAACCCCCTGTTAGAGTGTCGCTGCCTGAGTTGCCGGAAACAGTATCGTCGCCGGCTCCACCGTTCAGCACGTCCGCGCCGCCGAGGCCGCGCAGGACGTTGGCGGCGTTATTGCCGTTCAGAACATTTGCGAACTCGTTGCCCGTAAGATCGATTACAGCTGATCCCGTTGCTGTGAGCGTTTCAATTTCCCGGCCGGTTTCCATGGACCATGAGATGCTGGTATTAACCGTGTCCGTGCCACCGCCAACAGCTTCGATTACCTTGTCATTGGCGTTATCCACAAAATAAGTATCGTCACCAAGGCCGCCCTGCATAGAGTCAGCGCCGGCACCGCCCGTGATCTTGTTGGCAAGCGCGTTCCCCGTCAGTGTAGCGTTGCCAGTCCCGGTAAATTCGAGATTCTCGACATTGGCCCCGAGGGTGTAAGTCAGGAGCGTGGTCCGGACCATGTCAGTGCCTTCATTGGAAAGCTCGGTGACAACGTCTCCGACACTATCGACATAATAGATGTCGCTGCCTATTCCGCCTGTCATTTGATCATTGCCGGTTCCGCCGTCGAGCGCGTCGTCCCCGCCGCCACCGTTGAGCGTATCGGTACCACCAAACCCATTCAGTCTATTGGCGGCTTCGTTACCGTTTAGTGTATTGGCGAGCTCGTTTCCTGCCAGATCGACGGCACCGAAGCCCGTTGCTGTTAGAATTTCGATCTCTTGGCCGGCCGCCATCGACCAAGAGACACTGGCGTTAATGGTATCGCTGCCCCCCCCAACGCCTTCCAGCACCTGATCACCGGAACTGTCGACAACGAAACTGTCGTTACCACTTCCCCCTGACATTGTGTCAGCGCCGATTCCGCCGTCCAACTGATCGTTACCAGCGCCTCCTGTAAGCGAGTCATTGCCGCCGTTGCCGTTTAAAGTGTCGTTATCTCCACCGCCGGATAGAGTGTCGCCAGTATTGCCGCCTGATATGGTATCATCTAAGCTGGAGCCGATAACCTGCTCAATACTAACGAAAGAATCTCCCCCGGGGCCAGAGCCAGGCGAGCCAAATGAAACTCCCAGATTAACGGCGATACCCGACGAGTAATGACTGTAATCTAGGGTATCAAAACCATTGCCGCCATCGAATGTATCACCGGCAACGCCACTTACAAACCAGTCGTCCCCTTCACCTCCATTGAATTCAACAGAGCTACCAGATGATATGACTGTATCATTACCGCTCGCTCCATCGATCTTTAACAAGGAAGCCTGTGTTCCTACGGTAATATTATCGTCAAACGCACTGCCGGTTAGGTGTGCGATGGTTTCAAAATTCCTTATCGTGCCACCGCCCAGGCTGAAGGGCAAGCTGCCCGTGACGTTACTCAGATCAACTGTAACGCCGCTCAAAGCGCCAGCCAAGGACAGATAGAGGATATCGTTGCCGGCACCTCCATTGGCGTCGTCGCCGTAGCCAATAGCGATTACATCGTCTCCGTCGTTGCCGAAAAGTTGGTCATGTTCGACCCCCATGTCATCCGCAGGGGTAATGCCAAACGGGGCAAAATCGGCCGATGTCAATATATCATTTCCCGCATTGCCATTTAATATGTCCGCGCCAGCACCTCCCACAATATCTGCTCCAGAACTATAGCTTATCGGCTGCGCAGCATAAATTATATCGTTGCCCTCATCGCCGAATACAATCCCGCCGTAATAGCTCGATTGTAGTTCAATCAGATCGTCGCCGCTTCCTCCATGGGTTTCACCATGCGAATAAATCGTGTCGTTGCCATCTCCTCCATAAGCTGCGGCAAATGTGTTTGTGTTGGTGTAAAGTATGTCATCTCCGGCGCCGCCATCGACACGTTGGAGATACTGGCTTCCGCGCCCATCGAGCACGTCATTGCCGTCTCCCCCATAAAGTACGCCAGTGGTGTAACCAGCCGTCAGATGATCATTTCCGCCGGCACCAAAAACAGCAGCAAATTCCGAATATCCACCCCCGCTGCCGACGTTGATATCGTCGTCGAAATTGCTTCCCTGTACCCAGCTGATATTTTCGATATTGGTTATTGTGCCTCCACCGACCGTCTGCGTTGGCTGGCGAAAATCGACGATAATCCCACTGGGAGCTCCGAGAAAGCTTATATAGAGATAATCGCCTCGGAAGTCGTTCGCACCCCCATCGACATCGTCTCCATAGCCAGCGAATAGACGATCATCGCCCGCTCCGCCCGTTAAAACATCGACATTTGCACCGGTATCAAGCAAGGGGGGTGAATAGGAATCGCTGTAATAGGGAATGCTGAACGCAGGCGATCGGTCAAAGCTATAAATCACGTCATCGCCATCACCGCCGTCCAGCACGTCCGCGCCTGCACCGCCTGCGATATCGTCATTTCCTCCGTTGCCGCTCAGCGTGTCGTTTCCGCCATTGCCGGTAATCTGGTCGTTCTCGAGGCCACCGGTGTAAACGTCGTTTCCGCTCGATCCGGTGAATACGGCCACTTTCATCATCCCCCTTGTTCGAGCGTCGCTAGGTCTCCCAAGATCCGGAATGACGCTGGCAGCACCGCAATCGGTTTAGGCTTAGTCCGTTCCAAGAAAAAGAATTAATAGCCAGCAATTCGCTCATGCAAAACGCACATTTTCAACCCTAGACACACCTAATGTTCCATTGCGGGACGTCGTTAAAGACGATATGGCGTTGTTGCAATGATCGGGACTGCATAGGTCACGATCCTATGCCGGACAGCGGGGGGCTGTACGACTTTTGTTAGTAAAAGCTCACGCTTCCGCAGTGTGAGCCAAGCGTTTATATTGGGGGGCGGGGCAGCTCAAATGCAGGAGTCGATTCGCCGCCGTCACCAGTCGCGTGCCTGGCATGAGCTCAAGCGCGCGCTGAAATATCCTGCACGGCTTGCTTTGCTATCGAGCTTCGCGCTCAACGTCGCTGGCCTCGTGACCCCCGTCTACACGATCCAGATCTATGACCGGGTGATGTCGTCACGCAGCATGTCGACACTGCTGGCGGTGACCGCGATCACATTGATTGCAATCGGCTTTACCGCCATGCTCGATCTGTTCCGCAACATCGTTTTTGCACGCGCGAGCGCAGCATTTTATGCGGAGCTGGAGGCCCGGGTGTTTGCCGGATGCCGGCATATGGCGCTGGCGGGCGGATGGGGTCGCAAGGCGCGGCCCATCGATGATCTGGAGATGGTCCGTTCCTTCTTTGGGAGTCCCGTGCCGGGCGCGCTCTTCGATTTGCTGTTCGTGCCGATCGCTTTGCTGGTCCTGTTTCTCATTCACCCGTTGATCGGCACGGTCTCGCTGTTCCTGAGTGCCGTGATCATTTTATTGGCCTTGTTCAAGCGGCGCGCGATGCAAAGTTCCGCGGAAGGGGCGGCCGCCTATGTCCGTGAGGCCACGGACATTGCCGAGACTTATCTCCGGGCGGTCGAGCCGGCCATCGTTATGGGCTATGCTTCGCGGGCGGAGCAACTCGCCGCGTCGGCCAATCGTGAAGCGGTCAAGGCGCAGGTCCAATCCTCCTCGCACGCCGGCAGCATTACCACCGTGATCAAGGGCGTCCGCCAGGCAAGCCAGATCGTCATCCTCGCCGTCGCTGCCGGGCTGACGCTGGATGGATCGGTCTCGGCGGGATCGATCATTGCTTCGTCGATATTGTTCGGCAAGGCTCAGGGCCCGATCGACCAGGCGCTCTCATCATGGCGTCAGGTCTTTCAGGTCTACGGCGCGTGGCTGAGGCTCGAAAGGCTTATCGAGGTTATTCCGGAGCGACCGACGACGATGCCGTTGCCGCGGCCGAGCGGCGCGATCGCGGCCGAAAATGTGGTGGCGCATGCGCCCGAAGGCAGGTCGCCCATCCTGAAGGGCGTCAGCCTTTCGCTCCAGGCGGGCCAATCACTGGCGATTGCCGGCCCCTCGGGATCGGGCAAGTCGACCCTGGCGCGGGTGCTGCTGGGGGCGTGGCCGGCGCAGCGCGGCATCGTGCGGCTGGATGGGGCTGACGTTTCGACGCTTGATCTCAATCTTGTCGGGCCCGCGCTAGGCTATCTGCCGCAAACGGTCGAGTTGATGCCCGGCAGCATAGCCGAGAATATTCGTCGGCTGGGGCCAGCGGACCCGGACGGCGTGATCGCAGCTGCGCTGCAAGCCGGCGCCCACGAAATGATTCTGTCGCTTCCGGCGGGCTATGACACGCTCGTCGGTGATCGCGGCTATGCCTTGTCAGGCGGCCAGCGGCAGCGGATCGGGCTGGCGCGCGCGCTTTACGGCAATCCCTCGCTTGTCATTTTGGATGAGCCGGAAACCGGCCTCGACCGCGAGGGCGAAAAGGCGCTGGAATATGTCATCGCCGGCTTGAAGAAGCGGAACGCAACCTTGATCGTGGTTGCGCATCGCCCTGCCTTGATCCAACAGCTTGATCATGTCCTGGTGCTGGTCGACGGGCAGGTTCAGAAATATGGTGCAACCGCCGAGATCCTGGCCAGGATGATGCCGCCTTCCGTGCACGCGTTGCGCGCATGACGATAAGCGCTGCTCCTTTTGCGGTCACGTCGGATGACAAGGCCAGTCTCGCTGCTGAGCTTGGAGCCTCGACCAACAGGATTCTTCGCATCCTCGGCATCTTCATGGCCGGCGCGTTCATTCTCTTTGCTGCCTGGGGCCTGTTCGTGCCGATCGCAAGCGGTGTCGTGGCATCGGGGCATGTCGGCGTTGAGAATCAGCGCAAAACCGTCCAGCATCTTGATGGCGGCATCGTGCGCGAGATTGATGTGCGGGAAGGCTCGCGGGTTCGCGCAGGAGACATATTGCTCCGTCTCGATGATACTGAGGCCAGGCTCGCCACCTCAGTGCTGCAGGGGCAGGTTGACGCGCTGCGCGCGGAACAGGCCGCCCGTCAGGGTGAACTCGCTGGGGCTAATGAAATCACCTTTCCAACCGACCTGAGAAACCGCCAGAATGAACCTAATGTAGCAGCCATACTGAAGACACAACGGACCGCATTCGAAGCTCGGCGCCGGAATACTTACGGTCGAAAGTCCCAGCTCGATCAACAATTCACCCAGCTTAACAAAGAGATCGCGGCCAATCGCGCGCAATCACAATCCCGTAACGAGCAGATCCTTTTGCTCGACAGCGAAATCCGGGATGTGAAGGGTCTGCTTGCGAAGGGTCTGACGACGAGAACCCGGCTATTCGCGCTCGAGCGGGCGGCGGCAGAATCACGAGGGGATCGCGGCGCTCTTGAATCGGAAGTCGCAAAATTGAAGGCTCAACAATCCGAGGTTTCAATCGCCTCAATGCAGCTGCAAAGGCAGTCCGATACGGACGCATCGGACGTGCTTCGTCAGGTGGAAGGGCAGCTCGTCGAGCTTTTGGATAAATTGGCGGCAGCGAAGGCGACTCTTGCTCGAACAGAGATCCGCGCTCCCGTTTCGGGTATCGTCGTAGGGCTGACGGTCACAACCGTCGGCGGGGTCATTCGCTCCGGCGAAACCTTGATGGACATCGTGCCGGCCGCCGACAAGCTTGTGATCAAGGCCAAGGTCGAGCCAAAAGATGCCGACGCCATCCGAATTGGTCAGCCGGCCAGCGTCCGTCTTGACGCTGGCGGGACGCGTTACGCGCCTGTTGCGAAAGGCGTTATTCAGAAGGTCTCGGCCGACAGCCTCACCGATCAAAGAACGGGGGCGAGCTATTTTGAGGTCGTGGTCGAGATCCCCGAAGCCAATTTGAAACAGATTCCTGCACATTTGGTGCGGCCGGGACTGCCCGCCGATGTGCTCATCGAAACGGGCAGCCGGACCGCGGTCGGTTACATGCTGGCCCCACTGTCGCGCGCGAGTTTTTCGGCGATGCGTGAGCACTGAGCTTACGTTCACAGCGCTGCAATCCGTTATCGAGCTACTTCTCTAACTGAGCTGACCATGTCAGGATGATCATAACTGATGTCGTGCGGCCGAGAACATCCGCTGTAACGCCATGCTCCCCGGCCTGATTCTTGATCCGGAACTCGAGGCCAAGATCAGCGAACTCGCGGCGATGACCCGGCGCCGTCTGCTCATCCCGCGCAACGGGCGGCCGGAGGACATTGCTGGGCTCGCTGCCTTCTTCGCCTCCGACGATTCCGCGTTCGTGACGGGTCAGGCGGTGAGCTGCGACAGCGGCTTGCTCAGCCATCGGCCCTTCTTCGCGGAGGAAATGGAGCGCGCCTGAGCGGCTGACGATTGAGGAGCGCGATCGCTGCCGGCGTGATGCGCGGCGGCGCGCGCCGACCACATGCGAGCGGCTGAAGGATGTGCCCCGTCGGCATCGGCAACCGGCTCCCACCTGTCCTAAACAGGCAAGCGGAATAGCTCGACTTGGCCTTGATCGGCGGACATATCAACCGGATCGACGATCTCTCCAACGACTGCCATGAGGGCGAGGCCTGCGGGGGCCCAAGAGATCAAGCTCATCATCGGGTGGTCAAGCGTGCGGGAGCGGGTCATGGGGTCGCTCCATCTTCGATGCGGAACTTGGTCTCAAATTCGGCGGTCGTGCAGCCTATCGTCGGTGAGGTTTCCCGGCTTCTGGCACTGGCACAACGGTCCCAGTGGTCATCCGCGGCAGCGTATCGTGGCAATCGGCGTCGGGTGCCACCGTGCATGGTGTTGGTTAGGATGAAGCCCAATCCGCATCTCCCATGCGCGGCGTACACCTGCCGCGCGCGGGCCGGCATGAAGCCGATCCAGAAAGGATGAATGCCATGACCTTCCGCCGGCCAGCTTTGTTCGAACTCAGCGGCGGCTGCAACTTGCGCGATCTCGGCGGACACGGCACCGCCGATGGCCGGAACGTGGTGCGCGGGTTGCTCTACCGTTCCGGTGTGCTCGCCTATCTCACGCCTTCGGACCAGAATTGCGTCGCCAGGCTTAAGCTGCAGACGGTGGTGGACCTGCGCCGTCCCGACGAGGTTGTCGCCGAGCCGACACAATGGCCCAAGCCGATCAACACGATCAGTTTCCCTGAGGACCCGCAGCATGGTCCCGCCCAGCGCGGCGCACCCTGGGAGAGTTCCACTACTCGCGAGGAAACGCGCACGTGGATGAAGCAAACCTACGAAACTATGCACGAATGGTTGCAACCACATCTGTACGCGATCTTCCACGCCATCCTCGAACGCGAGTTGCCGCTGCTATTCCATTGCGCGGCGGGCAAGGATCGCACCGGCTTTTGCGCCGGCGTGCTGCTCGGCCTGCTCGGTGTGCCGGAGCAGACCATTCTCTCCGAGTTCGCCTTTACCGACGAAGCCGTTGACCTCTATGCGTTTACGAAGAGCCATCGCGCCGCCGCCATGGGCGTCACCGATGCAGCGCATCCGATCGACCGCTTGAATCCCGAGGTTCGCGAGACGCTGCTCGCCGCCGATCCCTGTTACCTCAAGGCGGCGCTGGATCGGGTGGCCGAGCTCTATGGAAGCATCGAGGGTTATGCGCTGGGTCCACTCGGGCTGACCGCCAGCGAAATCGAGGATCTCCGCGGGCTACTGCTCGACGAATGAGCTGTCGTTGCGAGAAATGCTATCGTTGCGGAAATTTGGGAACATCTCGACACCGCTTATGCGACGAAGCTGTTTTTGGGGAGCTTAGCGGCGACGTACAGGGAGACTGAAGGGCGTGAACACCAAATATGCAAGCGACGAGCAGATCGCCGCACTGGCCGCTGAAGACGATGGAGGGCCCATTGCCATCGCCAATCTCCTGAAGTTCCACGTCACGGCGCAGTATCCGGCGCACGCGGCAGAGGCATCGCTTGGTAGATCCGGACGCGGGGCGTACCAGGTTTACGCCGAGGCCTTCGTCGCGCTGATTGCGGAGTTCGGCGGCTCCACCATCTATTGGGGCGATACCGTAGGCTATGCGATCGGCCAAGGCGATTGGGACGCAGTATGGATCAATCGCTTCCCTAATCTGGCGGCGCTACGTGCCGCATCAGCCGACCCGCGCTATGCCGAGATGCACCGCCATCGCGACGCGGGGTTGGACCACCAGCACGCAATAGTCACCAGGCCGCTCGAGACGTACCGATAACGCGCGCCAGCAGGCGGCGGCATGCGTGGGTCGCTGCCTGCAATCACTGCTCACCCCGTCCGCCAATGGTTTTCGTGAAGAAAGCAGCACCTGCCCCACACCCGTGGGTGCTGGCCGGATGATAGGCGAGTCCGGCAGCTCGACGCACCCATTCCGCATTGCCTGCATTCCGGTAGGACATCCCGGCGCATCTTCCTCGCATCCATATGCAGCGGTCATAGCCTGCCGAGGCACGGAGCCGCGCAATGCTGGAGAGGCCGGATGGGTATTGAGGAAAACAAGCAGGCGGTGCGCGACTGGATCGATGCGGTCAACGCAGGTCGCGAAGATCGAATCCTGGATCTTTTAACCGACGATTTCCGCTTTACCTGCATGGCCGTTCAGCCGGAATGGCTACGCCACCGCCTGGGACGGGAAGAGTTCGCGAAGGTGCCGAGCACCATGTCTCAGGTTCTGGTCTCGCCGATTCAGTTGCGGATCGTGGACATGACCGCTGAAGGAAGCAGGGTAGCACTCGAGATGGCGACCGACTCTATGTTGCGGAACGGCAAGAGATATAACAATGCGTACCATCTCGTCATCAAGTTGCGCGATGGCAAATTCTACGAAGTTCTGGAGTATAGTTGCAGCTTCCTGGTCCAAAGCTGCTTCGGGGTTGATGCGGTCCAGGCCGAGGCCACGCAGAACGCGTAGATCATCGCGCGATGGCGGGGCCTGACGAACGAGCTGCCGCAGCAGAACCCCTTGCGATGGCGGGTTGGCAGGTTCTGCCGTGATTCCACTAGCCCACATTGGCAGATTGCTGCTGGAGGCGTTGCCGTGGTGTGGCCAGGATGTCGGCGGCGGCGACCCGGCGACTCTTTTCCCGCCTGCAGCCTAGAGGGCGGGGGGCTAAAGGAAGGCATACGCGATCGCCGTTGTCACCCACAAGTTACCCATGACGATCTACCTCAGACTTCACAAGCCCGATCAGACCATCTAACTTGCTGCTTTTCCTATGGGAAACTGCGGCATTATGTATCAAACGCACCAAGGGAGAGCGGTAGGTGATCGCCGCCCTGCTGGCGATGGCGTTAGGTGGCGCTGTTCCCTTTCGGGCAGAATCTCCCGCTAGCAGCGTCATATTTCCCGTTGCCGTACCAATAAGAAAATCTAGTCGTCTGAACTCTATTAAAGATGTCTCTATAAGAGACCGCGCCAAATATGACTATACAGAGAGAGCCGGAAAGAAGTTCGGTAATTGTATCTTCCGTAAGGTAGTATTCGTAGTCGTCGCTATAGAAAAAAAGTTCTTGATTTGGATTGATAGATGTGTCGCAATCTCGTACCGTTACCACCATTTTAGTCAGGTCGGTTTCCGGTCTTTTATCGAAAATACCAATAAAAGCCTGGTGAATTACGTCAGACGCAGGTGTTTGACCGACGTTCTTTACGGCAATAGATCCGACGATTTTTTGATGGGGGCCTATTGTCAGACCGCCTGGCGCTGCGGAGAGATATGCTCTCAATTCTCGTTTGGCCGTATCCTCGGAGATTTCGTTGGCCTTTCTGGCGGCTTCCCAAGCCTTGAGATTGAACCACAACGTTACGGCGAGACCGATCGCCCCGAAGAAGGTGATCCAGAAACTCCCCTTTGCCCAAAATGCGCTATCTTCGGCGGCCTTAGCCGCGCGCCATTGGGCGCAAAGATCGGATTCGTCGTGCCCTTTTGGGTCATGGCATGGCTCTCGTTCTTCAAGGGCTTGGACATGTTTTCCGATCGGCGCAATGGCAGCCTTTTCGTCGTCGGCAGCATAGCGATAGCTGGGATACCGCTCTTCATAGGGATATTTTAGAGAGCCGAGCACAAACCCGAAGTCAGCAGCCCAAATGAGTGCGCCTAATCCAGCCGCAACGATGAGGAACCGATAGCCTCTAGGCATTGTATCAGAAACACCGCTGTGAATTTGCCCCGACTGAGCTTGTTCCTGATATTCGGCTCAGAGTCCACTACGCCGATTGCCGACAGCTTCTCGACCAGCTGGGCGTAAGAGACGTTCCGGCGCTTTAACTCTGCCTTGAGCAGGCCCTTCACCTTCGCTTCCCAATCCGAGTCCGGCATGACGTATCCTCTATGATGTAAGACATCATCATATGCGATACGATTGTCGTTGACAACGATGCATGAATGTCATTATATGCGATGCATAGGCAACGCAAACGATGACACAACACTTCCTCCTCTCGGCCAAAGCCCGCACTCTCAGCCTCAAGGCCGTGTTTACGATGGGCGAAGACAAGGCTTACGAGACCTTCTGCCAGATGCGCTGGCCGGAAACGGAAGGCGAAGCCGTGTGCCCGCGTTGCGGTTGCGTCGAGACGTACGACATTGCCACCCGCCGCAAGTTCAAGTGCGTCGCCTGCCATCACCAGTTTTCGGTGACGAGCGGGACCATCTTCGCGTCGCGCAAGATGAGCTTCACTGACCTTCTCGCCGCGATCTCCATCTTCGTGAACGGCGCAAAGGGCGTTGCTGCCCTCCAACTGAGCCGCGACCTGGATTGCCAGTACAAGACGGCATTCATTCTCACGCACAAGTTGCGCGAGGCGATGGCGCGCGAGCAGATGGACCGCCAGCTTAACGGCGTGGTCGAGATCGATGGCGCATACTTCGGCGGCTACGCGAAGCCGGAGAACAAGAAAGAGGACCGCAAGGATCGCCGGTTGCTCGAAAACCGGACCGGCAAGCGCCAGTGCGTCGTCATCATGCGCGAGCAGAATGGGAAGTCACTTCCGTTCATCGTCCGCACCGAAGGGGACGCCGTTCCCTATGTTCGCGATCATGTCGGCACGCTCGCCACGATCCACGCCGACGAAGGTTCGGGCTGGGATGCGCTGCATGCCGGTTGGGAGACCAAGCGCGTCAATCACTCGATCCAGTTCATGGACGAAGGCGTTTGCACCAATCAGGCTGAAAGCTATTTCTCGCGGCTCCGTCGCATGGAAGTCGGCACGCACCATCATATCGCAGGGCCGTATCTGCATCAGTATGCGCGTGAGGCTTCATGGCGCGAGGATAACCGTCGCGTTGATAATGGCGCTCAGGCAATCATGGTGACGTACGCTGCGATGGCATCGCCGGTCAGCCGCGAGTGGAAGGGGTATTGGCAGCGGGCGGCCTAAGGTTGGCCTACAGACGATAGCTGCTGAATGAGCAGCTTCTCTACAAACGCCGTCATTGCCGTCAAATCTGGCTCTCCTTGCACGGAAAATACGATGTCGGCAGCACGCAAAGCGTTCTGATACTCGTCCCGATTTTGCATAATCAGATCGATGACAGTTGGGGTGCCCGGGAGAACAAATCCAAGTTTCAGGGATAAGCAGGCATAACTGAATGCACGGGCAGACCGACCATTCCCGTTCTTGAACGGATGTACCCAATTGATCAGCCAAAGCGCATATGCAGCCATTTCAACCGCGCTATACTGCGCCCACCTACCTTGAATTTTGCCAAAAAAATCGTCCATCCATTTTTGGACTTCAGGGTGAGGCGGCGGAGTGTGAACTATGACCGTGCCCTTCTTAACCCAGACTTGCTCTTCGCGAAACTCCCCGGGCTTCGCCAATAAAAACAAGGTGGCGGTGCGATGGAACTCCTTGAGCGTTGTTAGATTCGGGGCGCCTTTGCAACCATTCTGATCGACACCAAAGTGGTGAATCAAAAACTTTACTAGAGCCTCTATAACGTTGACCTGATTGGAATAATTTAGAACTTCAATTTCATGCGCGGTGGTGCCGTCTATCAATTCCCAATTATCGTCGATCATGATGACCTACAAAAAAGCCCGCTCGGAAGCGGGCTTTGTATATAACGATACTCAGCTTATCAATCGGCTGGGCAACCCTCAATTTCATCGAGCAGGGTCTCCACTTTCTCCTTTGTGAGTGTGGAGGCGTGGCCCCGAAGACCCATCACCAAACTAACGCGCTGCGCGCGCCGTTCGGCCGGAGTCATTTTATGGTTGCGGGCGCGGTCGATGAGTTCGCTCAACTGGGCAGACTGGGCCATGTGAACTTCCTCTAACAACAATGCCAATACGGTTAGAACGCGCTGAGTTAACAACTCGTTCCGCCATCGTTTGCGACACGTTTGTAATTATTTGAACGATGGCCCGCTTTTATGACATCGTAATGCGCTACTTTCGCGGGGCCGTCAACGGCATAAAGAAATCTTTATATCGCTATCTGGAGGCATTCCGCCACTCTCCCTCACGCCCCACCAAGCTTCCTGCCAGACACCACCGCCGCATCCGCGTGCGAACTATGTATCGAAGGAGATATCCAACTTCGCAAGGCTGCGCCATTGTGTCGGGTATGTGTCCGACGATTCCACGCTGCGCCCCCGGTGCTTTCGCAGGGAGGCGTCTATGGCGTTCTGCGTGCGCTGGAGCACCTCGCGGTCTGGATCGTCATTACCCGTCTGCCGCAGCACTTCCCGCGCGATCTGGCGGACGGTCATGGGGCGCGTCGCCTGCCGCAACACTTCCATAGCGCGACGACCGCATGAACCGAACGGTACTGGTAGGGTATGTGTGAATGGTCGGACGGCGGGCGTCTGTTCCGGCTCCCAATCCTTCGACGTGTCCTTAAGCAGCATCGCGGCACTTTCGATCAGCGCTTCCAGCTTGGGAATTCGCGCTTCAAGGTTGGGCAGCTTGGCTTGCTCGCGCTGGATGCGCTCAATCTGAATCCGCACTTCCGCAAGCTCCCCGGTTAGGGCCGCGTACTTCTTTTTGAGCGAGTGCTGGAGGTTGGTCGTTCCCATCCCCGAAATTTAGCGAAAGACACGCTTTTTAGGGATTCTCACGTTGGTGCGTTTGATACATAATGCCGGGAAACTGGAGCGGGCGAAGGGATTCGAACCCTCGACCCCAACCTTGGCAAGGTTGTGCTCTACCCCTGAGCTACGCCCGCTCTGGCGTTTCGCTGCACGGCGGCAACGATTGGGTGCGCGCTCATAGCGCGCATGGCAAGTGGCGGCAAGGGCCGTTTTGTTCAGCTTCGACAGGGCAACCTTCCGGTGCCTTTTGGCTCAGCGGATCGTGATCCCGGGTCCGCTCGCTTCAATCTCAAGCGCAAAATGACCCGTCGGTAATAATATGGGCAAAGTGGACCGTGATCGTGCGACGAATGGAAAGTGCCGCTTGGGCATCGACCGGATCGGGAAGCACTGCGCATCGACGATGCGGGGATCTTGGTCGTGAGCCCGCCGCGGGATCAACTACCCAATTGAGGCTACGACTCTCACGTTATTCTATAGAGTGTATCAATAGGTAAAGGGTGGTCGTTTCGTCCCTCATTTGGACATTGTTAACTACGATCGAAGGTGGCGGCCGCT
>Ga0268265_10001215_pt1 | contig 22391 bp, 31 predicted proteins | sample KBSSwiS52_FD_190355 | JGI IMG/M metagenome (GOLD analysis project Ga0268265, IMG submission 190355) | Switchgrass rhizosphere microbial communities from Kellogg Biological Station, Michigan, USA - KBS Switchgrass S5-2 (SPAdes) (version 2) | ecosystem: Host-associated > Plants > Roots >... | reverse complement strand
GTACGCATCATGGCGATGTCTACGCGCTGGCCGCGCACTCCGGTGACGCGGCCGGCCCATTCGCCTTCGATGGGCGTGCGGCCTTCGAGGGTAAGGCCGAGTTCGGTGAAGAACTCCACGGCGGCATCGATGTCTTCCACCACGATACCGACGTTGTCCATACGCTTGACGGTCATGACGTTCCTTGGCGTCTACGATTGAGCTCAGCGCCGCGCGCGGGACGCCGCATATGACTTGACGCTATCTTCTCGAGCTTGCCCTCCCCGCTACACCGCTCGACACTCACTAAACAAAGCGTGAACGGCGTTGCTGCCTGGTCGAGACAGCGATCGAGGCTCAACAAGCATGGGCGAGCGGCCTCGGATGGGGACGGGAGCGCGGACAGCTCAAGCAGACTCTCAATCTCCAGCAACCATTTCGCCGCCAGCATCAAGCAACCACAGATTGCGACCGAAATTGCAATGATCCGTAGTGCCATGATGATGACTCCTGGTGCCGCCTAAACGCTCCGCTCGACGGTGTGAAGATACTGTCCAAACGTCGCCCTTCGCTATCTCATACCACCAATGCTTGGCTTACCTCGTTGAACGCGATGCTGACCTCGACGTTGCATAAAAACCTAACGCCATTGCTCACGCGCGTGCGTTTCGCACGTCGCGTGCAGCAATTTGTTAGGGGGCAACATGATTTCCGCCCGAGGAACCACCTGTGTACAGCACATGTAGATCAGGCTCTACGTTCGAGGCGAACAGTTTTGCGAGGTCCTCTCTTCCGAATATGGACACTGTGTAGATCAAACGGTTGTTATGGTCGAGTTGGTTGAACATCACATCTTCGACCGTAACGCTCAGATACGCTTTCGTAGGCGCGCCTTTTTCTGCTTGAAGAGCAACACATGGGAACCGCTCCTCGTGTCTCTTAGTATCGGCCGTTACGTGAATGTCCAGAATATCGTCGAAGCATGAGGGATAAAGTGGGTAGTAGTCATTGGCGAGAAGGAAGGCATGGATGTTCCCGAGCGCCAACACGTAGTTCTTCTGGTCTGCAACAAATTGCTTTGTGTACGTCTGCAGGCCCTCCAAGACTTTAGGCGGTTCGCCGTTGGGTCCTGCTTCGTAGTCTGCGCTTCGAAACTCATCTGAACACCCGCACACCAAGACGATGACGAGCAGCGTGCCAGGTAAGGGTTTGCGCATACCTCTGCTTGCCTCCTAACGTGACGCGTCAGCCGCGTGAGGGTTTCCGAGCGTCGGCTGCACGCGCTTGTTAGGCGGCATCCAACCTTTCATGGGCCTTCAGGCGCATAGTTACAGTGACCTTGGAAACTCGCGAGGCTTTCGTCCTCGAAGGTAAGATCAAGCGAACACCTGCAACATGGTGGGATTGGAAAGCTCCACCAATCAAGACTGTCAACCTGGGTGAACTCAGTGGTCGAAGCGCGGGAGTTATTGTTCCTTCCCGCGCCCGGTACGAGCACACCTTCGCGCTGCAACTCCAGTATGCGATTCCACACTTCAAGCTTGGTTGCACCGATGCGAAGTCCGAGTTCTCCGTCCGCGTAGGCTTGGCTGGTCTGCCAGGGCCAAGTGCTGAATCCTGTGGCGGCAGATGCCATCAGTGCAAGAATGGCGATGCCCGCCAACCCTGTTAAGCCAAGCACAAGTTTGCGCCGAAGTGGTGACATGCCGCCTAACGCCGCCGCTGTGCCGCGAGCGACGGCGCCTCGCCGGTGCGAGTCGGAACCAGCGGCTTGTTGGGCACCACTGCTCGGTCAGTGGATAGCGACGCGGACATGAAGCACCCAGCCAAAGATCAAGAACAGTATGAGTTTGGCCGCAGCAGATGGCCATGTCTCCGCTTTCCGAGAAAGGGACAATGCCACGCTTCCCGCGAAAGCAACGCCCGCGAAGGCCAGGCCTGGCATAAGGGCGTAGGGCTCTGGCGTTGACGACACCGGCGGCACAGCAAAGAAGAACGCGATGCCCAGCAGGCCAAGTTCAGCTATCTGTTTGTGCGTGTCGCGCATGGCCTTCTAGTGTGCTGCCCAACGCCCCGGTTCAGCGGCGGCGCGCTGACCTATGTGACTTGGCACTCTATCCCTCTCCGTCCGCTGCAACCGGTTGTTAGAGGGCGCCTCAGCAGAAGAACTTTCCTACCACTGGCCCGCCGTAACCGACAAGCAATGGCGCATCACATGCGAAAGATACGCCCACGGCTGAAAGCCGCCAAACGCGGTCACGAGACGAGAACCCCAACAAGAAGCCGATGAACCAATGCGGTTTTGGAATGATCCAGAGGGCCACAACGGACCATGCGATCCACCGGAGAGGCGCGTACACCACGAAGTAGCCCAGGTAGTCGGCACTCCTCGCCTCGCCCAAGCCCGCCGACAGTCCGCTCGATAGCAACCAAAGTGGCACAGCGAAAAGCAGCCCCAGCAACAACCTGGCCGCAACGAGCGCTATTGCGCGCCCGTTGACGCGACCAACGGGGCCCACAAGCCGAAGAATCCCAAGCCGAATGACGAAGAAATACGCGATCGCCTTGATGGCGAGCGTAACAAACAGAAGCGAGATCGGATCGTCGGTCACGAGTCCTTTAACACCGCCGTTCAGCCGGAACGCGCATCTTCGCGCGTGATCGGCTGCAACGGCTGGTTAGATGAAACAGTTGAGCCGGTGGCTCGCCAATAGGTGGTCCAGCCACGATTCTGGAGTTGCGACGAGTTGGGGACGCCAAACATTGTGATGAAAAAATTTAACACGTCCGCTGAACTCGCAGCGGCGTTCAGAATGATGACAGCACCTAGGATCCAAGAGTTCCAGCCGAGGTAATGCGATGCCAGCAAGAGCAGGACGGAAAGCAGTAAGAACGGCGCCAACAGGCAAAGCATGTGATTTCGCTTGCTGCGCGAACCCTCGTAATAAACGAAGAAGACCAAGCGAGTCGGCCAGAATCCGAGCGTTGTTCGATCTGAGAGACCTCTATCAGGGTTGATCGACGCATGTATGAGTTCATGCATCGCAATAGTACCGACGTATACCGCGATCAGGACTCCACCGGTCAGTCCCTCGCTTGAGATCTTCGTCAAACGGATCACGAACAAAGCCGCAATAAGGGCGAGCACCAGACTGAGCGGAAGGGAGATGAGCCGAGTGACCCACATCGGTGGTTCTCTAAGCTTCAGCCATCCGTCCTCGGCTGGGGCTTCGGCCGTCTCGGGAATACGTCCAATCTTGAACCGCATACTATCGTTTCATCTAACGTCTGCGCTCAGCGGCGTGCGTCTTCGCACGTCCATTGCAGCGCGTTGTTGGAGCGCATCGTGGCGCTAATGGGTGATGACACGATCCCGCGTGACATGAACTGCAGTTGCATCTCCCACCTCAACGTACTGTTCGCCACTTCTCAGCTCGCGTCCATCAGTGAACACAGCCACGACCGTGTATCCGCCCTCGCCGCAAACATGGTAGACGAAGCGTCTTGACTGACCACTTTCAAGTCCGTTCGTTCTCACCGAGCCAGTATTTCCGCAGGTGTGATACTCGACAGATATCAATGTCAGCGATTCCGCGCTGTCATTCACGACTTTGGTCGAAGCAGTCGGCGCTCCGTGTGGTATCCAGAGAAAACCCGCGACGAAGGCCACCATCGCCACGACGCAGCTGCTTCCAATCCAAACCAGAGTCTTCATGCGCTCTAACGCCGCCGCTGTGCCGCGAGCGACGGCGCCTCGCCGTTGCGAGTCGGAACCAGCGGCTTGTTATGCGGCGCCACGATGCAAGTGCTGCTGCGCGAGTTGCTGAATGAAGTCATAGCCCCAGAAACCTAAAAGTGGATGAGAACCCCATTCGTCACGTCGTGCATCGCGTACTGGTTCAGCTCCTCGAAGTAGGAGCGTTCCGTCACCGCCGTGAGCAGAAAGCAGCAAGGGCAACTCGAACCCATCGGCTTCGAGGGAGCGCTCGCCAAGAATTTCGCCGCCAGTTTCTGTGATAGCTCGAATGTGCATTACGCCGAAGGCAACAAACCCTGCCCCTGCGATTGACTCAGCGCTTGGCGCCACACTACCAACCCACCGATGCAACCCGCCGAAGAAAGCCCTGCCCTTCGCGGGAATCTCTGCCCCGTTGAGTTGGAGAACGCGCCCGCAAGCAAAGAGTCCAGCTCCGAAAGGGACACCCCAAAACTGGCCGGGCCGCAAAGGCGCGGTTGACTTCGGTCGAAATGGATACGTTTGGTTACGCTGCATAACGTTTGAGTTGAGCCGCGCCGAAGTGGACGCCAAAGGAAAGCGCACGCGTCAGGGGCGTCGGCTCCAGCCAATAGTTAGGCGTTGTTAGCACGCGGGTTCCAACCAAGATTCCTGATTCGCGTCCCCTTGCTACGCTGCGGTCGACCACGCCTGCTCAAACTCCTCCGCTGTGGCCGGTAGCCAATCCGCCGCCCGCATCAACTCCAGTGGTAGCAGCCACACCGATAGCGGGTGGTCCCAGCGCTCCTGTCGCCAACGAGATCGCCCGTCAGGAGCCACCGCGACGTATCGGGCCAGCCACTGTGAGCGGAACTCCATCAGGAACGCATCGCCTCGCCAGAACAACCAGCGACGGCGGCCAAGTGAGCGGAGGTACACCCGGTCAGCGTCCCGCAGGCCGTAGGGCTGCGACTGGTCCTCGGCAGCCTCCATCCGGTCGTACAGGATTGTGTAGTGAGTATCGCACCACGACCCCGTGTACGGCAGCGGGCCGGGGAAGTGACGTGCGTGGCCAGGCTTGCCGCATACCTGACATGTCCCGCAGTGCGTGGGCCCTTCCCCGCAATAGCAGTTCCGCGTTCGCTCAATCGCATCTGCCACCGGTCCGCCCTCCACCGCCTAACGCCGCCGCTGTGGCGCCTCGCCGTTGCGAGTCGGAACCAGCGGCTAGTTAGACTTCATTGAGACACGCCGCTGATGAGTCCACGCGCTAGGGCAAGCCGGTACTCGGCACTGGTCCCCAGCCGCATCGCCACCCATTTATACGCGGGGTACAGCACGGCTAGCGCGACGATAGGCATCAGAAACATGACGAGGCGACCGGCAAGCGGCCTTGGCAATTGTATCGACCAAGCGACTGCAAGCGGAGAGCCCAGCGCAACTCCGACGTACAGGCAGGCCACCAGCGTAAGTTGTCTCTTATAGATCGGATCGCCCAGAGCCTCAGCCATGAATGTATCGAACTCCTCTTGGGACATTCGATCCACAACTCGTTCCAACTGACTTTCCACCTCGTTACTCATGAGGTCTAACGCCGCGAATGAGCCGCGAGCAACGGCGCTTTGCCGTTGTGAGTCGGGCGACCGAAGGGAGCGAACTCGATTCGCTTGTTAGGTACCAGCAATTGCAGCGCACCGAGCACCATAGGATGGGCCTACCTTCGACGCTCAATGACCTCACCACTGACCTTGACAATACCGCCGTGCGTAATCAGCCATAGTCCGTGCTTCTTGAGTCCAGCCCTATCACAGATGTCGAGTTCACCGCGCTCATAGCTTTCGACTTCGAGCGCAACGTACGTGACGCCATTCATGCTGGTATTGCTCCATGTGCCGCTAGCGAAACATTCGTTGCCAATTTCGTCTGACCTGCTTGCATACGCAAAGGTACCGTCGCTCCGAAGCTCAAGAGATTCGCTCGCAAAGGGGTTCGAGTTCCTAAAGCGCTTAGTTGTCGTGCACGCTGAGATCAGCGCGACCAAGCACACTAGCGCGATTCCTGTGCTCTGGTTCATTTGGTGCCTAACGCCGCGGCTCAGACGCCGCCGACCAACGGGAGGGAAGCAAAACGCGCCAGCGTTTGCCGGTCGTTCTGCAGCCGCTTGTTAGACCACTTCGCCAACGACCCACTCATATGCGCTCTCGATCGTTCCATCGCTTACGGAGAACGAAGAATAGGCCAACCAATGCGATCAGCCCCAACGCGCACAGAACGATGAAGACCCCACCATACGTCCACGAAACCAGTTTTGCGGAATAGTACGTCTCGTTCCAACCACCGTGCAGCGCCCGAAACACTACGTCCGCCGCAAAGGACAAGAAAGCCAGCGCGACTAGCGAGAAACCGATGACTCGAAAGGCCAGGCTTTTCTTCATTTCGGTCGCGGTCGGTCTAACGCTACCGTTCAACCGAAGCGCGCGTCGTCGCGCGCGATCGGTTGCAATGGTTTGTTAGACGAAATGCCTTCTGCGGCAGATCGCCAGTACGAATGCCATCCGCGATTCTGAACCATGGACGAGCCGGGCAGGCCGAATGACGCAATGAAAAACCCGAGCACGTCTGCTGAACTCACCGAGGCATTCAGAACGATGACAGCGCCGAGAATCCATGAGCTCCACCCAAACTGATGTGCCGCCATCAGAGGCAGAATCGTAAGTACCAAGAATGGCGCGATGATCCCAAGCGTGAAATTACCCTTGCTTCGCGCACCCTCATAGTGAGCAAAGAACACCAGGCGAGAAGGCCACAGTCCGAGCACTGTTCTCTCGGAGAGCACCTCGATCAGGGTGAATCGCTGCGTGTACGAGTTCGTGTATCGCAATAGTTGCGACATATACCGCGAGCAGACCACCGCCGTTCAATCCTTGTGGTGTGATCTCGGTGTACCGTATGACGAGCACCGCAGACAACAGAGCAAGCACCAGACTTAAGGGGAGAGCAAGTACCCAACGGACTACCCACAGCGGTGGCTCTCGCAGCTTCACCCAACCGTCTTCGGCAGGAAGGTCGGCGATCTCCGGAATGGATCCAAGGTGCAGGCGCATGGCGGCTTCGTTTCGTCTAACGCCGGTGTTCACGGGCGCCGGGCGCGCAGTGCGAAGGCGTCCCGTGGAACACCTTGTTAGAGCTCCACTGCACGACCTTCTCCGTTGAAGTAATAGATATTCTCGTGCTTAAAGCCCCAAGACGAACCGCGTTGCCGCACATGCGGTTCGAAAGCAAACAAACCGGCGTCCCCAAGTAGCTGCTTGTTTCCAGCTTCGATGTAGCGCCGAGTCTCGCGACTGGATTCGATGCTGTGTCCAACGTTGCCCAAGAAATCGAGGTTCTCGAAGCCGTGGCGATGTATCTCTGCATTGGCGAATGTGAACAGCTCTTCAAAGCTTGTGCGCGGCGTGACAAAGCGCTGCATAGCCTCATGGAGGGCACTTTCAACTTGGGCCCCGCACATGAACGGTTGCGATGACGGAGTCGGGGTCCAGACGCCGCTCTCAACAGTAAATGATCGGGCGCAATCGCCCCAGATGCCATCTCGCAACGGGCTCAAGTCAACCGTTACGAGATTCATGAAACCCACAGCCTCTTGGCTCGGGACATACTCGCGGCCCGAAACTGAAAGGCAGCTACGAGAACCGAGCAGAACGAATGCCGGGCAGTCGTAATACCACGTGTCCGTAATACCACGCGCCGACAGCATGGCAGTAGCTCGCTTGGCGATGGAGTGTTCGGTGTCAGTAGACGTAATGGTTGAACCAAGGTCCGTAAGAACCGACTTTGCAATATTTTGGACGGCTTGGTGCTCGCGGACGTTTCCCATGGCCTTTTTTGGAGCTCTAACGCCGCGCTTCAGCCGCGCGAGGCCTTGCGAGCGTCGGCTGCAAGTGTTGGTTATGCGGCATGATCGCCCGCCAGACTGACTTCGAACGTTGGAAGAAACCGGCCGGGAATGCTGCCAGATTCTCGCATACCGCTGAGGACACCACCGGCAGCCAAGTAGAAACGCTCTGCGTTCGGGTCGCCCTGCACGATGAGCACCGTCGCACCCAACGTAGAAGCCACCGATTTCGCATCCTCGATAAGGATACGACCGAAACCCTTGCCGATAAATCGCGGCTCCACAAACAACGCCTCCAGCTCCACTGCTTGTCCGCTCTGAAGAGTCAGCGCGTAGAAGCCAATGACGGTTCCAGCGCTCTCGAGGACGAAGAAGCGCATGTGCTTGGACCGCAGTTGTTCCTCTCGATAGGACAGCTCCGCACGGCACGCCTCAATGAACTCAGGCGAGTACCCCCAATGCGCCTTGGACCGCAGGGCCAGCTCGCTCAGAAGTCCAGCCTCGCCCGCTCGAGCTGCTCGAATAGTGTGTGCGACAGCGACCATCTTCATGCGGCATAACGCTGCGGCTGTGCCGCGAGCAACGGCGCTTCGCCGTTGCGAGTCGGTACCAGCGGCTTGTTAGACTGTGCACTCACCTGCTGCTCACCGACACGCTGCCATCACTTTCGCAAACGTGAGCGATTGGTGACGCCTTGCCGAGACCAGCCTTGCCTGCAACGAACCAGACGCCACCTGTCAGAACCGCTGAATAAGGCTCCGAGGCAGCGACGCTCGGCGGCGCGAACACTTGGTGCCAATGTGCCTTGTCGTGGACAGCGGTTACCGAATGAGTTGAGGGGCATACGACAGCAGGCTCTTCAGCAGATGCCGACGAGAAAAGCAAACCCAGCAGCACAAGTACGCTCTTCATGTGCAATCTAACGGTTGAGCTGAGCGCTGCGCGCGCAGCAGTGTGGGCTTGGCACTTTATCTCCCACGCGTGCGCTCCAGCGAGGTGTTAGGTGCCTGAGACGACCTTGCTCGAAGCCAGCAAAAGCTCAGTGAAGAATACACAATGACCGCCAGAAGAAAGCTACCGAAGTATGCGAGAACGTTGAGTGGCGTTCCTTCGCATATCGGCTCAAACGGAGTTCCGATATTGTTGCAGGGAACGGCCAGCTGCAGCACCGAGTTCGGCCAGAACAGCACATGAGAGAGGCCTTCGGAGCCGGCGTTGAATGCGACGCGCGCGGCTAGGGCAGTAATCGCCGTTAACGCAATACCGCAGACAACAGAAAGTAGGACGCGACGCGAGATCACTTCATGCGCACCTAACGGCACACGTCAGCTGCGCGAGGCCCTGCGAGCGTCGGCTGCACGCATTTGTTAGCTCGCATACTCCACGCGGTCCTTCATGATAGTTCGAATGGTAGCGCCGTCGTTCTTAAAGGAGGCGCGCACTCGCCAGTCCAAGCTGTAGTTTCCACTTCGCAGCGCTCCTTGAATCGATGCTACCAAGGGCTCGTCAAGCGATTCTGCGCCGTCACAAACAAGTAGAACATTCTCCCCGTCCGTGCCTTCTAGCTCCAAGTAGAACTGGCCTCCGTCCGGGGCTTTGCGTTCCCGGCTGGCGGCGATGAGCAAATCGTAAAGCTCGTACTTGAGCTTCTCGAATTCTGCCGTGTGGGTGGCGTTGTACAGCCTGGCGCGTTCGACCTCCTCCATCGATTCAAACTCTGAGCTCACTGGCTCGCTCCTGCACAAAGTATGAAATGGCATGGGCCATGGCTACGATCGCCGGAAGGAGCAGGACACCAACGATGAGCGCCTCGTGCTGCTCCGACAGAAGCTCATATGCGACCGCCGCAACTCCAACAAGCAAGCACGCGGCAACCCTTCCGCTCATTTTGAGTCTGGCGGCAAAGAACAAAGCTATGTAGCCGATCAGAGCCGCAAGAACAACGAGAAGTAGCAACACCACATCCAACCAACTGATAACGACCCTCACTCCCTCGGGTGGCCCTGCACTGACGCTTAGGAGAAACATTGCGTTTGACAATAAGGCCATGGACGCCGGGACGATGCCAAAGAGAACCGTTGCGACAGAAACGAGCGCTCGTTTCATGGCAGTCATTGAGCTCGCGTGGTCTTTGGTCTTCTACGCGTAACTTGATTTAGAAGTACAGGTCATGACGCAGCGCTCTACGGCGCGGGTCGCTTGCTGCCCGACTTGTCACGCAGTGCCTTGAACTCGCTACCAGCCTTCCACTCCGGCCACTTTCCCGAGTTCGCGAGTGAGTGCCCGACATCGTAGATCAGCGCGACGTCGTTCGCCGTACCACTGAAGTCCAAACTCTCGCTCCATTCATCCTTCGGCTGGTGATACTTCTTCGCCGTGAACTCTTCGCGCAGCGCACGGCCTTTTTCCTTGCCGCCGTTCACGAGGTCCTCGCCCGAGGAGAATGAAACCGCCGGTACACCAGCCTTCGAGAACGGGAAGTGGTCGGACCGGTAGAACGAACCCGCTTCGGGCCGCGGATCCGGCGCGAGCGTGCGTTGCTGTTTGCGAGCCGCCGCGACGAACTCATCCACCAGGGTGTTCGCGCCCTGCGTACCGAAATCACGCGTAGCTCCACGCGTGCCGAGCGAATCCATGTTGATGTCAGCGACTGTCGTCTCGAGCGGGTAAAGCGGATGAGTGGCGTAGTACTCGCTGCCAAGCAATCCCTTCTCCTCGGCCGTCACCGCAAGGAAGAGAACCGAGCGCTCCGGCTTTGGGGCAGCGCTGAAGAGACGTGCGAGCTCGAGCACCGCAGCCACGCCCGTGGCATTGTCGACGGCGCCATTGAAGATGCGATCGCCCGTCTCATCCGGCTTGCCTATCCCGAGGTGATCCCAGTGAGCAGTGTAGACGACCGTTTCGTTCGGCCGCTTCGTGCCCGGTAACAGGCCCGCTACGTTTTTCGAGACCACCGTCTCGTGCGCGACCTTGTAGTTGGCGGACATCGTCACGCCCTTGAGTGGTACGGCGCGGAACGATTTCGACTGCGCCTGCTTCTTGAGCGCCTCGAAATCGAGACCTGCCTGTTTGAACAACTCCACGGCAACATCGCGCTGGATCCATGCCTCGACATCGACGTGCTCGTCGCGCGGATTTGTACGCAGGATGTCGAAGATCGTATTCGTGTTGGAGTTCTCGACCGTTGCCCAGCCGTACGATGCCGGCTTGGTCTCGTGCACGATCAGGATACCGAGCGCGCCGTGCCGCGCACCCTCCTCATATTTATATGTCCAGCGGCCGTAGTACGTCATGGCGCGCCCGCCGAACTCGCCCGACTCCGTTTCGAAGTCCGGGTCGTTCACCAGCACGATGCCGAGCCTGCCTCGCATGTCGACGCCCTGGTAGTCATCCCAACCACGCTCCGGGGCGGTCACACCGTAACCAAGGAACACCACCTGCGCATCGCTGAATTGCACTCGGTCGATGTTGGTCGCTGCCGCGCGGATCGCGATGTCCTTGCCTTGCGCCAGTGGGCGGCGCTGGCCCTTCGCCGTCGCGCTCATCTCTACTGGCCCGCTGATGTTGAACTGCGCGAGCGGCACGTCCTGCGTCCAAGCCCGCTTGCCCTCCTTCAAGTCGCCACCTGGCTGAAGTCCAGCCGCCTTCATCTGGTCGACGATGTAAGCAACCGTCTTCTGCTCGCCGGGCGTGGCGGGGCCGCGCCCTTCGAACGCATCGGAGGACAGAGTCTTTACGTGCTGGGAGAGACGAGCCGGATCGACCGTGACATCGGCGATAGCTGTAGCAGACAAGTGCCCTGCAAGGCACAGGACGAGTGCGGAAAGGACAGTCCGGATATGCATGGTTGGATTTCGACGCGTGGTGTTCATCCATGCATTGTACAAGGTCAGCCCTTCGCACGAGTGTGGTCCATGATCCAGTTCGTCTCCCACTGTTTGCCGTCCACCGAAAAAGCCTGCTCCCAGCGCAGGGCGTCGTTACCTTGGCGCGTATACAGGAAGCGGGCCTTGATCGGCCGGCCGTCGTCCGTATCGTCGCCATGGAATTCGCCGCGGTCGCCGCTGAACCCTCCGACCATGGGCGGATTGAGCTCGCCGCTGCGGCTGTTGATCCAATAGATGAACCACTGACGCTTCTCCAGAACGAAGGTGCGCAACGTCACTCCGGACCAACCCTTCGTCGGGAAGACGCCCTCGTCGATGTTGACGACGCCGCCCAGGCGGTTCTCGGAACGGAATGTTGCCGGAAAGACGTCCCAATCATCGCTGCCGATCCAGCGCTTTTTCAGGCGACGATTGACGATGTTCCAGGTACCGACGAAGAAGTCGAAATCGTGTACGTCGCCGGTCGGCAGGGTGTCGTTGACAGGAGTTGCCGCGCGAGCGGGGGCTCCCGTGGCTGCGCTGAGTAACAGGCTCATGGCACCGGTGCCAGCGAGCGCGCCAACCAGGATTTGCCGTCGGGAGACTGAAACGAGTGGCGTCATTGTCGCAGTGGGCCGGATCATGTGAGCAACCTCGGTCGAAGGAGGCGCGCAGGGTGTGCGCAATTCACAAGGGCGTACAGTGCCATTTTGCTAGCAGCGCGCCGGTCCAGTCGTGATACAAATGCATGGCATATCCACGGCAACGGCTCGGCACAACAAAATGTCCAAACCGGCACGCCTCGCTCTCCTCTTCGGTCTGTTGCTCGCCCTGAGCAGCACAATCAGCTTCGCGGCGACTTGCGAAAGTCATGACGTGACCATCACGCGCGACGATTGGGGCATCGCGCACGTGCGCGGCCGTACGGATGCTGACGCGATCTTCGGCATGATGTACGCGCAGGCCGAGGACGACTTCAATCGCATCGAGACCAACTATCTCGTCAGTCTCGGCCGCCTCGCCGAGGCCGAAGGCGAAAGCGCGATCTGGCAGGATCTCCGTCAGCGGCTGTTCATCGACAGCGACACGCTGCAGGCTGACTTCAGCAAGAGCCCGGAGTGGCTCAGGAAGCTCATGGGCGCCTGGGCGGCAGGCCTCAATTGCTATCTCGCGACGCACCCGCAGGTCCGCCCACGTGTCATTACTCGCTTCGAACCGTGGATGGCACTGAGCTTCAGCGAGGGCAGCATCGGCGGCGATATCGAGCGCGTGCCGCTCAGCCAGCTCGAGGCGTTCTACGGCGGCAAACGGCTGGCGATGACGGCCGACGAGCACGGCTTGTTGTTTCACGAGCCGCAAGGATCGAATGGCTTCGCCATCGCGCCCTCGCACACGAAGAATGGTCATGCGCTCCTGCTGATCAATCCGCACACCAGCTTCTTCTTCCGCTCCGAGCAGCAGGTCACGAGCAGCGAAGGGTTGAACGTCTACGGCGCCGCTACGTGGGGCCAGTTCTTCATCTACCAGGGGTTCAACGAGCACGCCGGATGGATGCATACCTCGAGCGGCACCGACAACGTCGACGAGTTCGCGGAAACCGTCGTCACCGATGCGGGCAGCAAGCACTCTTATCGCTATGGCAAGGAGCTGCGGCCCATCAAGACCAAGGTCGTGACGCTCTCATACAAAGCCGCGAACGGCACGCTCGCGCGACGTAGCTTCACCACATACGCCACGCATCACGGTCCGATCGTGCGTGAGGCGAATGGCAAATGGATCGCCTTCGCACTGATGAACAAACCCGTGGCAGCGCTGCAGCAGTCGTTCCTGCGTACCAAGAGCAGCGACTACGCCAGTTTTCTCGAGGTGGCGCAGCTCAAGGCCAATTCCTCGAACAACACGCTGTTCGCAGATTCGAAAGGCACGGTGGCCTATCTGCATCCGCAGTTCATGCCGATCCGCAACGACCGGTACGATTATCGCAAGCCCGTCGACGGCAGCGATCCGGCAACGGATTGGCACGGTTTGCACGATCTGGACAGCCTGCCCCACGTCGTGACTCCAGCCAATGGCTGGGTGATGAACACCAACAACTGGCCGTGGACGGCTGCCGGCGCGGACAGCCCGAAGGCCGCCAACTTCCCGCGCTACATGGACCAGGACGGCGAAAATCCGCGCGGGCCGCACGCACAGCGAGTGCTGGGTGCAAGAAACGATTTCACTTTGCAGACACTGCTCGCCGCCGCCTTCGATTCCTACTTGACTGCGTTTGCGCGGCTCATTCCATCCGTGTTGACGGCGTACGATGGCCTGCCGCAAGGCGATCCCGCGCGAGCGAAGCTCGCAGGCCCGGTCGAGCTGCTGCGCAGCTGGGATTATCGCTGGTCGCTCGATTCGAAACCGACGTCGTTGGCCGTGTTCTTCGGCGAGGCGCTCTGGTCCACCGCAGCTGAGCCCGCTGAGGCAGCGGGGCTCTCGACATGGGACTACATGGCCGATCGCACGACGCCCGCGCAGAAGCTCGCCGCGCTCACGCAAGCGGCGGATCGACTGACACAGGATTTCGGCAGCTGGCAGGTGCCATGGGGCGACATCAACCGCTTTCAACGCAACGATGGCGCCATCGTGCAGACATTCGATGATGCGAAACCGAGCACGGCGGTGCCGTTCGCCTCCTCGCAATGGGGCTCGCTCGCCTCCTTCGGTGCCAGGCGGTATCCGGGAACCAAGCGATACTACGGAACCAAAGGCAACAGCTTCGTCGCCGTGGTCGAGTTCGGTCCGAGCGTACGCGCGCTGGCGGTCAGTATCGGCGGCGCCAGCGGACACCCCGAATCGAAACACTTCGTCGATCAGGTGCAGCGCTACGCCAATGGCGATCTGCGCCCGGTGTACTTCTATCCAAAGGACCTCGAAGGTCACATCGAGCGCAGCTACCGTCCCGGGGAAAGCGGCAGCGGGCCGTAGCCCTCTTCGCTCATTTCTTGAAGATGCTCTTCGGCAGCCGCACGTGTACGCCGTGATTCGGCTTGTCGACCAGCTGTGTCACCGCGACATTTCCAGCGATGCTCACCAGCTGATACGCCTGATGCTGCGTGAGATGTTTCTCGGCGACGAGAAAATCGATCATCTCCTGAATCGCACCTCGCGTCGCAATCGTCAGATCCGGGTCGGTCGCCATGCTGATGTAGTCGGTCGGCGTTTCCGCGCGCGGCCATGCAAGCATCATGTCTTTGCGCACCGTCAAGCGTAGACGGCCGCGCAGCGAGGTTTCGATTGCGGTTTGATCCACTTCGCCGTCGCCCTGCGCAGCATGACCGTCGCCTACCTCGAACAGCGCGCCGGGCACGAACACTGGAATGTACAGCGTGCTGCCGGCCACCAGCTCGCGATTGTCGAGGTTGCCCGCGTGGCGGCCGGGTGGATTGCTGCTGACACGACCAGCGTCCGCCGCAGGCGCGACGCCCATGCTGCCGAAAAACGGGCGCAGCGGAATCACGATGCCGGGCAGGAACTCGGCCGTCATCTTCTTGCGATCGAGCGCAATGATCTTTGCCGGCAGCGCCTTGTCGCAGTTGTCAGGAAGAAATCCGTTGCAGCCGTTGTAACCGTAATCGAGCGCCAGATCGATCGACAGCACATTCACTTCCAGCACGTCGCCCGGCTGCGCGCCCTCGACAAAGATCGGGCCGGTGAGGATGTGTCCGCCCGGCCCACGCCGCTCGCCGGTCACCTCCTCCACTACGGCCCGCAGTGATGCCTGGATCTTCTCTTCGGCAACGCCGGCGCGCTGCAATCCCTGCGGCGTGTTCGTCAACAACGTATCGACGTCGACGATGTCACCCGATGCAATCCGCAGCGCCGGCTGCGCCTCGGACCAGTAGTACCCATACGCAACTGTGCCGGGCGTGATCTCGAGCCGATGCGTCTTGGGTGCTGCTTGCAGCGAGTGTGCTGCAAGCAGAGCGATACTGCCGGCGAGAACCGCGCACCTCATACGCCGCTGTTACGACTTCGCTTTCAACTGCTGAACAGTTTCGAGCGCCTTCATCACATTTTCGGTCGGTGTCACGCCGCCAATCGTCGCCGCGATCTTGCCGTCCGACGTCACGACAAATGTCGTGCGCTCAGCGAACCCGTGATCCACTTCGTTGCCCTTCGTGTCCTTGATCCCGGGGACGTTTTTGACGGTCAGATCGTAGGATTTCGCGATGCTGCCGCTCGCATCCGAGGCGACCGGGAACTTGCCGGCGCAATATTCGGGATCCGCGGAGAACTGATTCAAGCGCTGAATGCTGTCGAGCGAGACGCCGATAATGGTCGCGCCGGCGGCCGCGAACTTCTCCTGATTCACCGAGAACGTGTGCGCCTGCACGTTGCAGCCCTGCGTATACGCCGAAGGGTAGAAGTACACGACGACCGGCCCCTTCTTCAGCGATTCCTTGAGCGAGAACTTGAATTCCTTCCCGGCCAGCGAGGCCTGCGTGGTGAAATCGGGTGCGCTGTCGCCGTCCTTCAAGGCGGCCAGGGCGGGCAGGCAGATCGCGGTCGAAATGAGACAAGTCAGTAATACACGTTTCATGGTCGTACTCCTCCGGAGCTCTGGAACACGCAGTGTAAGGCAAACAGTCAGGTCTCATTCAAGCCCAAGGCTTGCGAGCCGTGTGGATCGCGACCCCATATCGCCGCAGTCGGTGTTCAGCGATGGCCAGCATCTTGGCGCTGACGTCGGATGCCACAACCGTGCGATCAGTCGTGGATTCGTGCGCCAGCAGTCGCAGGATGATGTCGCCGGTTCCCGTCGCGCCGTCGAGCAGCGTCGTCCAGCGTTCGCTGACGATGAGTCTTGCAACCCGGCGTTTCCAGAGACGATGAATGCCGAGGCTGAACAAATCGCACAACAGGTCGTAGCGGGACGCGATCCGTCCGAAAACGTCATCGCGCTGCCAGGCGAACTCAGCCGCGTTCTCAGTCCTTGGAGGCGCACTGACGTCGATGCTCGTCATACGTCCTCATGTGCGCTCACTGCAGCGACGAAAGCCACGATGCTTGGTTTGACCGCGGGATGCATTTCGACCCATGCCGGATCCAGATACTCGGCAACGGATCGTCCGTCGAGAAGGCGCGAGACGGCTGCAATCTGCGCCGCTTGAAGCAGCGTATGAGCTCGATCCACGACCTTCTGAGCGAGAGCCGCGTCAGGCTCGGCAACGACTTCCGCCCGCTCCTTCTGGATAGCGAGAATGAGCTTCCCAGCAGCGATTGCGACGGGACTTCGTTTCCTGGGCATGGGCGCATAACCTAACACTGAAGGCTGGTTGAAACCGGGCTTCCCCTGTGTTTCGCTTGCACTGTATGAACGAGTGGATTCTCTACGTGATGTCGTGGGCCTCCCAACTGTCCGGCTATCCGGTCCCGGACAAGCTGCCCGAGGTGCGGTGGGAATCGGAAGGCTGGTTCAGCCATCGGGTGTGCAAGGACCACCTTCCCTGTCCGATCTTCGGGCTCTATGAAGACGCAGACGTGATCTTCCTCAGGGATGACCTGACCGATTCCGCCAAGGATCACGTGGCCGTCCACGAGTTCGTTCACTACCTGCAACATCAGAGCGGCCGGTTCGACCTCACCAATTGCGTGGATTCCGACAAGCGCGAGCAGGAGGCCTTCCGCGTGCAGAGCCGCTTCGTCGCGGAGGTCCAGAACGGGTTCACGAAGTTCCTGCCCAATCACCTGGCTTGCAAGCCTGAACCCTAGCCTCGTTCGTTGTCAGCATCCCGCGGGTGATCAGCAACTGCGCGAGCGCGTACGTGATCCACACCAGCGGCCCGACCCACGCGGCTTGCCACAAGAACTTCTCGAGCGAGATCAGGCTGTCGGAAACCATGAACAGCACGGCGCCGAGTGGCACCTCGATCGCGCGAACGCGCAATGAGAGCATCGCCATCGCGACGATCGCCGCGATGTAGAGCATGACCGGGATTGCCAACGCGCCCAGGTTCGGCCAGAGCACAGCGCTGTACGCGGCCGCGAACGTCGGAATGACAGCGAGCATCACCTTGCGTCCACGGCTCATCGGGGTCGCTGCGCCCTTCGTCGCGAGCACGAAAACGACGGCATAAAGCACGTGCGTCACGAGAAAGCTCGCGAGGCCGGGGACAAACAAGCGCTGGCCGTCGTAGGCGAGAAAAGCGTCGCCCGCCGCCGAGAAAAGCAATGCCAGCGCGAAGAGCTGCAGCTTGCCGCGAAACGCCACGATCGCGAGCAACACGCACATCGATGTCTTGAGCGCCACGTCGCCTGCATACGGACGCGGTAGCACCAGATACGCCAGGGCCACGGCAGCGGCGATCCAGAGGATCCAATTGGAAGTGCGGGTCATGGCGAATAACGTAGCACGATGACAATATTCGGTTCGCAGTTCAGGGGACTTGCCGGAGCATCCGATGACAGACTTCAGTCGACGTTCGCTGATTGCAGGCTCCCTTGGAGCCGCTCTTGCCTTGCCATCGATGGCGCGCGCCGTCGAAGGGTGCGGGGAACAGCCCAACACCGCGCCGGCGCTGCAGCCGCCGCGTCTGCTGACAGATTGGGCTTGGCTCGGCAGATATCGTCAAGCCAACGCAGAGCTCAAATCCAGCGGTGCCAATGTCGACGCGGTATTTCTAGGTGACTCCATCACCGAAGGATGGGCCAGTACGGATCCGGGCTTTTTCGCGAGGGCGAATGTAGGCCGCGGCATCAGTGCGCAGACCACGCCACAGCTGCTCGTGCGCATGCATGCGGACGTCATTGCATTGAAGCCGCGCGTCGTGCACATCATGGCCGGCACCAATGACATTGCTCAGAACACCGGGCCGATGTCGCCGGAGGATTCGAAGAACAACTTCATGGCGATGTGCGAGATCGCACGCGCTCACGGGATCCGCGTCGTGCTCGGTTCCGTACCGCCTGCATCGAAGTACTGGTGGCGACCGGACCTCCAGCCCAAGGCGGCAGCCATCGAGTTGAACGACTGGATGCGCGCCTATGCGAGCGAGATCGGCGCGATGTACGCCGATTACGCCGCCGCGCTGACGGACGCCAATGGGAATGTGAAGCTCAGCCTCGCAAGGGACGAGGTGCACCCGACAGCTGAAGGTTATGCAGCGATGCGCCCGATCGCCGAGGCGGCGATTCGCAAGTGACCGCCTCGCGCCACTTGCGGACTCATTCCGCAGGCGTGGCTGCGCGATTCAGCGCGTCATCTGCCTTCGGAATCGAAGTGACGACCTGCGGGCACCGCAGGCACACAGCACCGCCCTGTTCGGCAAACCATCGACAGCTCGGACGAATCTGACACGGCGGCAGAGCATCGACGATCGGCTCGAGCATCGCCACGATCCTGTCTCCGAGCCGGCAGCGCTTCCCGTCGAAATGGGTACAACGATGCTCCTCGCAGGACGCAGCGAATCGGAAGACCTGGGTGGGCGCAAGCGAGCCGAGTTGCTTCAGGGCACTCAAGGGCACGCGGACCTCTGACTTGAGGTACGCGATGCGCGGTGCGCTCTCCGATCCGGTGAGGACGCCGAAGATGCGTGCGCCTGCCATGTCCGGCTGCGCGCTGGGACACTCGAAGCGGGCAGCCTCGCCCACGTCGTTCACGGGGGTTATCGCCCGATGATGCGCGGAAGTCCGCCACGTTCGATGTAGCCGCAGAGAATATCCCGGCCAATCTTCGCAACTGCTGGCTGCGCCCTGCTGCCCCTCAGTCTGGCACTGCGGGTGACGTCTTCTGCGAACCGGTAGACGTCATTCAGATCGGCGGCGCGCCGCACTTGTCGGCCGATGATCTCCCAGCGATCCAGGAACGTCTCATCTTCAACGACGACCTGGTGCCGGCGTGCAGCGATACGAACTGCCTTGTCTATGGATCCGAGGAGCTTGTCGACGGAAACCGATTGCGCCCTGCGTGCGACCATAAAGCACCCTCCTCTAGCATCGCGCTCTGCCCTGCTCGTGAACGAGCCGCGCGTCGCCTATCGTTGGCGAAAGTACTCTGCTTGCGAATATACGCGCGCATTCGATCGAATCAATCGGTGGTGCGGGCAGCGAAAGATGCGCTGCGCTGCAATGTCTCGCTTTACGCATCATCTAATTGCAGGTGCGGTTGCATCCGGTCCGGGGCGCGCACGGGTAGGAGCTCATCAGAACGAGTGATCGCTGCAGAGTACGGAATCACCAGCACGTCGCACTCTGCTGCGCGCAGCAGTCGGTCGGCAACACTGCCTATCAGGAGTCGCTTGAGCATGAACCACCGGCTTGCTCCGATTACCAGCAGTTCCGCGAGTTGATGTTCGAGCACGGTGGCGATCGCCGCAGCCGCGGAATCGCTGCGCACGATCACATCAGTTCTCCCGGGCGGCAGCCCGGCATCCGTGATCATCGTCTGCAGGCGTTGCCGTGCGCTCTCCTGGGCGCTGACCTGGTAGCGATTGATCGAGGACTCGTCGAGCCCGACCGATCTCATCATGTCGTCGTACGATGGATGGACGGCATGGATGATCGTCGCGCTGACTGAGTCGAGCGCACCCAGACGGACTGCAGTCCGCAGCATCGGCAACGATGCACTGGAGATATCGGCGGCGACTGCAACGCTTCGCGCGCGCCGGTCAAGGCTTCGCGCCGGTCCCTTCAGTTCTCGAAGCTCAATTCCGCCGCGAGCATGGCTTCGCACGTATCGGGATGGCCCAGGGCGTCAAGGCGGAGTTCTTCGCGATCTCTTCCGAGCGCAAGATCAGACATCCTGCTGTCGTCGCGATGACCGATAGTGCGCGTCAGCTGTTCGCCCGCAGCTGAGCTCACATCCTGGAATCACGCGTCACAGGCCTAACGCCGAAAGACCTGGGTGATCATCCGGGCGCCTGCCCAGGGGCCAATGGTATTTGCGCTCGCTTGCGGCGATGGGAAGGTCGTTGATGCTCGCGATGCGACGCTGCATGAACCCTCGATCGTCGAACTCCCAGTTTTCGTTGCCGTAGGAGCGATACCAATTGCCCGAGTCGTCGTGCCACTCATAGGCGAAACGAACGGCAATGCGGTTGCCCTGACAGGCCCAGAGCTCTTTGATGAGCCGATACTCCAACTCCCTGGTCCATTTGCGAGTGAGAAATTGCTCGATCGCCGCTCGGCCGGTCAGGAACTCGGATCGGTTGCGCCAGATGCTGTCGGGCGTGTAGGCGAGCGCTACTCTGCGCGGATCGCGCGTATTCCAAGCATCCTCAGCCATCCGCACCTTCTGAATCGCGGTCTCGGTAGTGAACGGCGGCAATGGCGGGCGGGGTTGTTCGACAGTCGACATGGGTCTTGCTCCGATTCGTCGTGCGAGCGCCAGTATCTCATGCGGTGAATGGCCATTCCGCTGCAGTAAGCGGTCTCGGTCGTGCGGTCGCTCGCACCTACACTGACTCCCATGAACCGCCGTACGATGATGATTGCTACCGCGTGCGCCGCAGCCTGCGCCGCTGCTGCCCGCGCCCTGCCACAAAGCTCCGACAGCTCGCAGCGGCTGAACGCTCTGTTCGATCAGTTCATGCGGGAGAATCTGGATCTTTCTCCTCTGCAGGTGACCTATCTTGGAATGGATACCGGGGCGCGCGCGACACAGAAGAGCGCCATCGACGATGGATCTCCGGCGGGAATCGAGCGGCAAAAGGCGCTGATCGCGAGCCAGCTGGCGCGTCTGAAAGCCTTCGACCGCGCGAGCCTCAGTGCCTCGGATGCGATCAGCTACGACGTCATTCTGTTCGGGCTGCGTACCACAGATGCCTCCAACAATGCGTTCCGCTACGGAGTCACGGGCTTCTGGTCGGTTGGCGCCGGACAACCCTATGCGCTCAGCCCGCGCACCGGCAGTTATCAGCAACTGCCCACGTTCCTGGACAATCAGCACGTCATCGAAACGAAAGCCGATGCGGATGCGTATGTCGCCCGCCTCGCTGGCTTTGCGACTGTGCTCGACCAGGAGATCGAGGCCGCGCGCCGTGATGCAGCTATGGGTGTTACGCCGCCGGATTTCGCATTGGCGAAAACGCTGTCGCAGATGCAGAAACTGCGAGCGTCGACTCCCGCAGAGTCTCCGCTTACCGCATCGGTCGTGCGGCGGACCCGCGAGAAAAACATCCCCGGCGATTACGCGCAGGCAGCGAGCCGCGTGGTACAGGACAAGATCTACCCGGCGCTGGAACGTCAGATCGCCTTCGTGACCGGGATGCAGAAAAAAGCGACCCACGACGCCGGAGTGTGGCGACTGCCCGATGGCGATGCGTACTACGCGGCGTCGCTCCTCGCCTGGACCACCTCGGCAAGCAACCCTGATGAGATTCATCGGCTGGGTCTGGAGCTGGTGCAAGACCACGCCGCGCAAATCGACACGCTGATGCGCATGCTCGGAATGACGCAGGGCTCGGTGGGCGAGCGGCTGCGCGCGATGTTCGCGGACCCGAAATATCTGTATCCCAACACCGATGCGGGGAAGGAACGCCTGCTGGCCGATATCAATAGCCGCGTGCAACGCGTGCGCGCCAGGCTGCCGGATTACTTCGGAGTCGTGCCCAAAGCCGACGTCGTGATCAAACGCGTGCCGAAGGAAACCGAGGTGTCTGCTTCGGGCGGCGCATACGACAGTCCCTCGCTCGACGGCAAGCGCCCCGGAATCTATTGGATCAACCTGCGCGATACGGCCGAGAGGCCAACCTGGACGCTACCCACCCTGACTTACCACGAGAGCATTCCGGGACATCATCTGCAGCTCTCCATCCAGCAGGAAGCCGATCTGCACCTGATACGCAAGACAGCCTTCTACAGCGGCTATGGCGAGGGCTGGGCCTTGTACACCGAGCAAGTTGCGGCGGAGATGGGCGAATACGATGACGATCCTGCCGCGCACATAGGATATTTA
>Ga0268265_10001214_pt1 | contig 22398 bp, 23 predicted proteins | sample KBSSwiS52_FD_190355 | JGI IMG/M metagenome (GOLD analysis project Ga0268265, IMG submission 190355) | Switchgrass rhizosphere microbial communities from Kellogg Biological Station, Michigan, USA - KBS Switchgrass S5-2 (SPAdes) (version 2) | ecosystem: Host-associated > Plants > Roots >... | reverse complement strand
CGGCGCAGTTGATCAGGATCCGCTCCTGGCCGTGGGCCGCGCGCGCCTTCACGAAGCCGGCGTCGACCTCTTCGTCGGACGTGACGTTGACCTTGCAGAACACGCCGCCGATCGACTTGGCGACCGCTTCGCCCGCTTCGGCGTTCATGTCGAAGATGGCGACCTTGACCCCTTGGGCGGCGAGCGCGCGCGCGGTGGCTTCGCCGAGGCCGGAGGCGCCGCCGGTGACGACGGCGGCGACGGATGAATTCAGTTCCATGGGCGCGTCTTTTCCCTTCTCGTGTAATGGGATGGCGATATGCGGAAGGCCTTAGACCGATGAGCGCCGACTCAAAAGCATCACCCGACGTCAACGAGGAGGGATTCGACCCCCGGCAGGCGATCGACCCCAGCCGGGCCCTGACGCCGGCCGTGGTGCGGCTCAACGAACAGCGGGTGGAACGCGGTTTCTGGCCGAAGTTCCGCAAGGTGGCGGCGAAGATCCCCTTCGCCGGCGACGCCCTGGCCGTCTGGTACTGCGCCCGCGACGCCGAGACCCCGACGGCGGTCAAGGGAATGATGCTGGCCGGGCTGGCCTATTTCGTACTGCCGGTGGACGCCATCCCGGACGTGCTGGCCGGCGTCGGGTTCACCGACGACGCGGCGGTGTTCGCCGCCCTGCTGGCCATGGTCGGCCGCCACCTGAAGCCCCGCCACAAGGCCGAGGCCCGCGCCTTCCTCGACCGGATGGCGCGCGAGCGCTGAGCGCTATCCCTTCGGCGGCGCCAGGACCGCGAGCGGGTTGGGGGCCTTGGAATTCCAGGAATGCGTCGGCCCCACCGTGGCTCCGCCGTCCACCACCAGGTGGGTCCCGGTGACGAAGGACGAGGCGTCGGAGGCGAAGTAGAGGGCGGCCTGGGCGATGTCCTCGGGCAGGCCGGCCCTGGCGATCGGCTGCAGCGCAGGGCCGACCTCGGCGGTGTGGGCCGCCAACTTGTCCGCCGCCTCGCGCGACAGCCCCATGGAGGCGCCCATGATCGAGGTGGCGATGATCCCCGGGCAGATGGCGTTGACGCGGATCCGGTTACGGGCGAGCTGCGCCGCGGCCACCTTGCTCATGTGCAGCACGGCCGCCTTGGCCGTGGAATAGGCGAGGGGCCCCCAGCCGGCCTCCAGGGCGGCGACCGAGGCGGTGTTGATGATCGACCCGCCGCCGCGCGCCTGCATCAGCGGGACCGCGTGCTTCATCCCCAGCATCGGCCCGCGGACCAGCATGGCGAACAGCGCATCCCAGGTGTCGGCGTCGATCGACGCCACATAGCCCATGCGGTCCGCGACGCCGGCGTTGTTGAACAGCACGTCCAGCCCGCCGAACGTCGCCTGGGCCTCGGCGATCGCCGCGGCGATCTGGGCCTCGTCGGTCACGTCGCAATGGGCGTAGCGGACCCGGCCCTCGAACCGCTGTTGCAGCGCGGAGCCCTTCTCGTCCTGGATGTCGGCGCAGACCACCTTCGCGCCCTCGGCCACGAACAGCTCCAGGCTGCCCAGGCCGATGCCGGAGCATCCCCCGGTGATCAACGCGACCTTGCCTTCCAGACGTCCCGCCATGCTCGACCCTTTCCAGACGTTGCGGCCTGCGATCCTACGGGGCCGGGTCGACCATCACCACGACCTTTCCCAGCGCCTTGCGCTCGGCCAGGCGGGTGATCGCCTGCGCCCCTTGCGCCAGCGGGAAGCGCTCGGAGATCCGCGGCCGGATCTGGCCTTTGGCGTAGAAATCCAACAGGTCGCGCACGCTCTCGGCATAGGCCTGCGGGTCCCGCTCGGTCCACGCGCCCCAGAACACGCCGGCGATCTCGGCCCCCTTCAGCAGCGGCAGGTTCAGCGGCAGCCGCGGGATGTCCCCGGCCGCGAAGCCCACCACCAGGTAGCGGCCCTCCCAGGCGATGCTGCGGAACGCCGGCTCGGCGTAGTCGCCGCCGATGGCGTCGTAGATCACGTCCGGCCCGTCCGGCCCGCAGGCGGCCTTGAACGCCTCCGAAAGCTCCCGCTGCGCCGTCCGGTCGAGGCGGCCCGCGGGATAGACGACGCCGGAATCGGCGCCGGCGCCCCTGGCGAAGTCGACCTTCTCCTGTGTCGAACAGGCCGCGACCACCGTCGCCCCCATGGCCTTGCCCAGCTCCACCGCCGCCAGGCCGACGCCGCCGGCCGCGCCCAACACCAGCAGGGTCTCGCCGGGCTTCAGCCGCCCGCGGCGCCTCAGGGCGTGGTGCGCGGTGCCGTAGGTGAGGATGAAGGCGGCGGCCTCGTCGAAGGGCATGGCCTGCGGAAACTTGATCAATCGCGCCGCGTCGACGACGACCTCTTCCGCCATGCCGCCGAAGGTGGTGTGGCCGAGCACCCGGTCGCCGGGCTTCACCCGGGTCACGCCCGCGCCCACCGAGGCGACGATCCCCGCCACCTCGCCGCCCGGCGCGAACGGCCGCTCCGGCTTGACCTGGTACTTGTCCTCGATGATCAGCACGTCGGGAAAGTTGACCCCGCAGGCCTTCACCGCCACCACCGCCTGTCCGGGGCCGGCCGTGAGCGGGGCCACGTCCTCGAGCCTCAGGCTCTCCGGCCCGCCCGCGGCCTTGCTCAGCAGCGCCCGCATATCGCTCTCCCGTTCGGATGGGCGCGGACGCTAGCCTAGCGCTTGGCGGTGCGGAAGCCTCGCTCCTCCCCCGAAGCGAAGACTTCGGGGGAGGGGGACCGCGAAGCGGTGGAGGGGGCGCAAGGCCATAGTCGCGGCGTTTGAGGCTATGCGCCCCCTCCGTCACGCCCTGCTGCGCAAGGCGCGCCACCTCCCCCGTCCTCTTCGGGACAGGGGAGGAGCAAATCGTCGCTCGCTGGTCAGTCGGCGAACGCCCCGGCGGCCAGGCGTCGCGCGTATTCGCCCACGTCGGCCGGCCAGGTCGCGGTCAGCGCCTCGAAGCGGTCGCGCTCGCCGGCGAACAGGGCGCGGATCGCCTCCTCATAGCCGGCGGCGTCGCCGGCCAGGGCGGTGGCGAACCGGTACGCCGCCTCCTGCGCCTGCCGCTTGCGCTGCGGCCCGGAGGTCTCGCGCCGCGCCGCCTCCACCAGCCGCCGCAGGGCCGCCGAGGCCCCGCCGGGCTGGCGGGCCAGCCACTCCCAGTGCCGCGGCAGCAGCGTCACCTCGCGGGCCGCCACGCCGAGCTTCGGCCGTCCGGGCCCGCGCGGCGGCGCTTCGACGCCGCGGAAGTCCAGGTCGACGACCTTGCCGCTGTCGTCGTCGAACACCAGCACGGGGCGGCCGGCTTCCACGGCGGACCTCACGGCCGCCGTCACCTCGCCGAGCAGTCCGCCGGCGATGCGTCGGCCGGCCTCGAAGGCGGTGCAGGATTGGGTCGCGTCCATTGGCGAGGCGCCTCCTTGGTCAGGGCGGCGGGATATCACCCGGGTGTAATCCCTGTCAATATCACCCGGATGAAATACGCGATTTGGCGGCGCGCCCCCGGCCGCCTATATTCGCGCCTCCTCCAGCCGACGGGATCTGCCTTGGGCGTCACCCTCGACCTTTCGCGCGCCGCCGCCGCACCGTTGCGGCCGAACCTCGCCGGCCTGACCCGCAAGGCGCTGGCCGAGGCGCTGGTGGCGGCCGAGGTGGTGCGGCCGGACAAGGCCCGCATGCGCGCGTCCCAGCTCTGGCGCTGGATCCACCACTACGGGCTCACCGACTTCGACCGGATGACCGACGTGGCCAAGGAGACCCGCAGCGCCCTCGCCGCGCATTTCACCGTCGCCCGCCCCGAGGTGGTCGAGCGCCAGGTCAGCCGCGACGGCACGCGCAAGTGGCTGATCCGCATGGCCCCCGGCGTGGAGGTGGAGACCGTCTACATCCCCGACGTCGGCCGGGCCGGGGCGCTCTGCGTGTCCAGCCAGGTGGGCTGCACGCTGAACTGCACCTTCTGCCACACCGGCACCCAGGCGCTGGTGCGCAACCTCACCGCCGCCGAGATCGTGGCCCAGGTGCAGGTCGCCCGCGACGACCTGGCCGAATGGCCCTCGCCGAAGGAGGACCGGCGGCTCTCCAACATCGTCTTCATGGGCATGGGCGAGCCGCTCTACAACCTGGACGCGGTCGCCGACGCCATCGCCATCATCGCCGACAACGAGGGGATCGCCATCTCCCGGCGGCGGATCACCGTGTCCACGTCCGGCGTCGTTCCGGAGCTCGAGCCGCTCGGCGAGCGGACCCAGGCGATGCTGGCGATCTCGCTGCACGCCACCAACGACGCGCTCCGCGACGTGCTGGTGCCGCTCAACAAGAAGTATCCGATCGCCACCCTGATGGCCGCGATCCGGGCTTATCCCGGGCTCTCCAACGCCCGCCGCGTGACCTTCGAATATGTGATGCTGAAGGGGGTCAACGACAGCCCCGCCGAGGCCAGGGCCCTGGTGGGCCTGCTCAAGGGGATCCCCGCCAAGATCAACCTGATCCCGTTCAACCCCTGGCCGGGGACCGAGTACGCCTGTTCCGACTGGGGGACCATCGAGGCCTTCGCCGCCATCCTCAACCGCGCCGGCTACGCCTCGCCGATCCGCACGCCCCGGGGGCGGGACATCCTGGCCGCCTGCGGCCAGCTGAAGTCGGAGAGCGAGAAGCTGCGCGCCAGCGCCCGCCGCAAGCTCGCCCCCGCCGAATCGCCCGGCGGCTGAAGCCATTGCCCCACCGGCGCTGGTCCGTGCTAACCCACATCCCAACACCATTCGCCCCCAGACCGCCCGCCCAAGAGCGCTGATGCCGCCGTCCCTGTCGCCCGAGATCCAGGCCTTCGCCACCGGCTTCCCGCTCACCCTGCTGCACGCAGGCGTGACCACCCTGATCCTGTTCCTGGGCGCGCTGGTCTATGTGATGCTGACGCCGCATCGGGAGATCACGCTGATCCGGGAAGGCAACGCTGCGGCGGCGGTGTCCCTGGGGGGCGTGCTGGTGGGCCTGGCCATACCGCTCGGCGTCTCTCTCAACGCCTCCACCTCCATGATCGAGATCGCGGTCTGGGGCGTCTCCACCGTGGTGGTGCAGCTGCTGGTCTTCCGCCTGACGGACCTGCTGCTGCGCGGCCTGCCGCAGCGCATCCAGGAGGGCGAGGTCGCCGCCGCGGCCTTGCTGGTGGGCGCCAAGCTCGCCACGGCGATCATCCTGGCCTGCGCCGTCGCGGGCTGACCGGCGTGCATTTCCCCAAGCTGCCCGACTGGGTGATCTACGGGGCGGTGGTGGTGGCCCTCCTGGTGGTCGCCGTCGGCCGGCAGGAGCGCGCCGACGCCCCGCCGCCGCCGCCAGACGACGTCGGCGACCCGGTGCTGGCGCCGGCCTCGCCCTTCGACCCCGCGGTGGAGGTGGATGTCCCCGACCAGGTCTCGCCCGGCGCCGGCACGGCCTTCTCGGTGTCCGACACCGGCGTGTGGATCACCGCGCGGCATGTGGTCGACGGCTGCCGCACCGCCGCGATCGTGGTGGGCGACGGCCGCGGCGTCGCCGCCACCGTCAAGATCGACCCGCGCGGCGAGGCGGCGATCCTCACCACCGACGGCGGCGCGCCCGCCCTGCCGCTGGCGCTCACCGAGACCCTGCGCCGGGGCGAGCGGGCCTTCCATCCCGGCTTCCCGCAGGGCCGGCCGGGCGAGGCCACCTCGCGCCTGCTGGGCCGCGAGAACCTGGTGGTGCGCGGCCGCGGGGCGCGAACGGAGTCCGTCCTGGTCTGGGCCGAGACCGGCCGCACCGACGGGCTGAAGGGCACCTTGGGCGGCCTCTCGGGTTCGCCGGCGCTGGACCGCGCCGGGCGGGTGATCGGGGTGACGGTGGCGGAATCGCCGCGCCGCGGCCGCATCTACACCACCGCGCCGGAGACCGTCTCCGGCGCCATCGCCCTCTCCGGCCGCCACCCGGCCGGGTTGGCGCTCGGCGAGCCGATCACCGTCGACAACTACGGCCGCGTCGCCGACGCCCTGCGCCGCGACCTGCGGGTGGCGCAGGTGATCTGCATGACCACCTAGGCGGCTGCAGGCGCCAGGGCGGCCTGCCGGGCGTGCAGGCGCGCAAGGATGATAAACAGGATCAGCGGCGGGATCGCCATGGCGCCGGTCGCCACGAAGCAGGTGGCGTAGGCGCCCAGCAGCCCGTGGCTCGGCGTCAGCGCCTCCACCGTCGCGCCCGAGAAGCCCTTCAGGAACTTGCCCAGCATCGCATAGGTGGACGACAGCAGCGCGTATTGGGTGGCGGTGTAGCCCAGGCCGGTCAGGCTCGACATGTAGGCCACCAGGGCCACACCGGCGAAGGACTGGGCGAAGTTGTCCCCGGCCATCACCGCGCTGAACACCGGCAGGTCCGAATTCACGCTCAGCAGGGCGAAGGCCGCGGTGCCGAACCCCTGCAGCACGGCGCCGATGATCAGCGTCGGGAACAGGCCGAGCCGGATCGCGCTGAGGCCGCCCGCGGCGATGCCCACGAAGGCCGCCACCAGCCCGATCGAACCGCGCACCGCCGCCACCGCGTCCTTGGTCAGGCCGAGGTCGTGATAATAGGGATTGTACATCGGCCCCATGACGAAGTCGGGAAGCCGGTAGAGCGCCACGGCCGCCAGCATCAGCAGGGCCACCCACTTGTGCTTGGCGAAGAACTCCACGAAGGGCCCGACCACGGCGTCGAAGAAGCCGCGCAGCGTCAGCAGCGACGACTTGGCGTGCATCACCATGTCGGCGCGGACCGGCTCGCGGGCGAACAGGCTGGCGGCCACGCCGATCCCCATGGCGAGGCCGAACGCCAGGTAGGATCCGGGCCAGCCGATCCGTGCGGCCACCGCCAGGATCAGCGCGTCGGTCGCCAGCAGCGCGATGCGGTAGCCGAGCTGGTAGGCCGAGGCCAGCAGGCCCTGTTCCTCGCCGTTGTCCGCCGCCTCGATCCGCCAGGCGTCGACGACGATGTCCTGGGTCGCCGAGGCGAAGGCGGCGACCACGGCGAAGGCGGCGACGGCGGTCAGGCCGTGCGTGGGCCCCACGGCCGCCATGCCGATCAGGCCGGCCCCGACCACGATCTGCGACAGCACCATCCATCCGCGCCGGCGGCCCAGGCCGCCGAGCAGCGGCACGTCCACCCGGTCGACCACCGGTGACCAGAGGAACTTGAAGAAGTAGGCCAGGCCCACCCAGGACAGGAAGCCGATCGCCTTCAGGCTGGTGCCTTCCTCGCGCAGCCAGTAGCCGAGGGTGTTGCCGGTGAGCAGGAACGGCAGGCCGGAGGACAGCCCGAGCGCCAGCATCACCGCCACCTTGGGCTGGCGCAGCGAACGCAGCACCTCCATGGCGGTGCGGCGTTTCTTCGGCGTCTCGGCGGCGGTGGTGGAGGTCGTCGCCATGGGATTTCCCTGGAGCTGGAGACCGGGAGCCGGCGTCAGCCGACCTTGGCGCGAGCCGCGGAATCCGTCCAGCGGCCCTTGGCCCAGCGCGCCAGCATGCCGCGCAGGGCGTCGGGCGACAGGGGCTTGACCAGGAAATCGTCCATGCCCGCCGCCAGGCAGGCGTGGCGATCGTCCTCGAAGGCGTTGGCGGTCAGCGCCACCACCGGCGTCGTCACGCCGGAGGACCGCAGCCGCTGCGTCGCCTCGACGCCGGACATCCCGGGCATCCGCATGTCCATCAGGATCAGGTCGTAGCGTCCCACATGCACGGCGGCGATCGCCTCCTCCCCGCCGCGGGCGTGGTCGACCGCGCAGCCCTCGCGGGTGAGCAGGGTCCGCGCCAGCATGGCGTTGATCGGATTGTCCTCCACCAGCAGCACATGGGCGCCCGGCGCCGCGGCGTGGGCGATCCGCTCGTCGTCCGGGCTCGGGCCCTGGCCGGGCTCCACGCCGCCGGCGGCCAACACGCGCTCGGCGAGCGAGGCGCGGCGCAGCGGCTTGATCAGGTAGCCCGCGAAGCCCGCCTGCCGGTACCTGGCGATCCGCCCGCGCTCCTCCGGCGCCAGCAGGATGATCGCCGGCCGGTCGCCCGGCGCCCGCAGGCTCCGCCGTCCTGCCGCCAGGCGGTGGTCCATCAGAATGACGTCGCCCGAGGCCAGCGTCTTCGCCAGGGTCTCCAGGTCGGCGGCGACCTCGGCGCGGCCCCCGCAGGCGATGATCTGCCGGCGCGCGGCCTCGCGCACGATCGGATTGGGCGAGGCGACGCCCACCGTCCGCCCGGCCAGCGGACGCGCCACGCGCGGTCCGGCGACAGGCTCGAACGCGGCTTCGAACCAGAACTCCGCCCCGCCGCCGCGGGCGGTGTCCACGCCGGTGGCGCCGGACATCGCGGTGGCCAGGCGCCGCGCGATGGCCAGGCCCAGGCCGACGCCGCCCAGCTGCGCATGCGCCGGGTCGGCCTGGGCGAAGGCCTCGAAGATCATCTCGCGGTGGGCCTTGACCACGCCAGGCCCGGTGTCCTCGACCCGGAACCGCAGCCGCCCCGCGCCGGCGCGGGCGACGGACACCAGCACTCCGCCGGCCTGCGTGAACTTCAGCCCGTTCGCAGCGAAGTTGAGCAGGATCTGCCGCAACCGCCCCTCGTCGGCCAGCACGCGGCCGATACCGGCCGGCGCCGCCCAGGCGATCTCCAGCGCCTTCTCCCGCGCCCGCGGCGACAGCAATTCGCAGACCGAGCGCAGCAGGCCCTCGATGTCCACGGCCGCCAGGTGCAGGTCGACCTTGCCCTCCCCCAGCTTGGCGAAGTCCAGCACGTCGTTCACCAGGCCCAGCAGGTGCTCGCCGCTCTCGCGCAGCGCGGCCACGTAGCTGCGCTGCTCGGCGGTGAGGCGCGTGCCCTCCAGGAGCCGCGCCATGCCGAGCACGCCGTTCAGCGGCGTGCGCAGCTCGTGGCTGAGTGCGGCGAACTGGTCGGCGGGGATCGGCTTGGGGACGGCGGGGCGCGACATGGCCCCTGAATTACCCCGCCGGCGCTTAACGGCCGGTCAAACCGTCTCCGACTCGAACCGCCCCGCCCGCGAATCGGCCCCCGCGGCGTTCGGCGCGGCCAACTGTTCGGCGAGCGCCAGCAGGGCGGCGCGCGTCCGCGGCGCGGTGATTCGCGCATAGGCCTGCAGAAGCTCCAGCGCGCCCGGCGTCGCCAGGGCGCGAAACACGTCGTCGCTTTGCGCGCCGTCGCCCTCTTCGCCGACCAGCCAGCCGACCGTGGTGCTGAGGGCCGCAGCGGCCGCCACCAGGGTGGAGCCGGAGACGCGGTTCACGCCGCGCTCGTATTTCTGGACCTGCTGGAACGACACGCCCAGCGCCTCGGCCAGGTCGCCCTGGCTCAGGTCGAGCTGGCGCCGACGGGCCCGGACCCGCGCGCCGATCGCGAAATCGACGGGATCTGGGCCTTCGGCGTCTTTGGGTTGCATGCGGGGTTCTCCATACGACGTACAACTTACCCTGGGTTTGGGCGTGATTGATAGCAACGTAGACGAGACGGCCAACGAAGGGTTTACTGTTCGCCGTATGCGAGTATTTGGCCCATGCCCGATCCGAATATCGACCTGCTGACGCCGCGTGAACGGGAGTGTCTGCGGCTGGTCGATCAACATCTCTCCTCGAAGCAGATCGCCCGTCAGCTGGGCATGTCCAAGACCTCCGTCGACACCTACTGCGACCGCGCGCGCCGGAAGCTCGGCGTGGGCGACCGGTACGCCGCCGCCCGCCTGCTGGCGGCCGGTGACCCGGGCGGACGTGTCCTGATCGGATCAGGACACGATCCGATCAGGACAGACAACCCGCCCGCCATCTGGCCGGATGACCTGGCGGCGGGAGGCGATCTTGATGGGCGATTGGCGGAACTTCGAAGACCGGGTGGCGGTGGGCCGAGCGCTCCGCCTGCGTCGGGAAATCGACGCGTTCGAGGCTCGTTGGCCGACGCCGGTCGCCTCGGAGGAAGCGATGCCGAGCTTCACGTGGGTCGAGCTGGAGCGACAGCTCGTCGATCTGGCGGCCACGGACACACAGGCGGAGATGGCGCGGCACTTGGTTTCGGCGTCGCGCAAACTGGCGCCCTTCAAGCCGCCGGAAATGGTGCTTCGCGAAATCCTGTGCCTGACGTGGGTTCTCTTGGACGAGAACTTCCGTCCGGAGGATGGCGATGGTCCGGCGGACACCAGCTAAACCCGCTCGCGCGCCTGGGAGCGATCCTCGCCATAGCCATCATTTCGGCCATGGCCTTCGGCTCTGTACTGGCCGGGCTGCACGCTCTCAAGGACCTGATGTAGCGCCGTCCGCGGCGTTTCAGTTGGACTTCCTGTAACGCCGTCTGCGGCGCGACAGTTCGACTTCGTCTTCTTTCAACCCAATCAGACTAGACGCGCCCGGCAGGCTGGGCGTGCAGGAGAACTCTTATGCTCAAGCAACGCCGTTTGATCGCCGATCAGGTCGCCGCCTCGCTCTTCGAAGCCGAGGCCGCCATCGACGCCGCGCTCGGCAAGGCCGCCGCCCTGGCCGGCGTCATGCCCACGATGCGCGCCGACGCCGGCATTTCGGCCCTGATCGGCCAGGGCGCCGTCGAATGGACCTCCCGGTCCATCACCGCCCTCACCGAGGCGCGCCGCGCCATCGTCGAGACCCACAAGGAGCTCAGCGTCGCCCAGAAGCAGATGGGCCTGGGCGCCGTGATGTACGGCGACCCGCTGAAGCCGGAAATGGAAGCCGGCGGCCGGACCCTGCATGTGGCGCCGGACGTCACCCGCGTGGCCTGATCACCTAGTGTGCTGGATCTGAAGTTCGCCCGCATTCTGGATCGCGCTCGGTGCGAACTTCAGATCCAAAAAGCACACTAGAAACCTAGACTTGCTGGTGTCCTTATCGATTCCGAAGTTCGTCCGAGCCCGCCATGTGCGCTTGCGAACTTCGGAATCGGGACACTAGCCGCGGTTGCGCGCCCGACCCGGGCGCGCGCAAGTTGGGCCCTCAGGCGACTGAGGGCCCAATGCTGTTCCAATCCCTGCACCACACGATCTGGATCCTCGCGATGTTCGGGGTGTCCGGCTTCGCCTTGTGGCGCGGCGGCCCCGCGGAGCGGCTGGTGGCGGCCGGCAACCTGGTGGCCTGGGCCGCGAGCCTGCTGATGCAGGACACCGAGGCCTGGTTCGACCCGCAGCTGGGCATGCTCGCCGTCGACGCCGCCTTCCTGGGCTTCCTGGTCTGGGTGGCCTTGACCCGCGACCGCACCTGGCTGCTGTTCGCCGCCGCCTTCCAGTTCCTGGGCGTGGTCACCCATCTGGCGAGCGTCGCCGACACCGGGGTGCGCAATCTCGCCTACCTGCGCAGCCTGGCGATCTGGAGCTATCTGGTCCTGATCACCCTCGCCATCGGGGCCGCGACCGCCGCGCCGCGGCCTGTCCGCCAATCCTGATCGGCCCCGGCCCCAAGAGGCCGCCTGCGCCTTCCATGTCACAGTTGACACACTATTGCAGTGCGGCCCGCGTCTGTGCTTGCGTACATAATATATAGTCCATAAAAAATGTCTCGGCCGAGCGTTGCAATGGGCCGGGCGAAAACGAAATGATAGGCGACACGGTTTCTGAATAGGGCCGTGGTTGCTTGCCCAAAAAGGGGAGAGAGTCGGGGGGTGTTGATCATGATCTGGCTAGCGAAAATCGCGCCGATGCATGACGATATTTGGATTTACCAAGAATAGCCGGGACCAATACCCGGAATGATAAAAGTCCGACCACCAAGAGCCGGGCAGAACATTAGGAAAAGGGAACCATGACTTACAAGACTTTGCTCATGCGCAGCGTATTCGTGCTGGCCGCCGTCGCCGTGGCGCCGGCCGGCCCGGCCCTGGCCCAGGGGGCGGCCGGCGGCACCCTGGAAGAGGTCGTCGTCACCGCGCGGAAGCGCGAGGAGAGCCTGCAGCAGGTGCCGGTGGCGGTGACCGCCCAGACCGGCGCGCAGCTCGAGCGGCAGTCGATCGACGAGCCGACCGACCTCGGCCGCGTCGTCCCCAGCCTGTTCATCCAGCAGACCGCCAACGCCAAGCCCAACATCGCCTTCTTCGTCCTGCGCGGTCAGGCCGGTGGCGACAACATCCTCACCGTCAGTCAGCCGGTCGGCCTCTATATCGACAACGTCAACATCCCGCACCCGGTAGGCGCCAACGGCTCATTCTACGACTTGGCGCGGGTCGAGGTGCTGAAGGGCCCGCAGGGCACGCTCTACGGGCGCAACACCACCGCCGGCGCGATCAACGTGATCACTCGCAGCGCCGACTGGGACGGCGTCCACGGCTACGTCCACGGCGAGCTGACCAAGTTCAAAGGCCGCAAGATCATCGGCGCCGTCAACATTCCCGTCGTCGAGGACGTGCTCGCCGTGCGCCTCGCCGGCCAGTACTGGAAGCGCGAGGGCTTCGGCAAATCGCGGATCACCGGCCAGCGGCAAGGGGGCGACCACGACGACAAGAATATCCGCGCGGTGGTCAACTTTAACCCGACCGACAATTTCACGGTCCGCGTCCAGGGCGAACTCGGCAAGGCTGACCGCGTCGGCAACTTGCTCAACATGGTGCACCTCATCACCACCGGGGCCGCGGCCACCGCGGTGCAGGAGGCCAACGCCAACGACGGGGCGCCGAACGGACTCAACTTGCTGACCTCCTGCACCGGCGGAGACCTGTTCGAAAGCTGTTCCGGCAGCCGCCAGTTCGAGGTGGACAAGACCCGGCACCTCGCCATCGATATGAACTGGGACATCACCGAGAACATTCGGCTGCGCTCGGTGACCGGTTACCACTGGTTCTCGGTGCTCTCGTGGTTCGACATCGACGGCAGCCCCTACCAGCTTGGGGAATCCAGCGGCGGGACCAACACCTTCCAGCCGGACACCGGCATCGCCGTGCCGCCGGCCGCGGCCCGGCTGCCCAACGGGGCGATTCCGCCCGGACCGCCGTACCTGCTGCCGTTCGAGGCCCGGCCCGACCAGGAATCCGGGCAGTGGACGCAGGAGCTCAACCTCTCCGGCTCGTTCCTGGATGACCGGGTCAACTGGCTGCTGGGCGGCTTCTACAGCACCGACCGAGGCAACGGGGTGCAGGTTTCTGTCCGCAACCCGTCCCTGGGCGTGCTCACCGCGCCGTTCTACGCGCCCACCATCCCGAACTCGTTCGAGGGCCTGGACGTCGACACCAAGACCTGGGCGGTGTTCACCCAGAACGACTTCAAGATCAACGACATCTTCTCCATCACCGGCGGCCTGCGCTACACCAAGGAGAAGCTGTTCATGAACAACGCCTCCTGGGCGTTCAACCAGAATTTCCCATCGGCGGTGAATCCTTCCGCGGCGGCCGGCCGAGTCTATCAGTGCCTGTATGGAGCGCTCGGTCCGTCCGGCGTCGCCGACCAGTTCGGCCCCGCCCGGCTGGCCACCTACCAGTCCGACTACCGAGCCTGCGGGCTGGAGCAGCGCGCCACCTACGACGGTTGGTCCTACATGGCCAGCGCCAACGCCCAGTGGACGCCGGATATCCTCACCTACGTCAAGTACTCCAAGGGCTTCCGCGGCGGGGCGCTGCAGCTGCGCCTGCCGCAGGCGCCGGCGGCGGGGCCTGAAACCGCCAAGGAAATCGAAGTGGGCCTGAAGGCCGACTTCCTGGATCGGCGGCTGCGCGCGAACCTCGCCTGGTACCGCACCAACTATTCGAACCAGCAGTTCTCGTTCCTGGTGATCCTGCCGTCGGGCGCGCGCACCACCCAGCTGTTCAACGCCGCCTCGTCGAAATACCAGGGGTGGGAGGCCGAGTTCACGGCGCGGCCGCTCTCCGGACTGACTCTCAACGCCAACGTCAGCCACCTGAGCTCCAAGTACAAGTCCTTCCCCAACTTCCCCAGCGCGGCGTTCGGCACCATCGACGCCGCCGGGTTGCGTCCGGAATCGTCCGGGCCGGCGTGGAACTACAACTTCTCAGCCCGCTACGAGTTGGACCTCGGGACCGGGCGGCTGGGCCTGCAGGCGGACTATGCTGACCAGAGCGATATCGCCCTCAACCGCACCAACGAGCAGCCATTGGTGCCGGACGAGATCGAGAAAGCGTTGCGTCACAACCCCGGCCTGCTGAGCGCCCGGCTCGACTACGACCTTGCGGACATGGGTCTGCGGCTGTCGGTGTTCGGCACCAACCTGACCAATGAGAAGTACGCCGGCTACGGCCTGGCGCAGGGGACCAATGGGGGCATCACCACCGGCATCGTCCGCGAGCCCCGGGTCTATGGGGTCGCGCTGCGCTACACCTTCGGCGAGGAATAGGCGCGACGGGGTTTAGCCGGCTCCAGCCGGCTGAACCCCCGCCAGCGCCGCGCGGCGATAGATCAGCGCCTCGGCCACATGGACGCGGCGCACGGCATCCGCGCCTTCCAGGTCGGCGATCGTGCGCGCCAGCCGCAGGATCCGTGTCCAGCCGCGGGCGGTGAGGCCGCCCGCCTCCGCGGCGCGCGACAGCAGCGCCCGGGCCGGCGCATCCAGGTTGACGATCTTCTCCAGCCGCTCCCCGTCCGCCTGGGCGTTGAGCGGCTGGCGGATCTCGCCGTCCTCGGCGGCGCGCGCGGCCTGGATCGCCCGCGCCGCGGCCACCCGGGCGGCGACCTGCGCGGTGCCCTCCGCCGGCGGCGGCAGCGCCAGGTCGGCCGCCGTCACCGGCGGGACCTCCACCTGCAGGTCGATGCGGTCCATCAGCGGGCCGGAGATCCGGCCCTGGTAATCCGTCTGGCAGCGGGGCGCGCGCCCGCAGGCCCCGCGGCCCGGCCCGCCCAGGCCGCAGCGGCAGGGGTTCATGGCCGCCACCAGCTGGAAGCGGGCCGGATAGCGCACGTGCGCGTTGGCCCGCGCCACCACCACCTCGCCGGTCTCCAGCGGCTGGCGCAGGCTATCCAGCGCCTGGGCGGAGAACTCCGGCAGCTCGTCGAGGAACAGCACGCCGTTGTGGGCCAGCGAGACCTCGCCGGGCTTGGCCTTCAGCCCCCCGCCGGTCAGCGCCGCCATGCTCGCCGAATGGTGCGGGTTGCGGAACGGTCGGTCGCGCGTGAGCTCCCCCTTGGCGATCAGTCCGGCCACGGAATGGACCATGGAGGTCGCCAGCAGCTCCTCGGGCGTCAGCGGCGGCAGCAGCCCGGGCAGCCGCGCCGCCATCATCGACTTGCCGGAGCCGGGCGGGCCCAGGAAACAGAGGTTGTGGCCGCCGGCCGCGGCGATCTCCAGCGCCCGCTTGGCGTTCTCCTGCCCCTTGACCTCGCGCAGGTCCGGGACCCGGACGCCCTCCACCAGCGGCCCCGGGCGGGGCGGCGACAGCACCTGCGTCCCGCGGAAATGATTGATCAGGGCGATCAGCGACGGCGCCGCCAGCAGCCGCACGTCCCCCGCCCAGGCGGCCTCCGCCCCGCTCGCCTGCGGGCAGATCAGCCCCAGGTCCAGGCTGGCCGCCGTCACCGCCGCGGGCAGGGCCCCGGCCACGCCGACAATCCGTCCGTCCAGGGACAGTTCGCCCATCGCCGCCCAGCCCATCAGCGCGTCAGGCGGGATGATCCCCATGGTCGCCATCACCGCCAGGGCGATCGGCAGGTCGTAATGGCTGCCCTCCTTCGGCAGGTCGGCGGGGGCCAGGTTGCAGATGATGCGCTTGGGCGGCATGGCCAGGCCCAGGCCGGCGAAGGCCGCCCGCACCCGCTCGCGGCTTTCGGCGACAGCCTTGTCGCCGAGCCCCACCAGCATGAACTTCACCTCGCCGCCGGTGAGCTGCACCTCCACGTCCACGGGCCGCGCCTCGACGCCCTGGAACGCCACCGTGACCACCCGCGCGGCCATTCCAACCCCCTCCGCCCGCAGACCTATTTATCCACAAGCAGACCATGAGCGCTGGCTCGGATCAAGAACAAAAAAGGAACTAATTGGGAAGATGAGACGAATCCACGACATAGCGCCGCGAATTCGAGTCAGGTCACGCTTGCCCGCGTCTGATCGCTTCGATCCGTGTCCAGAGGATTTCGGTGGCGTCGATCCCGGTGAACCGCTTGAGCTGCTGCGCGCCGGTGGGCGAGGTGACGTTGATCTCCGTCAGGTAGTCCCCGATCACGTCGATGCCCACGAACAGCAGGCCGCGACGCCTCAGCTCGGGCCCGATGACGGCGCAGAGCTCCTGGTCGCGCGCGGTCAGCTCCACCGCCTCGGCGCGGCCGCCCACCCGCAGGTTGGAGCGCACCTGCCCCGCCGCCGGCACGCGGTTGATCGCGCCCACCGGCTCGCCGTCCACCAGCAGGATGCGCTTGTCGCCCTTCGAGACCGCCGGGATGAACTTCTGGGCGATCACCGGCTCGCGGCCGATCATGCCGTGCAGCTCCAGGAGGGCGTCGAGGTTGGGGTCGTCGGCCGCCAGCCGCACCACGCCCGAGCCGCCGCCGCCGTAGAGCGGCTTCAGCACCATGTCGCCGTGGCGGGCGCGGAAGTCGTAGATCGCCTCGGGGTCGCTGGTCACCAGGGTCGGCGGCTGCACCCCCGGAAAGCCGGTGACGAACAGCTTCTCCGGCGCGCTGCGCACCTCGGCCGGGTTGTTCACCACCAGGGTCTTCGGATGGACCATCTCCAGGAAGTGGGTGGTGGTGATGTAGGCCATGTCGAACGGCGGGTCCTGCCGCAGCAGGACCACGTCGAACTGCAGCATCTCCCGCCGTTCCCAGGCGCCGAAGTCGGCGTGGGCGCCAGTCTCGGCCCGCACCGTCACGGGCCGGCCGCGCGCGGTCACCCGGCCGTCCTCCAGCGCCAGCTTGTCGGGCGTGTAGACCCACAGCGAATGGCCCCGGGCCTGGGCCGAGAGCATCATCAGGAAGGTGGTGTCGGCCTCGATGTTCACCGCCTCCAGCGGGTCCATCTGCACGGCGACCTTCAACGGCATGGCGGGCTCCTCACGGCGAAGGGGGTCAGATAGGGCGGATGGAGGGGCGACGCCAGCGGCGGTCAGTTCAGCTTCAGCCGCATCCGCTCGCGCTGCGCCCGCGCCGCCAGGGCCGCGCCGCCGTCCAGCTCCGTCGCCCGCGCCAGCGCCTGCAGGGCGCCGGCCAGCGCCCCCTGGCCTTCGCGCGCGGCGGCCACGTCCAGCCAGGGCCTGTGGTCGACGGGATCGAGGAGCGCCCGGCGCAGGGCCGCCCGTTCCGCGCGGCCGTAGGCGCCCACGTTCTGGGCGCGGGCGAAGATGTTGTTCTGCAGTCGGATCAGCACCGCCCGGTCGCTCACCGGGGCCATCAGCCGGTCCAGCCGGTCGGCCACGTTGGGCGTCAGGCCGGCGTGCAGCGCCCGCCGCGTAAGCTCCGAGGGCAACACCACGCGGCCCTCGCTGAACGGGTCCAGCGCCAGCGGCCCCTCCTCGGTCTCGATGCGCAGCAGGAAGTGCCCGGGAAAGTCCACCCCCTTCACGGTCAGGCCGCAGCGGCGCGCCACATGCAGGTAGAACACCCCCAGCGCCACGGGCAGGCCCTTGCGCCGTTCGGCCACCGCGATGATGTCGGCGTTGTCGGGGTGCTCGTAGGTGAAGAGGTCGCCAGCCAGGCGCAGGTCCCCGGCCATGGCTTCCGCCAGCGCCTCCTCGGCCGATTCGCCCTTCAGCCGCTGCGACAGCCGCTCGACGCCGGCGTCGGCCAGGTCGCGCACCGTCTGCGGGTCACGTACCGGATCCTCGTGCAGGGCGCAGGCCAGCGCCGCGTCCAGCAGCGGGAACTCGCCGTCGGCCGCACTGCCGGCGGCGAGCAGAATGCTTTCGGCCTCCTCGCGGGTCATGCCGGCCTCGAAATCCTCTCACGCGCCATGCCAAGCGTCCGGACTATGCCTAGGAAGCCGTCCGGGCGCGAGTGCGATCAGGTCGAGGCGAACCGCCGCAGCCTGCAACCGCGGGCGGCGTGCGGCCAGGAGCGCGCCGGCGCGGCGCAGCCGCTCGCGCTGATCGGAGCTCACCGCTTCCAGGGCCGTGGCCAGGGTCATCCGCCGCTTGACCTCCACCACCGCCAGCACGCCGCGGCGCCAGGCCAGCAGGTCGATCTCGGCCTGCGGCGTCTGCAGCCGGAATCCGAGGATCCGGTAGCCCTTGGCCATCAGCCAGAGCGCCGCCCACACTTCCGCCTGGCGGCCGGACGCCCGCGCCGCCGCCCCGCGCGCCCGCCGGACCTCGCCGCTCACCGGTCCTCGCCCTTCAGCGCCAGCGCGCGGCGGTAGAGGTCGCGCCGGGATAGGCCCAGGGCCTTGGCCACCTCGGCCGCCGCGTCGCCGGGACGCAGGCGGGCCAGCGCCTCGGTCAGCGCCGCATCGGCGTCGGCCGCCGTGGCCGCCGCCTCGCGCCCGGGCCCCACCAGCACCACGATCTCGCCCTTCGGGGCGGCGAACTGCGGATCGGCGGCCAGCACGTCCAGCGGCCCCCGCGTCACTGTCTCGTAGAGCTTGGTCAGCTCGCGGCCGACCGCGGCCTCCCGCGGGCCGAACACGGCCGCCATGTCGGCCAGGCTCGCCGCCAGCCGCGAGCCGCCTTCGTAGAAGACCAGGGTCGCGCGCACCCCCGCCAGCTCCTCGAAGAAGCTCCGCCTGGCCGCGGACTTGGGCGGCGGGAAGCCTGCGAACAGGAACCGGTCGGTGGGCAGGCCCGCCGCCGCCAGGCCGGCCAGCAGGGCCGAGGCGCCGGGGATCGGGAACACCGCCGATCCTTGCGCCGCCGCCTCGCGCACCAGCCGGTATCCGGGATCGGAGACCAGCGGCGTGCCGGCGTCGGACACCAGCGCCACCCGCCCCCCCTGCGCCAGCAGAGCCAGCGCCCTGGGCCGGGACCGCGCCGCGGCGTGCTCGTCGTGCCGCTCCAGCTTGGCCGAGATGCCATAGGCGGCCAGCAGCTTGCCGGTGACCCGGGTGTCCTCGGCCAGCACCAGGTCGCAGGCCGCCAGCACGTCCAGGGCGCGGAGCGTGATGTCGCGCAGGTTGCCGATCGGCGTGGCCACCACATAGAGCCCCGGCGCCAGCGGCGCGTCGGAAAGCTCGGGGGTGGGCGGGCGGCGGGACATGGCCGGGAGGGTTCGCCGCTCCGGCCGCGTCTGGCAAGCGCCGTCGCCGCCTAGGCGACCGCAGTTGTGGCCAGTTCGGCGGTCAAACGGTTCAACACCAGGCGCCCCGGCCGCGTCGCGCGCAGCCGCAAGGGGTCAGGCGCGATCAGGCCGAGGTCGCGGAAGTGCGCGACCCGGGGGTGGTTCGGGGACAGGCCCAAGGCCGCCACCTGCGCGAACCCCACGCCCTCGTCGATGCGCAGGCCCATCAGCAGGCGCTCCTCCGCCGCCTCGATCGCGCTCAGCGCTTCGTCGGACTCGAAGCCGAGCCCGGTCTCGCGCACCCGGGCGATGTAGTCGGCCGGCCGGGCCGCCGCGACCGTCGCGTGGCGCGCGCCGGCCCGGGTCAGTCGCCCATGCGCGCCCGGCCCGGCGCCCACGTAATCCAGGCCCCGCCAGTAGACGAGGTTGTGCCGCGACCGCGCCGCCAGCCCCCGTGCGTGGTTGGAGACCTCGTAGGCGTCGAACCCCGCCGCTTCCAGCACCTCTTGCGTCGCCTCGTAGAGGTCGGCCGCCAGCTCCTCGCCGGGCGGGACCAGCCGGCCGCGGCGCACGGCCCGGTCGAACGCCGTGCCGGCCTCGATGGTGAGCTGGTAGGGCGAGACGTGCTCGGCGCCCAGGTCGACCGCCGCCGCCAGCTCCGCGCGCCAGTCCGCGGCCGACTGGCCGGGCCGGGCATAGATCAGGTCCACGGAGATCCTCGGGAACGCTTGCCGCGCCGCCGCGGCCGCGCGCCGGCCGGCCGCCGCGTCATGGTTGCGGCCCAGCAGCGTCAGCGCCGCGTCGTCCAGCGCCTGCAGCCCCAGCGACAGCCGCGTCACCCCGGCCGCGGCGAAGGCGGCGAAGCGGTCCGCCTCGGCGTCGGTGGGATTGGCCTCCAGCGTCACCTCCAGGTCCGCCGCCGGCGACCACAGGGCCTTCGCCCGCGCCAGGATGCGGCCCGCCGCCTCCGGGTCCATCAACGAGGGGGTGCCGCCGCCCAGGAACACCGAGACCAGCTCGCGCGGGCCGGTCAGCGCCGCCTGCGCCGCGAGGTCGTCCTCGATCGCCTGCACGAGCGCAGTGGTCTCGTCCGTGCGTCCGCGGTGACGATAGACGTTGAAGTCGCAGTAGGGGCAGATCCGCGCGCAATAGGGCCAGTGGACGTAGACGCCCAGCGGCGGCGGGTTGGTCAAAGAATCGCAGCCTTGAGCTTGGCGAAGGCCCGCGCCCGGTGGCTCATGGCGTCCTTCACCGCCGGGTCCATCTCCCCGAAGGTCAGCGCGCCGCCCTCGGGGGTGAAGATCGGATCGTAGCCGAAGCCGCGGTCGCCCCGTGGCGGAAACGTCAGCGTCCCGTCGACCCGGCCTTCCACCACCACCGCCGGCCCGCCCGGCCAGGCCAGGGCCAGGGCGCAGGTGAACCAGGCCTCCCGCTCCTCCCGTCCGGATTCCACGATGCGGTCTTCGAGATTGCGCATGGCGATGGCGAAGTCCTTGCCCGGTCCCGCCCAGCGCGCGGAATAGATCCCCGGCGCCCCGTCCAGGGCCGCCGTGGAGAGGCCCGAATCGTCGGCCAGCGCGATCAGCCCGCTGCCCTCGGCCGCGGCCCGGGCCTTCAAGAGGGCGTTGCCGGCGAAGGTGGTCTCCGTCTCCTCCGGCTCGGGCAGGCCCAGCTCCCCGGCGGCGACCAGCTCGAACCGGCCGTCCAGGATCTGCGCCAGCTCCCGCGCCTTGCCGGGATTGTGGGTGGCCACCACCAGGCGCGCGCCGGGCTCGAGCTTAAGGGCCATGGATCATCCGCTTCGTTGCGCGGCGCATATAGGCCCTGCCGCCCTGGCCGGCAAACGGCCGCCGCCTCGCCCCGCCGCCCGCGATCCCCTAAGGTCGCCTCGCCGCCAGGAGGGGACCCGTCATCATGCGCGCCTTGGGACAGGGCTCGGTCTCGAGCTTCCTGAAGATCATCCTGGACGTGGTCTATGTCTCGCTCTGGGCGGGCGTCGGCGGCCTGGCCCTGCTGACGCTGGCGGCTATCCTGCTGTCCTTCGACACCGACCTGCTGGCCCGGCTGGTGGGCGGCGGCACGGCGGCCGAATTCGCCCTGCGCGGCCCGGTGATGGCCGGGGGCCTGCTGGCGGCCGGCCTCTACGCCGTCGGCGTGCTGGTGATCGTCGATCGGCTGCGGCGGATCTTCTCCACCCTCACCGCCGGCGATCCGTTCCACCCGGACAACGTCCACCGGCTGCGGACCATCGGCCTGGCCCTGGCCGGGCTGGAGCTGGTGAGGTATCTGGTCTGGGCGGTGGGCGCCTGGCTGCTGCCCGGGGTCGACAAGGTGGAGCCGCGCATGAGTCTCACCGCCTGGTTCTCGGTGCTGGTGGTGTTCGTGCTGGCCGAGGTGTTCCGCGAGGGCGCGCGCCTGCGGCGCGAGGCCGAGCTTACGATCTAGGAGCGGCGATGCCGATCCGCGTCCATCTCGACCGCCTGTTGCTGGAGCGGCGCATGTCGCCCTCGGAGCTCGCCGACCGCGCCGGCGTCACCGTGGCCAACCTCGGCATATTGAAGAGCGGCGGCGCCCGCGCCGTGCGCTTCACCACCCTGGAAGCCCTCTGCCGCGAGCTCGACTGCCAGCCCGGCGACCTGCTGGCCTATGAACCCGGCCCCGCCGAAGCGCCCCCCGACGACCTGCTGTAGGCGTCGGCGTCGCCGTCAGGACAATGAAACTCTGCTGAGGCGACGCTGTCCAAACGCCCGCCGGCCTACATCCCCACCGTCGCCCGCTGGATCGCGCACAGTTCGCCGATCCCCAGCCGCGCCAGGCTGAACAGCGCCTCGAACTCGCCCAGGGTGAAGCCGCGCTTCTCGCCGGTGGCCTGGATCTCGACGATGTCGCCGGCCCCGGTCAGCACGAAGTTGGCGTCCGCCTCGGCGTTGGAGTCCTCCTCGTAGTCCAGGTCCAGCACGGGGACGCCCTCGAACACCCCGCAGGAGATCGCCGCCACCTGGTCGAGGATCGGGTCGGTCTTGATCACGCCTTCGTCCAGCAGGTAGCGGGTGGCCAGCCGCAGCGCGACCCAGGCGCCGGTGATGGCCGCCGTGCGGGTGCCGCCGTCCGCCTGGATCACGTCGCAGTCGACGCTGATCTGCCGCTCGCCCAGCGCGCGCATGTCGGTCACGGCTCGCAAGCTGCGGCCGATCAGCCGCTGGATCTCCTGGGTGCGGCCCGACTGCTTGCCCTTGGCCGCCTCGCGGTCGCCGCGGGTGTGGGTGGCCCGGGGCAGCATGCCGTACTCCGCCGTCACCCAG
>Ga0268265_10001213_pt1 | contig 22410 bp, 17 predicted proteins | sample KBSSwiS52_FD_190355 | JGI IMG/M metagenome (GOLD analysis project Ga0268265, IMG submission 190355) | Switchgrass rhizosphere microbial communities from Kellogg Biological Station, Michigan, USA - KBS Switchgrass S5-2 (SPAdes) (version 2) | ecosystem: Host-associated > Plants > Roots >... | reverse complement strand
AGGGCACCGCCGAGGTGGCGGCCCGGGTCGCCGCGGCGCGCGAACGGCAGCAGGCGCGGGCTGCGGCCGACGGGGCGCCGGACGAGCCGCTGAACGCCCAGGCGAGCGGCGAGCGGCTGGAGCGGATCGTGAACCTGGATGCGCCCGGCCGGACGCTGTTGTCGCGGGCGGCGGAGGCCGGCGGGCTGACCGCCCGCGGGTGGACGCGGACGCTCAGGCTGGCCCGCACCATCGCCGACCTGGACGGCGCCGAGGCGGTGCGCCGCGGGCACGTGGCCGAGGCGCTGATCTATCGGCGGGTGGCGCTGGGCGCGCCACTCGCGGCGGGATAGGGGACCCGCGGGGGTCTTCCGTCAACGGAGCGGTGCGCCGCGCGCCGAGGCCATGAGCCGTCGCCGCGCGGCGCCCGTCGGCGCTCAGCCTGCCCGGAGCAAATTTGGTTCAGTTCGAACCAAATTTGCTCCGTCTTTGAAGTTAGAGCGTGACGGGCGCCGAAACCGCATAAACTTTCGGCTGTCACGCTCTATGCGGGCCGAACGTTCCCCTCCACGATCAATCGCCGCCGAAGGTGTAGCGCAGGGCGACCCCATAGACGCGGGGTTCGCGCACGATGCCCGTGGTGATCCCGCCGTTGGTGCCCTGGGCCAGGCCGTTGCCGGCGTACTTCTCGTTGGTCAGATTGGTGCCGAACGCCGAGACGCGCAGACCGATCTCCTTCAGGTCGTAGTCGATCCGCGCGCTCACGAGCGCGGGATTGTGGCGCAGGAACCGCTCGATGGAGTCGGCCACGGCGGGCTGTTCGGCCGCGCGGGTGAGCGGGGTGTCGCTCTGATCGCTGTAGTCGGCCTGCAAGCCGAGCACGCCGGGGCCCGCCTGCACGTCGTAGCGGGCGCTGAGGTTATAGGTCCACTTGGTGGGCCCGCCGTTGGTGTTCTCCACCCTGAAGCCCGAGGCGTCGATGGTGCCGAAGGAGGCGCTGGGGAAGTTGGGGAAGGACGTGTACTTGGCGTCCAGGTGGCTCATCGAGCCCGAGATGGAGAGGCCGGAGATCGGCCGGGCCTGCACCTCAAGCTCCCAGCCCTTGTAGCGGGCCGAGGCGGCGTTGAAGAGCTGGGTGGTGCGCGCACCGGACGGCAGGATCACCAGGAAGGAGAACTGCTGATTCGAATAGTTGGTGCGGTACCAGGCGAAGTTGGCCCGCAGCCGCCGCTCGAGGAAGTCGCCCTTGATCCCGACCTCGATGTCCTTGGCGATCTCCGGCTCGGCGGGGGCGGCCTGCGGCAGGCGAAGCTGCAGGGCGCCGCCACGGAATCCCTTGGAGATCTTGGCGTAGGTCAGGATGTCCGGCGTCCACTGGGCGTTCAAGCTGGCCAGATAGGACCAGCCGTCGAACTTGGCCCGTTGCGGCAGGGCGCAGGCCTTGGGGTCGGTCTGGTAGGTGGCCAGCCGCGCGGGGCCGAACGAGTCGGCGACGCCCGACGGACCCAACAGACCATAGAGGCACTGATAGACCTTGCCCGGGCCGGCGGAGGGGTTCACCGCGGACGGGAAGTTCTGGTTGAACGCCCAGGAGGCGTTGTTCTGGAACAACTTTTCCTTGGTGTAGCGCAGGCCGCCGGTCACCGAGAAGATGTCGGTGATCTTGAAGTCGTTCTGGGTGAACACCGCCCAGGTCTTGGCGTCGACGTCCAGGCCCTCGAAGGAGTTGGGAATGGTGGGCGCGTAGAACGGCGCCGTCAGCACGCCCAGCGAGGGGTTGCGCACTGAGATCTGCACGCCATTGCCCTTGTCGGAACTGACGAAGCCGCCGAGCAGCCAGTTCAGGCGGTCGTCGATGAAGGAGCCGGAGAGGTTGAGCTCCTGGGTCCACTGGCCGGATTCCTGGTCGGGCCGGGCCTTGAACGGCAACAGGTAGGGCGGGCCGGGCGGAATCGCGCCGTTCGGCAGGCGCGCGGTCGCCGGCGGAACGGCGATGCCGGTGTCGGGCTGGAAGGTGTTGGTGCCGCCGCTGGATTCGCCCAACTGGTAGGGGCTGCCGTCGATGTCGAACCAGGAGAGCACCGAGAACCAGTGGTACCCGGTCACCGACCGCAGGCGGACGTTGTCGGTGATGTCCCAGTTCATATCGAGCGAAAAGTGCCGGGTCTTGTCCACCTCGAACTGCCGGCTGCCCGAGCAGCTCACGAAGATGTCGCCGCCGACGCAGGACTGCAGCAGGTTCAGGCCCGCCGGCGATCCGTCGTTGGCGTTGGCTTCCTGCACCGCGGTGGCCGCGGCCCCGGTGGTCTGCAGGTCGAACATCTTCACCAGGTTGCCGACCCGGTTCGCCTTGCCCAATTCGCCCTTCACGACGATCGAGACGTCCTCGACCGGGTTGAAGTTGACCGTGGCGCGGATGTTCTTGTCGTCGTGGTCGCCGCCCTGCTTCTGGCCGGTGATTCGCGAACGGCCGTACCCGTCGCGCTTCCAGTACTGACCGGCCAGGCGGACCGCCAGGACGTCCTCGACGACCGGCAGGTTGACGGCGCCGTTGATCTTGCGGCCCTTGAACTTGGTCAGTTCGCCGGCCAGGTACCCGTGCACGCCCTGCCAGTCGGCGTTGCGGGTGATGATGTTCATGGCGCCGGCCGTGGTGTTGCGGCCGTAGAGGGTGCCCTGCGGGCCCTTAAGCACTTCGACGCGGGACAGGTCGAAGAACGAGCCGTTGGCGCCCACCGGGTGGGGGATGTTGACGCTGTCGATGTAGAGTCCGACCGGCTGGCTGACCGTCAGGATGTTGTCGCCCGCCGTCTGGCCACGCAGGGTGATGAAGGCGATGTTCGGCTTGGCGCTGGTCTGCTGGGGCACGCTCATGCTGGGCACGATGCGGGCGAGGTCGCTCGGCTCGTCGATCGATTGGCGCTCAAGCTGCTGGCCGGTCTGCGCGGTGACGGCCACCGGCACCGACTGCAGGCTTTCCTCGCGCTTCCGCGCGGTGACCACGACCTCGTCCAGGGTCGCCGAGCCCTGCGCCAGGGCCTGGCCCGTCGGCGCCACGGCGGCGGCCACCAGCGCGCACACGCCACGGAGCAACATTGTCTTGTAGGTCATGTTTCCTCTTCCCTATTGGTGGGCGCCTATACAGCGCCCATTGTCGCTTCTCCGGTATTATTCCCGGATTTGACGGTTGATCCCTCGTCAGGCCACAGGACTCTTGTTTCTTATACTGCGGCCGTCTCACTCAAGACGCTCTAAAATCTCCCCCTTGGCAGATGCAGCGTTTAATTACCGCTCCGTTTCAATCTGCCATCTTATATTGCTGTGCGCCCGGCGCAGTGGCCCCAAGACATTTATTTATAAGATATATATTATAAAAACCGACGCAAGCGCAGAGCGAGGGGCCGCAAGCACATTATGTCAACTGTGACATCCCTGCACGGGACCTGGATCGGACGCACCTGAACGGACCCGACACTAGCTTTGCGGCGGCGGCCGTGTCCGCGCCGTGTAAGCGCCGATCCCCAGCGCGATCACGAATAGGTAGCCCCATATCGCCAGGCTTCGCAGATAGGCGAGATTGCGCACGCCGGTGTCGGCGATGCTGGCCAGGTGCATCACCACGCCCAGGAGCTGGAAGGCGGCGGCGAACAAGAGCCAGGTCCGGTCCCGCGTCAGCGCCAACCAGATCAGGAACAGGAGGAAGCCGGTGTCGACCGCGAGAATGCCGAGCTGGGGATCGAAGAGATCCTGGGTGTCCTGCACGATCAGCGACAGAACCCACGCGACCAGCGCGGCGGCGGCGGCCTGACGTTCGGCGGGGCCGCCCCGCCACAGGGCGAAAGCGCAGACCGCGACCAGGGCGCTGATCCAGATCCAGTGATGCAGCGGAAAAGACATTGGGCCCTCAGTCGCCTGAGGGCCCAATTTGCGTGCGCCGTGCGGCGACGCAACTGTTCGTAGGGTTTTAGCCGGCTGCGCGAATCGCCGGACTCGGCACTTCGTGCAGGACGCGGCCGCCCGCTTCCATCTCCGGCTTGATGGGATCGCCGAACATCACGGCGCCGAGGCCGATCTGCTTTTGGGCGACGCTCAGTTCCTTGTGGGTTTCGACGATCGCGCGGCGCGCTTCGGTGAGCGCGGTGATGGACTTCGAGGTCCATTCGACGGCTTCCTGGCCGATCAGGGCGGACAGGCCCGCCTCGGCGCGCATGCTGGGCATCACCCCGGCCAAGGCGGCGGCCTTACCGAGAGCGGCGTCGATGGCGGCCTCGGCCTCGAAGAGCGAAGCAGCGACATGATCGGCGATCAGGCGACGTTGTTTGAGCATGAGAGTTCTCCTTTGCGCTCAGCGAGCTGGGCGCAACTTGGTTGAGTAGGGTTGTTAGAAGACCAACGCGGGCGCCAAAAACGGCGCTAAATCAAATCCTTGAGGGCGTGGAGCCCGGCTAGAACAGAACCGAACGCCAGGGCCGAGACGAGAGCGATAGCCAAGATCGCCCCAAGGCGAGCGAGCGGACCTAGCTGCTGTCCGCCGACCCAACGCCAACTTCCGGCCGGAAATTCTCGTCCAGCAGGACCCAGGTCAAACAGAGGATCTCGCGAAGAACCATCTCTGACGGTTTGAAGCGCGCCAGCTTCCGCGTAGCCGAAACCAAGTGACGCGCCATCTCCGCCTGAGTATCTGTCGCCGCCAGATCGACCAGTTGTCGCTCCAGCTCGACCCATGTGAAGGTCGGCATCGCTTCCTCCGTGCCGACTGGAGCCGGCCACCGGGCTTCGAAGGCTTCGATCTCCCGACGCAGCCGTAGAGCGCGGCCCACCGCCACCCGGTTGTCGAAATTCCCCCTGTCGCCCATCGCTTCCTCCCGCCGACGACTCATCGGACCAGGGCTCGGGGGGATTGTCTGTCCTGATTGGATCGTGTCCTGACACGGTGAGGACACCGTGGGCGCGGTCGCGGGCGGCGAGGAGACGCGCCGCCGCGTAACGGTCGCCGACGCCGAGTTTGCGGCGCGCACGGTCACAATAGGTGTCGACGGAGGTTTTCGACATGCCGAGTTGCCGGGCGATCTGCTTAGAGGACAGATGCTGATCGACCAGCCGCAGACATTCCCGTTCCCGCGGTGTCAGGAGTTCGATATTCGGGTCGGACATGGGGCAAATACTCGCATACGGCGAACAGTAAACGCTTTGCCGGCCTCCGCGTCTACGCTGGCATATCGCGCGATGCTTTGAGGGGCGCCATGCGTGGGAACATGAAGGAGAATGGGCATGCAACTTAAGGACGCCGCCGGGACTGATCCCGTCGACTTTGCGATCGGCGCACGGATGCGGGCTCGACGGCGCCAGCTCAATCTCAGCCAGACGGAACTGGCCGATGCGCTGGGCGTGTCGTTCCAGCAGGTCCAGAAATACGAGCGCGGCGTGAACCGGGTGTCCGGGTCCACGCTGGTGGCGGCGGCGGCGGCGCTCGGGACGACCGTGGGGTGGCTGGTGGGCGAAGAGGGCGACGGGGCCCAGAGCGACGACGTGTTCCGGGCGCTGGCGACGCCGGGCGCGCTGGAGCTCCTGCATGCGTTCGGCAAGATCGCGGCGCCGCGAACGCGCGCGGCGCTGCTGGCCCTGGCCGAACAGCTGGCCGCCGGGCCGGAGGCCGCCGACGCGGCCGAGACGGCCGACGCCTTGCGGGCGGAGGACGAGATCGAGCGGGTTTGACCCGTCGTTAAGCGGCGGCGGGTAAGGATGACGGCATGCCGCATCCGCCCAAGCCCCCACCGCAACGCCCGACGTCGGTTCAGCCCATCGCGCCCGACCAGTTCGCCGCGATGAGCCATGAGCTGCGCACGCCGCTGAACGGCGTCCTGGGCATGGCGCGCCTCCTGGAAGGCACGCGCCTGACCGCCGAGCAGCGCACCTATGTGGCGACGCTGCGCGAAAGCGGCGAACACCTGCTGGGATTGGTCAACGACGTCCTGGCCTTCGCCAAGCTCGGCGACGGCAAGGTCGAGCTGCACCTTGCGCCGGTGGACATCGAGGGCCTGCTGCGGTCGGTCTGCGAGCTGTTGTCGCCGCGGGCGCGGGAAAAGGGCCTTGAGATCGCCTGGACGGCCCCGGCCGGAACGGGCCGCATCCTGGCCGACGAGGGACGGCTGCGTCAGATCCTGCTGAACTTCGCCGCCAACGGCCTGAAGTTCACCCAGACCGGCGGCGTGCTGCTGTCGGTGGCGCCCCACGGGCCGGGGCGGCTGCGCTTCCGGGTGGAAGACACCGGACCGGGCGTGGCCAAGGCCCATCGCGAGATGATCTTCGAAGCCTTCGCCCAGGCGGACCCGGCGCACGCCCAGTTGGGCGGCGTGGGCCTGGGCCTGGCGATCGCGCGCCGGCTGGCGCACGCCATGGAGGGCGAGACCGGCGTGGACACCGCGCGCGGCGGGGGTGCGGACTTCTGGTTTGAGGCGCCGTTCGAGACCCTGAACGACGAGCGCGCCGGCCGACCGCTGGCGGGACGCACGATCGGCGTCGCCTCGCCGAACCCGATCGTCCGCGAGGCCGCGCGCCGGCAGGTCATGGCCTGCGGCGCGCGCGCGGTGGTGGCGGCCGACCTCGAGGCCCTTTCCCGCGTGCTGCCGCCGGGCGTGGTCGTGCTGGTGGACCACGCGCTGGCGAACGGGCGACGCAGCCTGCGGGCGCCGCAGGGCCATCGGGCCATCATTCTCCTGGCGCCGGAGGAGCGCGGCCGGATCGCCCGCTACCGGGACGTTGGCTTCGCGGGCTACCTGATCAAGCCGCTGCGCCGCGCCTCCATGGCCGAGCGCGTGCTGGCGGCGGGCGAGGTGGGCCACGGCCCGGACGGCGCACCGGACGACGAGCGCATCGCCCAGGCCGCGGCCCCCGGCGCCCACGTCCTGCTGGTGGAGGACAATCCGATCAACGCCATGCTGGCGCGCACCCTGCTGACGCGTGAGGGCTGCGCGGTGGACCATGCGCGGGGCGGCGACGAGGCGATCGCCGCGGCGCAGGTGGGGCGATACGACCTGATCTTCATGGACATGCGCATGCCGGGGATGTCCGGCGTCGAGGTCACGCGCCGGCTGCGGGCGGCCGGCGACGTCACGCCGGTGGTCGCGCTGACCGCGAACGCCTTCGAGGACGACCGGCACGCGTGCCTGGCGGCCGGGATGGACGATTTCCTGGTCAAGCCGCTGTCGCCGGACGCCCTTCGCGGCATGCTGGCGCGGTGGGCCCGGGGCCGCTGGACGCAGTCGGCGACGCACGCCAAGGTCGGCTGACCTCGGGGGGCCGTGGTCCTGAAGCTCTAGGGAGACCCCATGGCGCAGACACAAGCCGTCGGAGGCGGCGCGCCCAAGGCGAAGCGCACGACCATGGACGTCCTGCGCTCGCTGCGCCAGCCCAAGGTGGCGGTCGTGCTGGCGCTCGGCTTCTCGTCGGGACTGCCGTTCCTGCTGACCGGCAACACCCTGGGGTACTGGCTGCGCGACGAAGGCACGAGCCTCAAGGCCATCGGCTTCATCTCCTGGGTGGGCATGGCCTACGTGCTGAAGCCCTTCTGGGCGCCGGTCGTCGATCGGGTGGATGTGCCCTTCCTCGCCCGCCTCGGCCGCCGCCGTGGGTGGATGCTGTTGTCGCAGATCCTGATCGTCCTGGGTCTGCTCGGCATGGTCGCGGTCGGACCGGCGGGCGGCCTCACGGCCATCGGAGCCTTTGCGCTTGTGGTCGCCTTCGCCTCGGCGACGCAGGACATCGTCATCGACGCTTGGCGAATCGAGGCCTCGGAGGATTCCGATGAGATGGGGCTGCTCTCGTCGGCCGCTCAGCTCGGTTATCGCATGGCGCTGCTGGTCGCCGACGCCGCCATCATCGCCGCGGCCGGGCATTTCGGCTGGCCGATCAGCTATGTCTGGATGGCGGTCCTGATGGCGATCGGGGTCGCCGCCAGCTTCTTCGCCTTCGAGCCGGCCCGAGCCGACGAGGTGATGCACGCCAAGGCGCCGCTCTGGACTCCGCGCGGTTTCTTCGACGCGGTGGTGGGTCCTTTCATCGACTTCTTCGCCAAGCACAAGGCGGTGGGCCTCCTGATGCTCGCCGCCATCGCCGCCTACCGGCTCCCCGACTTCCTCATGGGGCCGATGTACAATCCCTATTACCACGACCTGGGCATCACGAAGGACACCGTGGCGGTGGTCCGCGCTGCCACTGGCCTGCCGGGCGCCTTCGCTGGCATCGCCATCTCCGGTCTCTGCGCGATCCGGTTCGGCCTCTTCCCGACGTTGCTGATGGGCTCGTTGCTGCAGGGGTTCGGGACGGCGGCCTTCGCACTCCTCGCCTACAATCATGACGCCTCGACGTTCACCGCCGTGATGGCGCTGGACAACTTCGCCCAGGCTTTCGCGGGCGTGGCGCTGGTGGCCTACATGTCGAGCCTGACGGGCCTCGGATATACGGCGACGCAGTACGCGCTGCTGTCATCGACCTACGCCTTCCTCGGCAAGTTCCTGAAGGGGTTCTCAGGCGCCGTGGTCGAGGGCATGACGCCGACCCATGGCCTGCTCGGCGCGTACGCAACCGCCTTCATCGGCACAGGTCTCACGGCCCTCCCGCCGATCATCCTGTTCCTGATCCTCGCCCGCATCCACGCGCGCCAGCAAGTCGCCGCGGCGGCCGCGCCAGCCTAGGTCGACATGCAGATGACCTGGGCGACGCGCAGGTCACGGCGCAGGGAATCGGCGACCCGGCCATAGTTGTCGACGGTGATCGGCTCGCCGGTCGCGAACGGCGCCGCATGCCGGCCCGAGAAGGCGATCGCGCCCATCACCGTCTCCGGCGCCGTGGTGTAGATGCGGCCGCGCCGGGGCGATTCGGCCACCGTCACCCCGATCACCCGGCCGGAGCGGTCGAGGGCGGGGGACCCCGACAAGCCGTTCAGCGCGCCGGTCAGGCCGTCGGTGCGGCCCGTCTCCGCCCAGACCAGAACCGGTTCGGTCCGGGCGCCGCGACCGCGCACCACCAGGGTCTCGCGGCCCAGCAGGCGTGACGTCGCCTCGCCCGGACGGCCCTGCGGGAACCCGGGGTGAAAGGCGCGCTCGCCGCGGCGCAGGCCGTCGGTCAGGCCCAGCGGCAGGGCCGGCGCGCCACCCTCGGTGGTGAGGATCGCCGCCTCGCCCCGCGGGTCTATGCTGACCTTGGCCGCGACGCCGCGGCCTTCGCCGACCACGATGGCGGCGGTGCGGCATCCGTCGACCACATGCCGGGCGGTGACCCAGACTCCGTTGTCGGACACCGAGAAGGCCGTGCCGGCCTGGGGCCTGGCGTGCTCGGGAACGTCCACCTCGACGGCCGGGTCGAAGGTGGAGGCCGGGGCCAGCGGCAGGCCCTCGGCGGGATCCGGCGGCGGCGGCGGCGCATCGGCGCGCTCCTGCCGGCCGATGGCGACCACCAGGAGGGCGACCACCGCGGCGCCGTAGACCAGCCAGTCGGGAAGCTTCGGAAAATGCACGGCCGATCAGCCGGCGACGGCGGCCGCCAGGATCACCGCGGTGGCGAGCTTGGCGCCCACGAGCAGGGCGGCGGCCGACACCTCGCCTTCCTGGATCCGGTGCGGCAGGCCATGCAGCAGCATGTCCACCACCCGGAAAACCAGCAGCTGCACCGCGATGGTGGAGACGCCCCAGACGCCGATCTCGATCATCGACGTCGAGGCATGCAGCGAGACCGCCAGCGGGATCGCCAGCCCCACCATGACGCCGGCCAGCGACACGGCGGCGGCGGCGTTGCCCTCGCGGATCAGGGTGATCTCCCGGTGCGGGGTCAGCATGACGTAGAGCGCCACGCCCAGGGCCAGGATCAGGATCGTCACCCCCGCATGCAGCAGGGTGATCGGAAACCCGGTGGCGAAGGCCTGGATCTCGGGCGACAGGGACGGCATCAGCACTCGCAGGCGGGTGGCAGGGCGGCCCTGGTTAGCACGGAGGCTGCGCCATGGGACAGCCGTTCAGCCGCCGGGCGATTCCGCCGCGGCGAGCTTGCGACGGGCGCTGGCGCGCAGCTTCTCGCTCTCGGACCTGAGCTGGCCGCAGGCGGCCAGGATGTCGCGCCCGCGCGGGGTGCGGATGGGCGAGGCGTAGCCCGCGCGGTTGAGGATCGCGGCGAAGGCCTCGATGGTCCCCCAGTCCGAGCAGGCGTATTCGGTCCCCGGCCAGGGATTGAACGGGATGAGGTTGATCTTGGCCGGGATCCCCTTGAGCAGCTTGACCAGGGCGCGCGCCTCGGCCGGGCTGTCGTTGACGCCCTTCAGCATCACGTATTCGAAGGTCACACGCCGCGCGTTGGACAGGCCCGGATAGGCGCGGATCGCGGCCAGCAACTCGGCGATGGGATGTTTGCGGTTCAGGGGCACCAGGACGTCGCGCAGCTCGTCGTGGGTGGCGTGCAGCGAGATCGCCAACATCGCCTGGGTGCGCTCGCCAAGCGCCGTCAGCTCGGTGACCACGCCGGAGGTGGAGACGGTGATCCGCCGCCGCGAGATGGCGATCCCCTCGTTGTCGGCGATGATCGCGATGGCGTCGGCGACCGCGTCCAAATTGTAGAGCGGCTCGCCCATGCCCATGAAGACGATGTTGGAGAGCCGGCGGTCCTCCTTGGGCGAGGGCCATTCCTCCAGGTCGTCGCGGGCGATCTGCACCTGGGCCACGATCTCGGCGGCGGTGAGATTGCGCACCAGGGCCTGGGTGCCGGTGTGGCAGAAGGTGCAGTTGAGCGTGCAGCCCACCTGGCTGGAGACGCAGAGCGCGCCGGCGCGTCCGACGTCGGGGATGTAGACGGCCTCCACCTCGACGCCCGGCGCCATGCGGATCAGCCACTTGCGGGTCCCGTCGCGGCTGACCTGGCGCTCGACCACCTCGGGCCGGGCCAGGCTGAAGCGCTCGGCCAGGAGGCTGCGCGTCTCCTTCGCCACATCGGTCATGCGGTCGAAATCGGTGACGCCGTAGTGGTGGATCCAGCGCCAGAGCTGGGAGGCGCGCATCCGCGCCTTGTCGGGCCGTACGGCCTCGGCCGCCACCAGGGCCTCGGCCAGCGCCGCACGCGTCAGGCCGGAGAGGTTCGGCTTGACCGGGGCGGCCGTCGCCGCGGCGCGCGAAAGATCGAGGGTGACGCCCAAGGCAAGTCCGTCGGCTGGAGGGACGGCGAATATAGGCGGACGACCGCCCACCACCAAATATCATTTTTACCCGGACGATATTGACGCTGGTTTTACCCGGGTGATATAAACGAGGCCCGCCGTGGAGAGAGCGACATGGACCCCTCCCAACCCTGCACCGCCTTCGAAGACGGCAGACGCCTGGCGGCCGGCCCCTTCGCCGAGGTGTCGAGCGCCGTGCGACCGGCGGTGGAGGCCGGCCGCGCGGTGCTGATCTTCGACGACGAAACCGGCGGGGTCGTGGACCTGGACCTGAGGCCCGGCGGCGCGTCCGCTCCGGCGCGGGGACCGGGGCGGCCGAAGCTGGGCGTGGCGGCGCGGGAGGTGACGCTGCTGCCGCGCCACTGGGATTGGCTGGCCCGCCAGCCCGGGGGCGCCTCGGCGACCCTGCGCCGGCTGGTGGAGACGGCGCGGCGCGAAGCCGACGGGCCGCGCCGCCAGGCGCAGGACGCGGCCTATCGTTTCGCCACCGTGATGGCGGGGAACGCCCCCGGCTACGAAGAGGCGATGCGGGCGCTGTTCGCCGCCGACCGCGGCCGGTTCGAGACGCTGGTCGCGGCGTGGCCCGCCGACGTCGCCGAGCACGCGACGCGGCTGGCCGCCGGCGCGTTCGCCGAAGGGTGACCCGCGCTTCCGCCGGGGCGACGGCTGGGCTAGCGTCCGCCGCCTAGGCGAGGAGAACCGGATGCGGGCGCTGTTGAGCAAGGCTGCAGGCGGGCCGGACACCCTGGTGCTGGAAGAGGTCGCGCCCCTCGTGGCGGGTCCGGGCCAGGCGGTGGTCGCGGTGAGGGCGTGCGGCGTCAACTTCCCCGACGTGCTGATCATCGAGGACAAGTACCAATTCAAGCCCGAACGCCCGTTCGCGCCCGGCAGCGAAGTGGCCGGGATCGTCTCCTCGGTCGGCGCAGGTGTGGATCGGGTGACGCCAGGGGACCGAGTGCTCTGCCACACCACGTCCGGGGGCATGGCGCAGGAGGCCCTCGTCGATGCAGCGCGGCTGATCAAGTTCCCCGCGTCCATGCCGTTCGACGAGGCCGCCGCCTTCATCCTGACCTACGGCACCTCGCATCACGCCCTGAAGCATCGCGGCCGGCTGAAGCCCGGCGAGACGCTGCTGGTGCTGGGCGCGGCGGGCGGCGTGGGGCTTTCGGCGGTGGAGCTGGGCAAGGCTATGGGGGCACGCGTGGTGGCCGCCTGCTCGACGCCGGAGAAGGTGGCGTTCGCCCGGGCGCACGGCGCGGACTCAGGGCTGGTCTATCCGGCGGGCCGCCTGGACCGGGCGGCGCAGCGCGAGCTCTCGGACGCCTTCAAGGCCGCCTGCGGACCGGACGGTCCGGACGTGATCTACGACGCGGTCGGCGGTGACTACGCCGAGCCGGCCTTCCGCAGCATCGCCTGGGAAGGCCGCTACCTGGTGGTGGGCTTCGCCGCCGGCGACATCCCGAAGCTGCCGCTGAACCTGCCGCTGCTGAAGGGCGCGGAGCTGGTGGGGATCTTCTGGGGCGCATGGACCGAAAGGGACCCGCAGGGCTACGCCCAGAGCGTCGCCGAGCTTCTGGCGTTCTACGAGGCCGGCAAGATCCGGCCGCGGATCTCTCAGCGCTTCCCCCTGGAAAAAGGCGCGGCGGCCATCGCCGCCCTGGCGGGCCGCAAGGCGATGGGCAAGATCGTCGTGGTGGTCGATCCGTCCGCCTAGGGTCGGCCGAAAGCGATGTCGCGCAAGGCCGCGAAGGCGTGACGCCCTCAGCCCCCGCGGCCCATCCGGTCGAGGATGGCGCGGGCCTCCGCGCGGTGGCGCGGCTTCAGGTGGCGGCCGACCATGGCCAGCAGGGCGGCGAACACCGCCGCGTCGTCGGTGAAGCCGATCCCGGCCAGGACGTCGGGGATCGCGTCGGCGGGCAGCACGAAGTAGGCGAGCCCCGCCAGCATCATGCCCTTCACCGCAGTGGGCGTCTCGGCGTCGCGTGCGCAGCACCAGACGGCGATGGCGTCCCCGGCGAAGGGGATGCGCGCCGCCACCTTGCGGATCTTCGGCCAGAAGCCCCGCGCCACCCGCTGCTCGTTCAGCCGCACCACCGCCGGCGTCAGGGCGCGGCTCGGGTCGATCGCCTTGCGCGGATCGAATCCGGGCGAGTTGACGTCGGGTGACGCTTTTGACTCGGCGCTCATCGGGTTAAGGCCTTTGCCATATCGCCATCCCATTACACGAAAAGGGAAAAGACGCGTCCATGGAACTCAATTCATCCGTCGCCGCCGTGGTCACCGGCGGCGCCTCCGGCCTTGGCGAAGCCACCGCCCGCGCGCTCGCCGCCCTGGGCGTCAGGGTCGCCATCTTCGACATGAACGCCGAGAAGGGCGAAGCGGTCGCCAAGGAGCTCGGCGGCGTCTTCTGCAAATGCAACGTCACCTCCGAGGAAGACGTGGACGCGGCCTTCGCGAAAGCGCGCGCCGCCCACGGCCAGGAACGGATCCTGCTCAACTGCGCCGGCACCGGCAACGCCCACAAGACCGCCAGCCGGGACAAGGCCACGGGCGAGACCCGGCATTTCCCCCTCGACGCCTTCAACATGATCATCCAGATCAACCTGGTGGGCAGTTTCCGCTGCCTGGCCAAGTCGGCGAAGGGCATGCTGGACCTGGAGCCGCTGGCCGACGGCGAGCGCGGCGTGATCATCAACACCGGCTCCATCGCCGGGATCGACGGCCAGATGGGCCAGGCCGCCTATGCGGCGTCGAAGGGCGGCGTGATCGGCATGACCCTGCCGGTCGCCCGCGACCTGTCCGGCGACGGCATCCGGGTGAACACCATCCTGCCCGGCATCTTCAACACGCCGCTGATGAACGCCGCGCCGGAGCCCGTGAAAGCCGCCCTGGCCGCCTCGGTGCCCTTCCCCAAGCGCCTCGGCCTGCCGCCGGAGTACGCGTCGCTGGCGTTGGAGATGTGCCGCAACGGCTATTTCAACGGCGAGACGGTCAGGCTCGACGGCGCAATCCGCATGCCGCCGCGATAGACGGCGCACGTCGCTATTTACGTTGCGGAAATTTCGGAGTCAGGTTCACTGAGCATGATTCCATAGTGACCGCAGGGGGCGGGCGCATGATCGGACGGTGGGCGCAACGGTTCGCGACCGCGATCGAACGCCCGTTCGCGGCCTACGGCTTTGTCCTGGGCGGCGTGGCGATCGCTGTCGTGCTCCGGGCGGCGGCCGGCCTGGTGATTCCCGAACCGCCGCCGTTCATGACCTTCTTCCCGGCGATCCTGTTCGCCACTCTGGTGGCGGGGGCGCGTGGCGGACTGGCGGCGGTGGCGCTGAGCCTGGCGGCGGTGCTGGGCCTGTTCATGCCGCTCGCCCTGCCGTCGCCGACCTGGGAGATGCAGCACACCCAACTGGTGATGTTCACCCTGACGGGCCTCCTGATGGTGTTCATGGCCAAGGCGCTGCGGATGGGCATCCTCCACGGCGTGACGGCGGAGGAGCGGTTCCGGGCGGCGCAAGAGGGCGGGCTCGACGCCTTCGTGATCCTGGAGCCGCTGCGTCAGGACGGGCGGATCGTCGATTTCCGCTGGATCTACGCCAATCCTGCCGCCGACCGGACCGCGCCCGCCGCGGTCAGCACCCTGACCGGACGGCGCGTTCTCGAGGTGATGCCGGACGAATCCGGCCAGGACCTGGTGGCGCGCCTGATCGAAGCCATGAAGCACGCCGGCCCAGACGACATCGAGGTCCGGCGCGTGATCGACGGCGTGGAGCACTGGATGCGCTCGTCCGCGGTGCGCCTGAAGAACGGCGTCGCGGTGACCTATCGCGACGTCACCTCCCAGCGCGCCGCCCAGCAGGCGCTGCGCGACGGCGAGGCGCAGGTGCGCGTGCTGATCAATTCGCTGCCGCAACTGCTGTGGTCCAGCCGTCCGGAGGGCTATTGCGACTACTTCGGCCCGCAATGGACCCGCTATACGGGCCTGCCCCCGGAGCGGCTGTTCGGGAAGGGCTGGCTGGAGGTGGTCCATCCGGAGGACCGCGACAACGTCGAGCAGGCCTGGACCCAGCTCATCGCCGGGTCCCTCCCCTACGACCTCGAGTACCGCATGCGTCGCAAGGACGGGAGCTGGCGCTGGTTCAGCGGGCGCGCATCGATGGTGCGCGACGAGACGGGCGCGATCCGGCGCTGGTACGGGTCGGCCACGGATATCACCGAGACCATCGAGGCGCGCCGCCACCTGGAAGAGCGTGTCGTCGAGCGCACCCGCGAGCTGCGGGAGAGTCTGGATCAGCAGGCGGTGGCCAAGGCGTCGCTGGCCCAGGCCCAGCGGCTGGAGACCGTCGGACGGCTGACCGGCGGCGTGGCCCACGACTTCAACAACCTGCTGACGGTGGTGATCGGCGGGCTGGACATGATCCTGAAGGCCCCGGAGGACAGCGCCCGGGTCAAGCGGCTGGGCGAGGCGGCGCTGGCCGCGGGACGCCGCGGCGAACGTCTGACCCGCCAACTGCTGGCGTTTTCGCGCCGCCAGGAGCTCAAGCTCGAGGTGCGCGACGTGAGCGCCATCGTCGGCCAGGCCGAAGCGCTGATGCGGCGGGCGGCGGGGGAAGCCCTCGAGCTTTCGGTGGCCTGCGCCGCGGACGTCGGCTTCAGCAAACTGGACACCGCGCAGCTCGAATCGGCGCTGTTGAACCTGGTGGTCAACGCCGCCGATGCGACTCCGGCCGGCGGACACATCCGTATCGAGGCCGATCGGGTGCGGCTGGCGGCAGGCGAGGTCGCCGGCGCCGAGGCCGGGGAATACGTGCGCATCGCCGTGGCGGACAACGGCTCGGGCATGCCTTCCGACGTGTTGGAGCGGGTTTTCGAACCGTTCTTCACCACCAAGGAAATCGGCAAGGGAACCGGCCTGGGCCTCGCGCAGGTCTATGGCTTCGTCAGCCAGTGCGGCGGCGGCGTGGCGATCGACAGCCACCAGGGCCAGGGCACCACCGTCAAGCTGTACCTCCCCTCCGCGCCCCAGCCGCAGGCCGGCGCGCCGAGCCCGCCGGCGAGGGCGGAGATCACCTGGGCCGCCGGAACAAAGGTGTTGTTGGTGGAGGACGACGCCGCGGTCCGGGCGGTGACCGAGACGCTGCTGGAGGACATGGGCTGCGAGGTCGCCAGCGAGGCGGAGGGCGCGCCGGCGTTGCGGCGCCTGGAGCGGGGCGAATCCTTCGATATCGTGATCTCCGACATCATCATGCCGGGAGGGATGAGCGGGGTGGACCTGGCGCGGGCCGCGCACGTGGCCCGGCCCGGCCTGCGGTTCGTCCTGACCACCGGCTACGCCGGCGAACGGGGTGGGGCGGCGGGCGGCGAGCTCGACTGGCCGGTGCTGCGCAAGCCGTTCCGCGCCGAGCAGCTCGCCGCCGTGCTCCACGAGTCCGTCGCCCCCGCCCCCGCCGCCGAGGCTGCGGTCTGACGGCGGTCGCTAGCGCCGCCTGAGGCTGCCCAGCACACCGCGCATCAGCTCGCGGCCGACTTGGTTGGCGACCGTGCGCAGCAGCGACTTGGCGAAGGCTTCGCCCATGCCCTGGCGGTTGGAGGCCCGCGCCGCCGACGCGCGGGGCGAAGCCGCCTCACGGGCCGCCGCCGGAGGCGCCGCGCGCTGCTGTTCGGCCTGTTCGGCCGCGGCCGCCGCCGCGCCGGCCCGCGCCTGCAGCACCTCGTAGGCGGACTCGCGGTCCTTGGCCTGGTCGTAGAGGCCGCGCACCGGGCTCGCCGCGATCACCGCGTCGCGTTCCTGCGGCGTGAGCGGGCCCAGGCGCGAGGCGGGCGGCCGGATCAGGGTCTTCTGCACCACCGTGGGCGCGCCCTTTTCGTCCAGGACGGACACCAGGGCCTCGCCGACGCCGAGGCCCTGGATCGCCTCGGCCGTGTCGAAGGCGGGGTTGGGCCGGAAGGAGTTCGACGCCGCCTTCAGACCCTTCTGCTCGGTCGGCGTATAGGCGCGAAGGGCGTGCTGCACGCGGTTGCCGAGCTGGCCCAGCACCGTCTCCGGAATGTCCGCCGGGTTCTGGGTGACGAAGTAGACGCCCACGCCCTTGGAGCGGATCAGCCGCACCACCTGCTCGACCTTCTGCAGGAGGGCCGGCGGCGCGTCGCGGAACAGCAGGTGCGCTTCATCGAAGAAGAACACCAGCTTCGGCTTGGGCGGATCGCCCACCTCCGGCAACTGTTCGAACATCTCCGAGAGCAGCCACAGCAGGAACGTCGCGTAGAGCCGCGGCGCGTTGATCAACCGGTCGGCGGCCAGCACGTTGACGTAGCCCTTGCCGTTCAGGTCGGTGCGCATCAGGTCCGACAGCGACAGGGCGGGCTCGCCGAACATGCCCTCCGCACCCTGGTTCTCCAGCACCAGCAGCTTGCGCTGGATGGTGGCGACCGTGGCCGGCGCGACGGCCCCATAGCGCGCGCCCAGATCCTTGGAGTTCTCCGAGGCGAAGGTCAGCGCCGCCTGCAGGTCCTTGAGGTCCAGGAGCAGCAGGCCCTGGGAATCCGCGGCCTTGAAGACCACGTTGAGCGCGCCTTCCTGGACGTCGTTCAGCTCCAGCATCCGGGCGAGCAGCACCGGGCCCATCTCGGAGATCGTGGCGCGGACCGGATGGCCCTTTTCGCCGAACAGGTCCCAGAACACCACCGGCGCCGCGGCGGGCCGCAGCTCCAGGTTCATCGCCTTGGCGCGAGCCAGCATCTTGTCGTTCGGCGCGCCGATCGCGGCCACGCCGCAGAGGTCGCCCTTCACGTCGGCGGCGAAGACCGGCACGCCGGCGTCGGACAAGCCCTGGGCGATCACCTGCAGGGTGACGGTCTTGCCGGTCCCGGTGGCGCCGGCGACGAGGCCGTGGCGGTTGGCGCGATCCAGCCTCAACAGTTCGTCGTGGTCCGAGAACCCGATCAGGACGCCGTCTTCGCCCGCCATGACATGCTCCACCTGGTTGATCGGCCGAAGCTAGCCGGGGTCTCGACGCGCGGCCAGTGGAAGTCCACCATGACCGCTCGAACCGCTGCGCTGAGGGCGAAGGCCCAAGAGGGGGGTCATGCCGGAGGACCGGTCCGCCGCTATTTCCCGCAACGCCGTGGTGATCCTGGCCGTGATCGCGTCCGGCGCCACGTTGTACTGGTTGCGGGGAATCCTGACGCCGCTAGCGCTGGCCGTGTTCCTGGCGGTGATGATCGACCGCTTCGCCCGGATGCTGCGCCGGATCCTGCCGGGAATGGCCCGGGGCGCCGACCTGCCGGTGGCGATCGTACTGTCCATCGCGCTGTTCGGCGGCTCGGCCTTCGTGATCGCCGACAATGCGACCACCTTCGTGGGGCAGCTCAATTCCTACGCGCCGCGCCTGAACGCCCTGATCGCCAGGGCCGCTCACATGGTGGGCATCGCGGCGCCGGAGACCGTCGACCAGCTGTTCCGCCAGCTCGATGTCACCCGCTACCTCGCCGATGTGGCGCGCTTGCTGCAGGACTTCGTGTCCAACGCGCTGTTCGTCTTCGTGTACCTGGGCTTCATCATCGCCTCGCGCCACGGGTTCGAGCGGAAGATCGTGGGCCTGTTCCCCCAGCGGGCCGAGCGCCAGGAGGCGGTCGACGCCTTCCTGGCGATCCGCGACGGGGTCGAGCAATATCTGTGGGTGCAGACCGCGACCGGCCTGATCATCGCGGTGGGGTCGTTGATCACCATGGCCGCCGTGGGCCTCGACAACGCCGTCTTCTGGGCCTTCCTGATCTTCATCGCCTCCTACATCCCGGTGATCGGCGGACTGATCGGCATCCTGGCGCCGCCCGCCTTCGCCCTGGTGCAGTTCGAGACCTACTGGCAGGCGCTGACCCTGGTGGTGGTGCTGAACGTGATCCAGTTCATCGTCGGCAATGTGATCCTGCCGCGCATGCAGGGCCGCAGCCTGAACATGGATCCGGTGGTCGTACTGCTGGCGCTGACGTTCTGGGGCGCCGTCTGGGGAGTCGCGGGAATGTTCCTGTCGACACCACTGACGGTCATGCTCATGGTGATACTGGCGCAATTCTCGGGAACGAGGTGGATTGCGGTGCTGCTGTCCGCCGACGGCGAACCGGACCGGCTGAGGGAACGACGGCCGCCCGATTCCGCCCCGGAAACGGACCAGCCGGCGCAATCGGCGCCACCGGTCAAATGACTGTGAGCGGGGGGTTTATGTCGTCACATCCCTGCCTATCTAAGCATGGCTCGGATCCGTTTGGATCTTACAGGCTCGCCCGTCTCCCAAGCCCTCGGGCGAAGCGAGCAAGGAGTGTTTCGTCGCCCCCCCACGACGGAGCAACGCGCCGCCGGATTCTCTCCTCCGGCGGCGCTCTCGCGTGGGAACCCTGCAAATGACCCGGCCGCTGCGCACCGCGCTCGCCAGGACCATCGCGTCGGCCTTCCATGCCGCGATCGGCGACGATCCTTGCCCGGAGGCGGCCGAGACCTTCATCCAGCACGCCGTCGCCGACGTGGCGCCCGACGAACCGCCGGAGCTGACGCCCGAGGAACTCGCCCTGAACCTCGCCGACTTCTGGCGGTACGGAGAGCGGCGGCGCGACCGCAAGCCGGCCATCCGCATCACGAAGACGCTTGGCGCCGACGCCCAGCGCCTGGACCGCCTGGAGATCGTCCAGGACGACACCCCGTTCATCGTCGACAGCGTCATGGGCGAGATCGCCGACCACGGCCTGGTGGTCCGCGCCATGTATCACCCGGTGGTCACCGTGGCGCGCAACGCCCGGGGCGTGCGCGGCGCGGAGGGAACCCTGCGCCGGGAATCGATGATCCAGCTCATCCTGGAGCAACTCGGACCCGACCGGGAAGCCGCGCTGATCGCGGGGCTACGGGAGACCCTGTCCGACGTGCGCGCCGCGGTGGAAGATTTCCAGCCCATGCTGGCGCTGATGGGGACGACCCTCGCCGAGGTGCGCAATTCGGCCATTCCGGCGGCGGAACGGGACGAGGACGTCGCCTTCCTGAGCTGGCTGCAGGACGGCCATTTCGTCTTCCTGGGAGCTCGGACCTACGACTATCCGAAACCGAAGGACGGCAAGTACGCGCCCGGCGAGCCACTCTATCAGGCCAAGGCCGGCCTGGGCGTCCTGCGCGATCCGGAGCGCACGGTCCTGCGCCGCACCAACGAGCCGGCGGTTCTGGCCGCCCAGATGAAGGACCGCCTGCGGACCGACCCGGCGCTGACCGTCGCCAAGTCGAACGTCCGCTCGCGCGTCCATCGCCGGGCGTACATGGATTACGTGGGCGTCAAACGCTACGCGCCGGACGGCCTGCCGATCGGCGAGGTGCGGTTCGTAGGCCTGTTCGCGGCCGAGGCCTATGACGAGCCGGCGACGATCGTTCCGCTGTTGCGCGCGAAGTTGGCCCACGTCCTGGAGCACGCTGCGGTCACCCCCGGCGGCCACAACGAAAAGCGCCTGCGCCACATCCTGGAGACCCATCCGCGCGACGAGCTCTTCCAGATCACCGAGTCGGAGCTGCTCTCCCAGGCGCTGGGGATCCTGCACCTCTACGACCGGCCGCGCGTGCGGCTGTTCGAGCGGCGCGACCCGTTCGACAGGTTCGCCTCGGTGCTGTTCTTCGTCCCGCGCGAGCGGTTCGATTCCGACCTGCAGGCGCGTGTCGGCCGCATCCTGGCCGAGGCCTACGGCGGACGGGTCTCGGCAGCCTATCCCAACTTCGGTGAGAGTCCGCTGGCGCGGGTGCACTACATCATCGGCTTCACGCCGGGGGATCACCGCAAGCCGAACCTGCGCAAGCTCGAGGCCGAGATCGGCGAGGTGTCGCGCACCTGGGACGACCGGTTCGAAGCCGCCGTGCGCGAGAACCTGGCCTCGCCCGCCGAGACCCTGGCCCGCTTCCGCAACGCGTTCCGCGCCGGCTACCGGGACCGTTACGACGCCGCCGAGGCGCTGGCCGACATCGCAGTGATCGACGACCTGGGGGCGGACGAGCCGATCCGGGTCCGCGCCTTCCGCCTGGCGGGCGATCCCGCGACGCGGCTGCGTTTCAAGCTCTATCGGCCCGGCGAACCGATCCCGCTGGCCGACGTTCTGCCCATCCTGGAAAACATGGGCATGAAGGCCCTCTCCGAGCAGGGCTTCCCGTTGCAACCAGCGGACGGCGGGGTCGTCTGGGTGCACGACTTCGAAATCGACGACGAGCGCGGCGAGCACCTGGTGTTCGCCGAGGTCAAATCCGCCTTCGAAGACGCCGTCACCGCAGTCTGGACCGGCCACGCGGAGAACGACGGCTTCAACCGCCTGGTCCTGGAGTTGTCGATCTCCTGGCGGGAGGCGGCCTTGATCCGCGCCCTGGCGCGGCACCGCCAGCAGTCCGGGCTGGACCCCAGTCAGCGCGTCCAGGAAGTGGCGTTGAGCGACCATCCCGGCATGGCGCGCCTGATCCTGGACCTCTTCCGCACCAAGTTCGATCCGGCCATCTCCGCGAGTCTGGACGTTCGCAGCACCCAGGCGCAGGCGGTGATGGGCGAGATCACCGCGGCCCTGCAGCTCGTCGCGAGCCTCGACCACGACCGGGTGTTGCGGCGTATGGCGCTGCTCGTCGCGGCGACCCAGCGGACCAACTACTATCAGGCCGACGCCGACGGACGGCCCAAGCCCTACATCTCGTTCAAGGTCGCCAGCCCCGAGTTGGCCGACCTGCCGCTGCCGAAGCCGTACCGCGAGATCTTCGTCTGGTCGACGGCGGTGGAGGGCGTGCACCTGCGCTTCGGGCCGGTGGCGCGCGGCGGCCTGCGCTGGTCCGACCGGCGCGACGACTTCCGTACCGAGGTGCTGGGGCTGGTGAAGGCCCAGCAGGTGAAGAACGCGGTGATCGTGCCGGTGGGCTCCAAGGGCGGGTTCTTCCCCAAGCACCTGCCCAAGGGCGGGTCCCCGGACGCCGTGCGCACCGAAGCGATCGCCGCCTACCGGACCTTCCTCTCCGGCCTCCTGGACATCACCGACAACCTGACGGCGGCCGGCAAGGTCGATCCGCCCGAGGGCGTGATCGTTCACGACGGCGACGACCCCTACCTGGTGGTGGCGGCCGACAAGGGCACGGCGACGTTCTCCGACATCGCCAACGGCATCGCCGAGGACTACGGCTTCTGGCTGGGCGATGCGTTCGCCTCAGGGGGTTCGGTCGGCTACGACCACAAGGTGATGGGCAT
>Ga0268265_10001210_pt1 | contig 22436 bp, 22 predicted proteins | sample KBSSwiS52_FD_190355 | JGI IMG/M metagenome (GOLD analysis project Ga0268265, IMG submission 190355) | Switchgrass rhizosphere microbial communities from Kellogg Biological Station, Michigan, USA - KBS Switchgrass S5-2 (SPAdes) (version 2) | ecosystem: Host-associated > Plants > Roots >... | reverse complement strand
CGAATCCAGACCATCCAGCGAGCCTACTGACCCAAATTAGTGCCTAGCGTGCGCACTAAGCCCAGACATCACAGCAGGTCAGCGCACTTCCATCCTCAGAAAATGAGCAAAGTGACCCAACCCAGGTCGGACTGAGCCTGGAGCGCTCCGCACAGCTGGCCTCGATGGTCGCGGTGTTGGTTCTGGAGGCGCCAGGCCCGCAGGAGTGGACGTGGGACCAGAACGCCGCGATCGCACGCATCGCTGACGCGTACGGTGCCGACGCGGGCGCGGAGATCGCCGCGGCCCTGTAACGCGCTAGAGCTGCACCGTAGTGATCCTGTTCGAAGATAGTGCGTTGGGGCGAGGATTCGCTGGTTTCGTGACAATGCCTCGAACCGAACCCAGCACGCGCCTACACAACGACTTGACACGCTCCCGCACCCGGGACTCCACCGAAGCCACCTCAGGGTGGTGTTCGCAGCGATGGCCGTCAGCCACTACATCCAAGCCCAAAGCGGCTGGAGCATAAAAGGAGTTGGGCCATTTTGGCTTAGTGCCTAGCTAGGATTTTGGTTTGCGCTATGGCGAGGATGGCTTCGACGTCGGTGTTTACCGCGAGGCCCAATGGTGCGAGCGCGCCGTCGAGGTCGATGGTGCTGGCCGTAGTGGTCTTCAGGGTGCGCAGGAACTGCTGGAGTGCAGTCCGGTCCCGTGCTGAACTTCGCGACCTAAGTGTCGGAATCATATGTGCCTCAACGACTTCCGTGGCTGTACAGAGATTTACCTTAACCTGGCGTCATAGGTCAACAGCCTTGGGACTTGGTCCACGAGCGGCCATGCCCCACCGAATCCACACCATCGGACGTGTCTACAACAAAAATTTAGTGCCTAGCAGGTGCGCTAAGCCAAACTATAACCCCAGATCAGAGCCCTGCGAACCGTGAAACCGGGCAGATGTGACCCAAGTGAGGTCACCGCCCGACCTACCCGAAATCCTGGCCATGATCCACGGTCCACGTGACCTCGATGCCATGCAGGCCGCACTTGAGGCAGTGGCTCGCGAGCACCTCGCCGCGCCGCGGGCCCGTGGCGACCGAGAGGCAATGCGTGCACCGCTAACCACCCGCCAAGGCGCAATCAGTGCTCGTACCAAAGCAATTGGTCAACTCAAAGCGCCAGTCGTCAACGTCCCCAAGCGCGCCCGATCAACTACGTCGCGGCAGCGCCGAGGAGCAACTCAACCGTTGCACAGACCGCGCACCCTGCTCAACCCTTGCGTCGTGGACCGCGCAACCGTACACACCATCAGCGTCACTGCTCGCCGCAAAGTGATGCTGGAAGCCGAAGCCGCAGAATACAAGACCGAACTTGAGCTTTTGTCATAGCCGCCTGCCCGCAACTGCTGGATCGACCCGGAATTGCCGGCATCACCGCCGCCCAATCCCTCATCTCCTGGTCACACCGCGATCGCATTCGCAGCGAAGCCGCGTTCGCCGCTCTGGGCGGAGCCGCGCAAATCCCCGCCGGCCGCGGCGCCACCACCTCAACCGGCCGCGCACCGTCGTAGTGACTCGCCTACGGTTCGACCAGACCACGAAAGCGGCGCTGCACGACGTACTGCCGAAGGCAGGACACCCCGGGAGATTAAATGCTGCCTCAAACGCGTCAACGCCCCGGAGGTCCACTGCATTATGCAGACACACCTTGCGTAATTAGGCATGTCCGCTTTCTTGACAACACCCGCCGTAGTGATCATGCGGAGTTTGCCACACACTGCAGCTGATAAGAAGCAGCCGGCCCGAGCTAATCACGGCGATGAGGTGAACTGCGCGCTTGGCGGCTGCCACATCTCGCGTATCCGCAGAGGTCCGCTCGGGAGCATACGGCTATTGCTCGGCGTGGGCGTCGGCCAGCACGCCATCACCCACCAGCACCAGGTGCCGTGGACGGGCCAAAGTTTGGCCGGCTAGCCCCGGCTAGCCCCGCAAAACACCGTTTCCGACGGCGCAGTCCACTTATCGCCTCAGATGCCAGTTCTTGAAGTACCTCGCCCAACTATCGAGATCAGAGGACCTTTGATAGGCTCCGCTGAGGGGATCAGTGGGTCGCGAGGTCGCAGCGCTGCGGCGCTTCCCACGCCTAGAGCAAAATCTATGGCGACTGGCAAAGTGCGTCCAGATCCACGTGTAGTCCGGCGACGAAGCCGAAGTCGCGTTACGATCGCCACGGCAACGGCAAACGGCGAGGAGCGCTCGATCTCGCCACAATCTGCGGTACGACGACATCGGCTGCAGAGTATTTGCTGAGCTAACGGACCGGGGGGTTAAATTGACCGACAAATCCTTAGCCTGGGCTATGCGCGACCGGTTCGCGCAGGACTCATGCTCGACTAATCTTCAAACAGCTCAAAATCGGTCGGGCCAGTCCGCGTCGACACCGGAAGACTCAGATAGCCAAGCCACTAGTCATCGCTTATCCTGGCAACGAAAATACTGTCTATATTTGTTTTTCTCTGACGCGATTGTGGCAATAGCTGCTGTCATGACGGCGGAATTTCTCCGCTTCGGCGACGCATCGCCAGCCGTGGTCGGAGCCGCTTCGCTCCGGTATTCGATCGTGTCATTCATCATCGCTGCGACGTGGCTATGGGTGCTGGCCGCATATCGATCTCGATCTCCCAGCGTCATCGGTGCGGGCGTCGAGGAGTATTCACGTGTGTGGGCTGCCACGATGACCGAATTCGGGGCGATTGCGATCGTTTCGATGCTGCTTAAGCTGGACATCGCACGCGGATACTTGGCCATCGCCCTTCCCCTAGGGTTGCTTGGGTTGACACTTAACCGCCGGCTTGCGCGCCGCTTGGTAGTAGCTCTGCGGCGCCGCGGACAAATGCTCAACGCAGTACTCGCGGTAGGCGAGCTCGAATCCGTCCGCGCTTTGGCGGAGTCGGTGGCGCGACATCCTGAAGATGGTTACACCGTTGTCGCCGCTTGCATACCCGGCCGCGGCGGTGATCGGGTCACCCACCTTCCCGACCTTGGCGACGTTCCGGTCTACCCAGACGATGGCAACTTCGCACCGGCAATCCGCAGCTCCCGGGCTGACACCGTCGCAGTGACATCGACAGATCACTTAGGTCCGCGCGGCTTCCGTGATTTGTCGTGGCAGCTTGACAAGCTCGATGTAGATTTGGTCGTTTCGCCGGGAATGGTCGACTTAGCTGGACCGCGCCTTAGGATTCGGTCATTGGCGCGTGTGCCTTTGATCCAGATCGCGAAGCCGCGATACGAAGGCGCCAAGGGCTTCCAAAAGCGGGCTTTTGACGCATGTTTCTCGGCCGCCGTGTTGCTCGCCGCTTCCCCGGTCCTGCTTGCCGCTGCGATGGCGATAAAGATCACAACAAATGGGCCAGTGTTTTACACCGCCGAGCGTATAGGTCTGAATGGCGAGCCGTTTCGCATGATCAAGTTTCGTACAATGGTTGTCGATGCCGAGAAGCGGTTGCAAGAACTTACTCACCTTAACGAGACCGACGGCCTGCTTTTCAAAATCCGCTCCGATCCCCGGGTGACAACGGTTGGGAGGCACCTTCGCCACTACAGCATTGATGAGCTGCCGCAGTTCATCAACGTACTACGCGGCCAAATGAGCGTTGTGGGCCCTCGTCCACCCTTGGCAAAAGAGGTTGCAGAGTATGACGATCTTGTACGGCGCAGGCTACTTGTGCGGCCCGGTATCACCGGCCTTTGGCAGGTGAGCGGACGCTCAGATCTTTCGTGGGACGACTCTATCCGGCTCGACCTCTCCTACGTCGAGAATTGGTCGATGCTTAAGGATCTCGCGATCGCGCTGATGACCGTCCGTGTCGTACTACGCGGGTCTGGGGCGTACTGACGACATGGATTTAACCGAACGTCTATCGCCGACGGAGCCCGAGCTCAGCAATGTAGGGGGTAAACCGTCCCGAAAAGGTATCGCGGTCACGTTCATCGGTCTGAACTTCGAGCCAGAACCGCTTGGCATCGCGCCGTATTCGACCGGACTGTGTAGGGAGCTCGCCAGGAGAGGCTACGACGTCAGAGTCATCACCGGCGTACCCCACTATCCTGAGTGGAGGGTGGACCCCAAATACAGGAGAAGATGGAAATCGTTTGAGGACATCGATGGTTTAGCCGTGAAACGGGTGAGACACTCCGTTCCGACCACGAGGAGCAACCTTCGCCGCCTCTTTATGGAGGCGACGTTCGGGCTCCGAGCGGTCTTTTCCAGTTGGCACCAACCAGACGTTCTGATATGCGTTACCCCGGCCCTGGTGGCCACCGCCATGGTGTGCTTGAAGAACCTCGCCCTCGGAAGGCGCCGCGCAGCCCTCGGCATCTGGGTGCAGGATCTTTACACCGTCGGACTTGCTGAGACGCAAACGGCGGGATCGACAGCCTCCGGACTCATCCGCTGGCTTGAGAGCTGGTCGTTGAGGCATGCGAGCGGGATAGCGGTGATACACAATCGATTTCGGACGCAGCTGCTCGATGAACTCGACGTACAGCCGGCGAACGTCACCACAATTCGCAATTGGGTACATGTTACGTCCCCCACATCTGGCGATCGCGATTTCGACCGAGCCCAATTTGGTTGGGGGCCGGACGACATCGTCGTTCTTCATGCCGGTGCGATGGGCGTCAAGCAAGGCCTCGACAACGTTGTGCGAGCAGCCGAGATTGCCGACCAGCGGAATTCCAATGTGATTTTTGTGCTCCTCGGTGACGGCAACCAGCGCCCCTTATTGGAGACTATGGGTCGCGGAATTCGTCGACTCGAGATTTGGGACCCCTTGGCCGAGGACGAGTTCGCGACAGTGCTGACCGCAGCAGACATACTACTACTCAACCAGAAGCCAGGCGTGGCCGAAATGTCGGTTCCGAGCAAGCTCACGTCCTATTTTCAAAGCGGCACACCGGTCTTGGCAGCGATAGACAAAGAAAGCAATGCGGCCGAGGAAATCCGCAATGCGGATGGTGGCGTTGTCATCGACAGCGGCGACCCTACCGCCTTGCTCGAAGCCGCGACAGCACTGGGAATGGACTCGGCGCTTCGACAGCGCCTGGGCGCAAACGGACGCCGATATGTATGCAGAGTCCAAGGAGCCGACAATTCATTCAACAAGTTCGACAATTGGGTACAGCATCTTTCAGCTTCGAATGCGCGCTGACGGACAAAACAATGCGAACGAGACAAAGAGAGGCAGGCGACCGCATGACACGGCGTGCGCTAATCACAGGGATCACGGGCCAAGATGGCTCGTATTTAGCGGAGTTCCTACTGGGCATGGGGTACGAAGTTCACGGATTGATCCGCAGGGCGTCAACCTTTAATACCAGCAGGATTGAACACATCTACCAAGATTCGCACCTACCCGACGCTCGCCTGTTTCTGCACTATGGCGACATTAACGACGGGGGGCGGTTGACGTCACTGCTCACCAAGATTGATCCAGCTGAAGTGTACAACTTAGCAGCGCAGTCTCATGTGCGAGTTTCCTTCGATGAACCCGAGAACACAGGAAACATCACTGGCGTTGGTACGGTCCGCCTGCTAGAAGCCGTCCGGCTAGCCGGGCTATCGTGCCGGTTCTACCAAGCATCGAGTTCGGAAATGTTCGGCGCTTCGCCGCCGCCCCAAAGCGAATCGACCCCCTTTTATCCGCGGTCACCATACGGGGCCGCCAAGGTCTACTCGTACTGGATGACCAAGAACTATCGAGAAGCCTACGGAATGTTTGCCGTCAACGGCATTCTGTTTAACCATGAGTCGCCCCGCCGTGGCGAGACATTCGTGACCCGGAAGGTTTCCCGCTCGGTGGCCCGCATCAAAGCCGGTCTGGATAAGGATTTATACCTAGGCAATCTTGATGCCATTCGCGACTGGGGGTATGCGCCCGAATACGTCGAGGGAATGTGGAGAATGCTGCAAGCCAATGAACCCGGCGACTATGTCCTGGCTACGGGTCAGGCCTGCACGGTTCGCGAGTTCGTCCAAACCGCCTTCGAGGTCGTGGACTTGGATTGGAGGGACTACGTCAGGTATGACGAACGTTATGTCCGTCCATCCGAAGTCGATGCATTGATCGGCGACTCGTCTACGGCGGCGAGAATGTTGGATTGGAAGGCTTCCGTAATGGCCCCTGAACTAGCGGCCATCATGGTCGAAGCAGACATCAAAGCTCTTGAGTGCGCAGGCCAGCCGTGGATCGACAAGCCAGTAGCCACATGGGGCAACCGCTTGTGACCGTCACCGATCATTCCGCTCAAGCCGCTGACAAGGCGTCGGGTGCCGTCGGCCCATTAGACCGTGACGAACCCGTGTGGATCGCAGGACACCGCGGCCTCGCGGGTTCAGCGATTTGGCGGCAGATGAAACAGCAAGGATTCTCGCAGCTTCTGGGAGCGACACATGCGGAACTCGATCTGTCCGACCGACAGCGAGTGTTCGAGTTCGCGGCAGCGCATCGGCCGAAAGCCGTCGTCGTGGCCGCTGCCTACGTGGGCGGTATCCTGGCCAATAACACCTTTCCGGCCGACTTCATATCTCGGAATCTGCAGATCCAGGTCAACGTCATGGACGCTGCTGCGGCTCTTGCAATTCCGCGTCTGCTTTTTTTGGGATCGTCGTGCATCTATCCGAAAGACGCTCCCCAGCCCCTCAAGGAGAGCTATCTTCATACCGGGCCGCTCGAATCGACCAACGAGGCGTATGCCGTCGCAAAACTCGCTGGAATCGCGCAGGTCCATGCTGTCCGTCGCCAGCACGGATTGCCGTGGATCGCCGTGATGCCCAGCAATCTTTACGGCCCCGGAGACAACTTCCACGCGACCCAGTCGCATGTCCTCAGCGCCTTCATCCGGAGGTTTGTCGAGGCTAGCGAGAGCGGTGCACAACGTGTCACTAACTGGGGCACCGGGAAACCGCGCCGCGAGTTCCTCTACGTCGATGATCTCGCATCTGCGTGTCTCCACCTGCTCGATCACTACAACGACCCGTCGGCGGTGAACATCGGTACGGGTGTTGACTACACCATCGCGGAAGTCTCGGCGATGGTGGCTGATGCCGCCGGGTACGAGGGCGAGATCAACTGGGATCATTCGAAGCCGGACGGCACACCTCGCAAGCTGCTCGACGTGTCCCTCATTCACCGCCTCAATTGGCGAGCGTCTACCGATCTCGATAGAGGTATCCACGCCACTGTCGATTGGTACCGGAATCAGCGGTCTGCAGTCCGATGCTGAGTTCGGCAATACAAGACGGAGCAGCGCGATGACAGGTACGACTCCGCGTATACCGCAAGTTCAACCATGGATTGGGGAAGAAGAGAAAGCACTGGTCGACGGTGTGATCCAGGACAACTGGCTCACCGAAGGAGCACGATGCAAAGAATTCGCGCAGCGATTGCTCGAACTCATAGACGCTCCGTATGGAGTATTCGCGCCCAACGGCACGTTGGCGCTGGCGCTGGCGCTGCTGGCGGTCGAGGTCCCCTTGGGTGCCGAGGTAATCGTCCCCAACTCGACTTTCGTAGGCAGCGCATCGGCAGTGATTCTGGCCGGTGCGAGACCGGTCTTTGTTGACATCGACCCAGACACTCTGCAGATCGATGTCGATCAGGCGGAAAAAGCGGTCACCGCCAGCACCGCCGCGATCATGCCCGTCCACCTAATGGGCGTTTCGGCCGACATGGACGCTGTCATGAGTCTGGCCGAGCGCCGCGGACTGAGAGTCGTTGAAGATGCAGCGCAAGGCATAGGCGTCACTTATCGTGACCGTCATGTCGGCACCTTCGGCGACGCCGGTTGTTTCTCCTTCTTCGCCGACAAGACCATCACGACCGGAGAGGGCGGCTTCGTCACTTGTCGAAGCCCACAGACATATGAGCGGCTGCGGCTCTTGCGGAACCAAGGCAGGCTAGAGAGCGGAAGCTTCATCCACGCAGCGGTAGGCTTCAATTTCCGCATTACAGACGTACAAGCCGCGATCGGGATTGCGCAACTGGGGAAGCTCGACCAGATCATCTCACGCAAACGCGCTAATCACGCCCAGTACGAAGAGACGCTTCGCTGCAATCCGCATGTTTGGATTTACCGTGCCCCCGTCGGCAGTTCCCACGTTCCCTTCCGTTGCGCTCTTCGGTGCGAGCGGGCATTCGAGCTGGCCGAATATCTCGACAGCCATGGCATCGATACGCGCAGGTTCTTTTATCCGTTGCACCAACAACCCTGCTTCGTCGATGCCTTTGGCTTCATGGGCGATGCGCCGTTTCCACACTCAATTGGGGCCTACGAACACGGGCTTCTTCTGCCGGTATATCCGACGATGCCCCAGGAAGCCGTGATCCGCATCGCGTCAACGATAAACAGGTTTTACGAATGATCCCTTTTGCCATGTCCCGCGTTCCAGGCGATGCCTTCGACAAACCCTGCCTCCATGGACTGCAGTGACCCGAGGGCCTCGGCAAGGCCTTCCGCGGAGCCCTGCTCCTCCAGCGACCATGGGAACAAATTTGACCTCGGGATGTTCACAGGAGATGGCTACGACAAAGGTCGGCCCTTCATTATTCGAGTTCTTTGGCTTCTCGCTTCGGGTTGTATCGTAATGCGCTGGTGGTGCCCGAAAGCGATCAGGACCGCACTTTTGCGCGCGTTCGGGGCGAAGATCGGCTCCGGTGCGCTGGTCAGGCACAACGTCAGGATCCATTGGCCGTGGAAGCTAAGGATCGGCGACCACAGCTGGGTCGGCCCAGGCACCTGGATCCTCAATCTGGAACCGGTGTCAATCGGTTCTCACACGTGTATCTCGCAAGACGTGTTCGTGTGTACCGGAAGTCACGACCGCCGTTCACCGTCGTTCGAATTCGACAACGCACCGATCTCGATCGGTGATTACGTTTGGGTCTGTGCGCGGTCCACGATTCTGCGCGGCGTATCGATCGGCGATGGTGCGACCATCGGGGCAACGTCCCTGGTCACCGGCGATGTTAAGCCAGGTCGCACTATTATCGCGCCTCGTGGAGTGTCACTGTGAGAATCATCCATGTGGTCACGCTTGTCGCCCCCAACGGGGCATTTGGTGGCCCCGTCCGGGTCGCGTTGAATCTCGCCAGCGAACTTCAGTCCCAGGGGCATGAAGTCATCGTCGTGGGCAGCACGCGGGACTACGACCCTATCCCTAGGACAGTGGGCGGAGTCCGGGTTCGGCTGTGGCGTGCCCGTCAAGTAATACCTTTCGCTGGATTCTTGGGCATCTTTGTTCCCGAGCTGTTTATGTGGATGTGGCGGAACCGACGCGACATCGACGTCGTCCATGTGCACATGTCCCGAGACATGGTGAGCCTGCCCGCGGCAGCGTTAGCTCTGATCCTCCGCAAGGGTCTAGTAGTACAGACCCATGGCATGGTTGTCGAATCCGATCACTGGTTTGCGCCCCTACTCGACCAATTGTTGACTCGTCCAGTACTCAGTCGCGCCAGCGCCGTGCTCTTCCTCACCGAACAGGAGCGCCGTGGCCTGTCGCACGTCTCTCATCGAGCCCGGTTGCACCGCCTGCTCAACGGAGTCCCAAGATCGGAAGCACCGAGAACCGCCGATATTGCGGCGGAGATACCGGAAGCGCTCTACCTTGCTCGCCTGCATGAACGAAAACGCCCTGTTCTGTTCGTCGAAGCAGCCGCTGAGCTGCTTAAATTGGGCGTGTCTGCGTCATTTGCGCTCATTGGACCGGACCAAGGTGAAGGCGACAATGTCCGCCGGGCCATCGAGGGACTCGGCGACCTCGCCGCTTACGTGCGTTGGGAAGGCGCGCTCCCCCTCGAGGCGACCCTCGCTCGGATGCGCGACGCGTCGATCTATGTGCTGCCGTCCGTCCAGGAACCTTTTCCAATGGCTGTCCTCGAGGCGATGTCGGTCGGGCTTCCAGTGATAGTCACTGACAGTTGTGGTCTGGCTGATGTCATTACGGCGACCGGCTGCGGCATCGTCGTCGATGAGACCCAGGAGTCGCTTGTCGACGCGATGCGTTATTTGCTGGTTGACGAGGCGGCGCGCCACCGGATGAGCCAGGCGGCAATGACGGCGGCCCTTGAGCAGTGCGACATGACGACCATCGGACAACAGCTTCTCGACATTTACGAGCGCGCCAATGTTAGTAGAAGTGAAACATCGACGAAGGCAACTACCGAATGACGAAACTTATCAATTCGTCCCGTAACCGCTCATATGCGTCGTCATCAGGTCGGCACCGCTGGGAGGTGCCCGCGCGCAACGATCGGGCCACACGCGGTACTGACGTTGATCCCACCACGTCGCAAGTCGTAGTAATTCGCGGGCGGGCGTAGACGGTCATGGAGATACAGGAACTGTGGAGGGTTGTCACCCAGCGCTGGCGGGTGGTATTCGTCGTAACTCTCGTATGCATTGCCCTGGCACTGGCCTGGTCTTGGGCCAGCCCCGTCAGGTACCAGGCAAAGGGTCGAATAGTCATTGCGACTTCAGGAAGCCTCGGCACTGCCAATGACGCCTTCAGCGGGGAGCAGGTGTCCGTCGAACGTGCACCCACTTACGCGCAGCTGCTGAAAGGGCCCGAAGTGGCGTCGCGCGCCTCCCGCCACCTTCAGGGGTCAATATCGGCCGACGTCATCCAGCAATCCATCGATGCGAAAATTAACTCGCGGCTGCCATTGCTAGATGTCACTTCTACGTCGCCGAGCGCGCACGACGCCGTCCTGATGGTCGCCGCCGCCGAACTGGGGCTGCAGCAATACGTTTCGGAAATCGAGCGGCCTGGCCGAGACGGATCCCTGACAAGCGTTGTACTCAGTGGCGATGTTCCAAGCGTCGTGCGGCTCGGCAACCCGATCCGTAACGCGGTACTCGCCAGTTTGATCGGCCTGGCACTTGGCGTGCTGTTGGCTACGTACAGGGACCGGACTGACCCGCTGGTCAGGAGTGTTGGGCAGCTCGCTCGGGCGGGTCCCATCTACTGTGGCACAATCGCGGCCGACGAGGATTTATCCGCAGTTACTGAGGCATTCCAGCGCCTAGCTGCTCGATGCCTGCTGGCAAACGACAATGCAGTAAGCCGAATTCTCGTGGTCGGCGTGGACGAGAGTTGCGACAGTCGGTTCATTGCCGACGGGCTCGCTAGTGGACTAGCGGCGTTTGGTCGCAAAGTCACGCTCGTAGATGCGATCTCGGCGGTATCAGCCGATCCCGATCGCGGACTCTCTGACGTGATCGACGGAACTTTCGACTGGTCGGAGTGCCGAATACGCAAAGCCTCACGTCAACAGTGGGTCATGCACGCCGGGACGAAAGGAGCCGACCTCGATGCCTTGCTAATCAACGGGACTGACACCAAGGAACGACTTCCCATCTCCAGCCCAAACGAGCACATTGTCATCGCGGGACCTTCGATTACACGGGCGCCGCTAGGGATTGCCTTGACTGCTATCGCGGACGGCGTGCTCATGGTTGCGAAGGCCGACGTCTCCTACGTCGCAGATGTGATCGAAGCCCGAGCGACCCTCGAGGCAATGGAGGTACCGGCAATCGGGATAGTCCTGCAAACCGGAACACAAGATAACCATTACGCGCCAGGTGAATCGGAAGAGTCAGCGCGTCGCCGCAGTCGCCAGAATAATCCCGATGAAGCAGGGAACGGCGAGAACCCAACTGTGCGCGCAGACAAAGATTTGCAAATCAATGAGACGAATCGGCGAATCCGATGACCCACCGTACATGCCGCGGCTCTCGCACACGACGACATGACACCGCTGCTCCTCAACGTTGCCGGACGATGCAGTGAGCCATGTGCATTCCGCCCCAACCGCGGCAACCACTCGGAGCGCTGGGCCTGAGGCGCTGTTGACCACTGCGGATCAGGTGTTGTCCAGTGCGAGTAATGCGTTAATGGTATTCGCGGTGGCTCAGGTCTCGACTGCCAGTGTTTTCGGTATCGTAGCGCTGCTGATAACTGTGGTGGCCGTGTGTACCGGCTTCAACCGAGGCGCATTGGGTACGCCCATACTGTTAGCTAGTAACCTCACTGCCCGACAGATCACCGTCGAATCCGGCTACGCGCTGAGCTGGTCGTTATGGACGGGGGTGGCGGGAGGCGTAGTTCTCATCGGTTGCGGGGCGGCCCTTCATCAGCCGATGGTCGGCCTGGCTTACGCCGTCTTCCTTCCGATCGTTTTGGCGCAGGATGTATTGCGCCACACTGCGATTGGCCTCGGCAGGGTCCGATTGGCGGTTGCGGCCGACGGGTTGTGGACGGCAACGATGCTCGTCGTATTTATTGCCAATATCTCCGAATTCCACGAATCGCCCGAGCTTGCAGTCGCGATTTGGGGCGTGAGCGGATTGGCCTCGGTCGTCATTCTGCAGTCACGTTGCGCCGTGGCGCCGCGCCACAATCGGATCATTCAGTGGTGGAAGACATACATGCCCGCAAGGCTGCGGTTTGGGAGCGTGTACTCCATCAGCCAGATCGGAGTGGTTCTCGTGACCGTCGTAGCGTTGACTACTGCTGGAAGCGTCGCCGCCGCTGGATTAAGGGGAGCCCAAACCCTATTCGGACCGATCGGAATGCTGATCGCGGCTATGCCCATCGTGTTTGTTCCATACGTTGCGCGGAACCGAGACAGCGGCATACGGAACCATTGGCGGTTGGTCCGTGCGACGTCATTCATAACATCGGTCTCCACCATGGTTGCAACTGCATGTTTGATCGCAATGCCATCGCAGCTGGGCGACGCGGTGCTTGGCGCGACGTGGACTCAAGCTCTGCCCCTGATCCCCTGGGTGGGATTGGCCGCCGCCGCGATGTGCTGGCTCATAGGCGCAATGACCTTCTTCTCAACCCAGGGCGCGAGTAGGGCTGTGTTTTGGTTGAATCTGCTGCATATAGGTTTGCAGGTCACCGCCGCTTTCCTCGCAGGCGAACTATCCGGCGGCGCAGTCGCGATCGCAATCGCGGTTGCCACTTCAAGTTGTGTCATGGCAGCGGCCGGGATCGCGTGGGCCCGCCATCACATTCAGAGTCGTGCACCGAGCGTCATTGCGTCATTACCTCCACTCGGGGGTGTCCAAGTGCAATGAAGAATTCTCGCGCCAGTCTGATCATCATCGTCGGTTTGCTTCTCGTGGCCGCCCTTCTTTCGTACGGCGTGGCGACGAAAATGAAGCACACCGCCGTGACGGCCGAAGACAGGCAGCTAGACCCGCAACAATTCGGGATTAGCACAATCGAGTCGACGCCCTCGAACAAGGATGCACCGTTGGCAGTATTCATCGGCGACTTCACTCAAGGTTCCGGTCTGGGAGGCGTGGGTGGCGAGAACTGGACAAACCTGTTGGCGACCGAGATCCGTAAAACCATGCCGCTACGGATCGCCGTGGACAACCAAGGCGAAGGGTCGGGTTATGTGATCAGAGGACCGAGTCCGTTGTTCTCGGATGAAGTTCGCAGTCTGGTGAACGCCGACACCAAACTGGTCGTCATCTCCGGCAGCCGCAATGACGTCGTAGCCGCACCAAGCGACGTCAACGCTCGTGCACGCGAGGTTTACGGAGTAATCGCCCAGCTAGCCCCCGCGGCGCAGGTAGTTGCGATCGGTCCGACGTGGGGCGATGACCCGCCGAGCCCTGAGATTCTGGCTACTCGCGACGCGATTCGAGACGCCGCGACGGCATCTAACGTCCTTTTCGTCGACCCACTTGCAGATGACTGGTTCACCGGTGGAGAGCCTGGGCTAATCGGATCTGACAGTGTGCATCCGACTGACAGGGGAAACGAGGTCATGGCACAGAAACTATTTCCCATTTTCGCGAATCTGCTAGGCCAGCAAGGAATAGGTGGGGGTTAGCGATGACATCATCGTCTCGCAGATCTGACACGGTAGGCGCAGTGCGACCAACCCGGGTTGGAGGGCGGGCCCGGTGGCTCCTGCGAAGCGGATGGCTGATAGTTGTTTGCGCCGCCATCTGCGGCCTCGTGGTCGGCTACGGACTGACATTGCGAGTCCATCCGACGTTTTCTGCAAAGGCGACACTTTACGTCACGCCACCGACAAGCAGCAGCGCCACCGATGCCGTCGCGGGCGACCAGTACGCATTCGCCCGCGCGCAGCTCTACGAGCAGATGGCTAGCGACGAAGAGTTAGGCCGGCGGGTGGCAACGGCATTGCAAACCCCCGACCCCCCAGCGGAGGTTGCGAAGCGAGTCACGATCACGTCTTCGCATGACGCACCTCTCCTCACCATCGAGGCACGTGGACGGTCGCCCCAGGAGGCGCGTTCACTTGCCCAGGCTTACCTCGATCAGTTGCCCGACTTCGCGCGCTCCGTCGAACAGAGCAGCGGTCTGCGTGAGGGCCCAGTCCTCGTAACCGTTGCCGCGCCTGCGTCAGTTGTTCCTAGTGCCACCACCGGCAAGCCGTGGCTTCTGTTTGTGGTGCCTTGTGCCCTGTCGATCGGGCTCGCGCTTATTTTCATCCTGATAAGGAATCGCCGTAATCCAACGGTCAATCGTGTCAACCGCCTCCGGACGACGATGCCAACCCATCTTGTGGTCAAGCTGACGGGCAAACCGGAACAACTCGCCCGGATACAGTCAATCCTTTACGCTGCAAGAAATCCGGCAAGAAGATTGATCATCGCGAGCGCTCGCCGAGACGACGGTGTCGACGCAACCATCCTCAACCTTAGACGCTCGCTGCTGAGGGGAATGAACACAGAGGTATTTGACGAGCAGCGCACTTCTACTGGCACTCGGCTCAATAATGCAATTATCGTTTCGGCTCCGGCGCTGCTCGATGAAAGCGAGCGGATATCAGATATCGCGACCCGTGCAGATAGCGCTGTCATCGTGTGCCGAAGGCGCCGAACTCGCGAGCGAGACGTTCAGGACCTCGCGGCTTTGCTGTCCAGCAATGGCATTGAGCTCAGAGGCATCCTGATTGCCGGCCGTCGAAGGTTAACCCGGCAGCAGCCAGTCACGGTGGCAGCAAACCGTCATGGCGAGACCGAACAACCGTGGCCGCGGATTGACGTGTTGGAAGCCGATACGAATGGCACTAGCACTGAGAGGATGCAATTTTGAACAATCTCGAGCTTCTGTTGCTCGCGACCGTCTGCCTCGCCGGTTCGATGTGGGCTAGTGCAAAAAAGACGCGGTCCGCAGCGGCGCCCACGCTTTTGTCACTGCTGATGTATTTGCTCGCGCTGAGTGGGCCGGCATGGGAATGGTCGAAGACGAGTGGCGCGGCGCTGCCGCCCCAAGTGAGGGCAGCGGCCTTTGACGAATCTGAGGCCGTAAAGGCATTTCTATTTGCAGCGATCGGCTCTGCGTTGGCGGCTCTGCTAATCCCCCGAGAGCCCGACCAAGATTTCGGCGCTCATCGGGCTTTGAACACACGCCCGATCAGTTTGTCCGCGGCGATTGCCTCAAGCGTCGCGTTCGCGTTATTCCTGATTGGCAGTGGAACAAGCATACTGCGGCGCGATGTCTACCTGCAAAACAATGGACCCCTGTTCATCCTGCACTCGTCATGGCCGTTCGGGATCGTATTCGGAGTTCTCGGAACAGTGCTCATCTTCTTCGAACAGAATTCGAAGCTGCGGTGGTGGTTGGTAGCAAATTCGGTGGCCTGGTTCGTCGCGCCAGCGGCGGTGGGTAGTCGTACCGCCTGCGCTGTACCGCTGCTTGCCGGAACGCTAATCGCGTGGAACGAGCTGCGCAAGCGACGGATTCACTTGTTAATGATCGTCACCGCACTGGCTTTAATCGTTGTGACGTTCTTCACCTTTAGCGCCGTTAATAAGGCCCGCAGCATGCCGCACGGAATATTGAACATGCCCAACGTCGCCGAAGCTACGGCAGCGGACATGATCGATTCGACCGATTCGGTCTTGCTTCCCGTAAAGCAGCTACTGGCGTCCGTGGTCGTCGCGTTTCCCGACGCGGAGCAATCAGTGACCTATGGTGTCGACCCAGATGTACTGATTTCCAATGCAAATCCCCTGCCCGGGACTGCACAAGCCTCAGAGCTTGAGCGCTATTGGCCGTACGAATGGGTGCCACTGAGCTTCGTCGGAACCTGGTATGGCGCCATGGGCTGGGTTGCGCAGATGGCGGTCTTCGGGATCACAGGCTGGATTCTCGGCATGATCATGTACAACGTGCAGCGCAGTCGATTCCAATTAGTTGCGTTCCTGCCCTTGGGGTTCGCCGGACTCATTGGCGTTGTTGCAATCGAGTATCCGTCGCGAATGGTATGGCGATTGGTGTCGATGTGTCTCCTGTTGCTCATCGCGTCCTACTTGGTCCGAGATAGCACCCGCTACCTTGCGCACGGACAGTTTGCCCAAGATGAGCAGCCGACTGACGGCCTCGGATCCGTCAAACGACCATCGGCCTTAAATGCACAAGTTCCTACTTAAAGCGGCAGGTGAATCGGTATGGCCCACAAGCAGAGGCTCAGTTCCGAGCGACGATGGCAGATTGCCGGTGCGGGTGCCGTCGCCCTCGTTGCAGTCATCTTGTGTGCAGCGTTTTTCGTTGCGCATACCCGCCCCGAGCAGAACGTGCCGGTCCTCTCCTCTGCGCCGCTGGCGACGCAGAAGCCGAAAAAGGTTGTGATTATTGGTGATTCGTATACAGAGGGAACGATCCAGGGGGGTGCCGGCCAAAACAGCTGGCAGCAACTCTCCTTAAAGCAGCTGCGTATCGACGGGTTCAATATAACCTCGTCGGTATCCGGCCAAGGAAGTGCAGGCTACTCGGCGCGAGGCTACCGAGGCACCAACTTCCAGGAGGAAGCCCGACGGATGATTTCCCCGGATGACGATGTTGTGGTGGTATTTGGCGGCCTTAACGACGCGATCACCGATCCAGATGCCGAAGCCACGGCCGTCGCAGCCACCTTCAACTTCATACACTCCACCGCTCCGAAAGCCACAATCGTCGCCGTCGGGCCAGTGTCGCCAGGAGTGGAACCCCCACCAGAGCTGATCAGCGTGCGCGACACCATCAAGTACGAAGCGGATAAGGTGGGCGCGATATTCGTCGATCCCATCGCCGACCGATGGTTTGACGGCTTTCCGGACATGATCGGCGCGGACACCCTTCACCCGACCGATGAGGGTCACAAGTACATGTCCGCTCAGCTACTTCCCGTGCTTCGGAAGGCATTGACTTCCTCAAAGTCCTGAACCCGAGCTTTCGATCGTCGTGTTAAGCAACAGGAGAATTGCAAAGTCAGCTCGGGCACTGGTTGATTAGCGGCTTTCCGGCGAATCGGTCAGCCACCCACTGGGCTTGGCCGCCGAGATCCAAGTCTTCGTGACCCTTGCCTTGTTCCAAGCGCCATACGACGGTGCCCTTCCAGCTACACGCTCGCGCAATCGCATTTTTGGTCCATTGCGGATCGATATACGGGTCGTCGTCACCGTAGAGGACGAACAACGGTGCGACTAGCGGCCTTTGGGGCAATGCCCAATCCTCAAGGAGCGTGCGCAAGCGGTCCGCGGCCACTGAATCGGACGGCGAAAGGTCTGCAGGTTGGAAATCGCGCGCGACAGCGTCCGCAACACTCTGTTCTGGGCCTGAGCATGCCGCCAGTTGGTCCCAATACTGTGCGACGACACCGCGTCGATAGTCCTCAAGCTTAAAGTCAGGATGCAGACGGTTCAATGACGTGAGCACCCAGATGAACGGTAGGACCTGGTCAGCAGTCAGGGAGCCGTCCTGAGCGTGGTCGACGATTCCACTAACGTTCGTGGGCGGCGCGACTGCCACCGCTCCGACCAATTCGAGTTCGGACCCGTAAATAGCCGCGTACTCGTCGGCCGCCCACACGGCCGCCCCGCCTTGCGACCATCCCGCAGCCGCCCAGCGGCCAGATAAATGAGGAAATGTGGCCCTTGCGGCCCTGACGGCGTCAATTACGTTGTAGCCCGCCGTGCGTGAATCGAGGTACGGATGGATTCCGGCAGCTCCAAGACCTTGATAATCGGGAATTACCACGGCGTACCCAGACTGCAACAGGTTCGCCACCACCGAGATGAGACCGGACAGATCGGGGGTCAAGGACGGTGCACACGGCTCGTTGATACCGGTAGTTCCATGTCCGAGGGCTATGATTGACCAGCCGCCGTCGGGCGGTATACCCGAGGGAACAAACGCACTACCAGACACGCTTGTCGGCAAGCCGGTGTCACCCTCAGTCGAGCGGTAAACAATCCGCGCCGCGTGCATCCCCGACGGAAGTTGGCGACTGACAGCAGGCATCGTCATTGCGCTGACAAGTGAACCTGGCCCGGCGCCCGTTAAGTTCGCAGACTCGACTGGTTCGGCGCGGTCAAACTCGGTCAAGTGATTCGGTTGCCAAGTGATGAATAGTGCGACCACCGCGACTAAGCTTGTCGCGACCGCTGCGAGCGCGCCCCACCGAAGTTGCCGTCGTGTCATCTGCGCCAACCCTCCAATCTCAGTCTCCCGAGAGCTTGTGGCGCGCATACCAGAACGGCTAGGAGCGCACTGACCGCGTTCATGAATGCCAACTGCAACACGTATGGGGCGGCGGCGTGGCAACCCCTCTGCCAGCGGATAGCGGACACATACGACAACGTTATTGGATTCGGGTTCGAAGCATCTGCCTGCGCGATGTCCGTGTGCAGATTCAGTACATGTTTCACAGCCGTGCTTCAGTACATGTTGACGGACTTGTTGATGACGGCGGGACCAGTCAATGTCGCTGACTGACGCTTGGCCGACTGTGGATGACGCCCCGGCCGCCCTTTCTTCACCCGACGCGACGATGCCGACACTATATTCTTCCAGAATCTACTTAGTTCCGAACGGCCGTCCGCCCGCGGTGTGAATGCCTCTGTGCTGTCTGACCTCGGAGGTCTTTCCTGAGACTGGCGTTGCTCGGGGCGGGTGTTACGTTCACCCCTGCGGCCTGGCCGCGGCAAAACGCCTTTCTCGAATCCGGACCCCGAGTCCTTTCTCTAGACCGAGCGTGTCGCGGCCGGGTTGCAGGGCCGGGAGCGGCTGGGATTGACCTCGTGGTGCAAGCCGTCTGCACGGATGAACGTCTCGGTATTCGCGAACCGCCGAGTTCTTCCAAAAGGCTGACGCCGTGCAGATCGCTGGGATCGCGAACAGCTCCATCGGAGGGAAGGCCACCGAGCCTCATAAGTAGAGCGCTGCGCACCCAGCTCGGGTTGTCAATCCACCCCCAACCCCTGACCTGACGGGAGATATGAGCACGGTGAAACTATTCTGCGGCATCGACTGGGCCGAAGCCCATCACGACATCGCCATCGTCGATGGCGACGGCACCCTCATCGCCAAGAGGCGCATCACTGACGATCCAGACGGCTTCGCTCAACTCATCGAACTGCTCGCCGAAGCCGGCGACTGCCCTGACAGCCAAATCCCCGTCGCCATCGAAACACCCCGGGGCCTGCTGGTGGCCGCATTGCGGGCCAGCGGACGGCCCGTGTACGCGATCAACCCGTTGGCAGTGGCGCGCTACCGGGAACGCCACTCGGTGGCACGGTCGAAGTCCGACCACGCCGACGCGATGACCCTAGCCAACATCTTGCGCGTCGACGCCCACGTGCACCGGAGGATGCCGGCCGATACCGAACTGTGCCAAGCCATCGCGGTGCTGGCCCGAGGGCAGCAAGACGCGATCTGGCGACGCACCAAGGCTGGCAACGAATTACGATCGATGTTGCGCGAGTACTACCCAACATTCCTGGCTGCGTTCCGCGGCCGGTTCCAGATCGGGATCGCTAGCCCTGAGGCCCGCGCGGTCCTGGCCATCGCCCCCACGCCGGCAGCAGCGGTCAAGCTCTCCGTCAGTCGGATCACAGCGGCGCTGCGGCGTGCCGGCCGCCAGCGCAACATCGACCAAGTCGCGGCTGAAATCAGGACGGCGCTTCGCGCACCCCAGCTGTGTCAATTGCCGCTCGTCGAAGCGGCGATGGGCCGCCAGACGCTGGCACTCTTAGCCGCTCTCGATGCCGCGTGCCAGAGCGTCGTGGAGCTCGGACAGGCCGCCAGCGAGCTATTCCAGACCCATCCTGACTACCAGATCATCACCAGCTTTCCCGGCCTCGCCGACTCCACCGGCGCTCGGGTACTGGCCGAAATTGGTGATGACAGAGCGAGATTCGCCGATGCAAGAGCGCTAAAGGCTTATGCCGGTTCCGCACCCATCACGCGGGCATCGGGACGTTCGATATCCATCACCCGACGCCGAATCAAGAACGACCGACTCGCCGCTACCGGCTGGGTGTGGGGGTTCGCCGCAATGGGCAACCACCCCGCGGCCCAAGACCATTACCGGCGTCGACGAGAACTGGGCGACCGCCATGCAGCGGCAATCCGGCACCTCGTCAACAAGTTCGTCGGTCAGCTCTACTACTGCCTGCAACATCGGCAAGTGTTTAACGAGGAGAAAGGCTTCGGCTGCGCTGCGGCCGCCTAGGCCTGGTGCTGCCCGCGCCTGGGATCAGTTCGAGGCGGCGGCACGATGTGCGCGCCGGGGCCGGGAACGGGTTTGAGGTCGCGGGCGGTCACGATGGCATCGTCGTAGGGGCAGCGGAGGACGGCTTCAACAGGGTGGCCGCAGTCGCGGTGCAGTACTTGCACGGGTGGTCCGTCGGGGTCGGCTTGCCATCGGTCGCCCCATTGCATCAGTGCGATGACGGCGGTGATGAGGTCGAGTCCTTTTGCGGTGAGCCGGTATTCGTGCCGTTCCCGTTGTCCGGCTTCGCGGTAGGGCACGCGGCTCAGCAATTCGGCGGTGGTCAGCGTCACTAGCCGTTCGCTGAGGATGTTGCGGGCGCATCCGATGCGGGCCTGGAACTGGTCGAATCGCCGCGCGCCGTAGAACGCTTCGCGCATGACCAGCAGCGCCCATTTTTCACCGACCACGTCGAGGGCTCGTTTGATCGAGCAGTTGTCGGCGATGTAGTTATCGCGCAGGTCAGTCATGGTTTCAGACTAGCAGGGTTTGACATTGCAACTCAGCGATGAGTAAGTTGAGTTGCGTAACAAAACCCAGGGAGCTTGTTCAGTCCACCCTCACACCGGAAGGTGCACCGCTATGCCCATGCTGGACGTCTACATACCCGAAGACGCGTTACCCGCAGATGTTGAAAAGCAACTGCTGCGCGAGTTGGCGGAGATCCTGATCAAGCACGAGGGAGCCGACCCGACCGATCCGGTGGCGAGGTCACTGGCCAAGGTGTGGTTGCACCGACCGGCAGCGATGCTGCACGCAGGTCAGGAACCCTCAGCCCCGCACTACAAGGTGATCGCCTCGGTACCCGAAGGGCAACTTGACGAGGAGCGTGCGGCGAGCGCGTTCGCCGATATCACCGATGCGATACTAGCTGCCGAAGGCGGTCGTTATGATCAAGACCCACTGCGCATTTGGGTCATCGGCAATGAGATTCCCGATGGCAACTGGGGCGCCGGCGGCCGCATCGTCCGGCTCGCCGATATCGCAGGTCTGATTCTGCGTGATGCGCAGAAAGGCCGTGAGTACGCCGCAGATCGCCTGGCCGGACGACAAGCCGCACTGACCTGACGTGCCCGCCGGCGGGATTCGCCGACCTGTCGACGAGCCGTCGAATCCCGCCCGGTGGAGCGAGACGAAAAACCGACCCTTTAAACCGAGCCACCTTTTGAACTGAGGTGAGTCGGTCCAGGAGGCGATTATCGCCGAACCCTCGGTGGGCCCCGCACCTCAACAGCAAACGACTTTCGTCGGTCACCCCATCCGACGAGGAGTGCCGGGCACTACACGGTTTTCACATCTACCAATTCGGTCGGCTGCACCGCGCCAGGTCCACGGACTTGACACTTAGCACCATCGGAGGTCTAGAGAAGTGCTGCGACGACGCTGAGAAAACACCCCGGAATCGCCTGCTCACTTTTCTATCGGAACTGACACCATCGTCAACAGTCGTGGCTGCCTGCTGGGTAGCGTTTGTTGCTGCCCGGTCACTAAGCAAGGCGGTGTAGTCACTGATATCGACACTTCAAGTCTGCCGCCCATCGCGGCAGGCTCTTTGCCGGCAAACAGCAAACCGGCGTCAGGTTAGCTTGCGCCGTTTCCTTACCGCCGACGAATATGGTCCCGCCGACCGTATATTAAGGGCCATCTTCGCGATATTAACGGCCATCTTCGCGCAGACACCGATTCTCGGCTTAAGCGACTTCTCGGCCAAGTGGGATCTAGACGGAGGCCCTGAGGTCATCGGCCTTGTCGGTGCGCTCCCACGGCAGGTCGATGTCGGTGCGCCCGAAGTGCCCATAGGCCGCTGTCGGAGCGTAGATCGGGCGAAGCAGGTCGAGGTCGCGGACGATCGCGCCTGGCCGCAGGT
>Ga0268265_10001209_pt1 | contig 22437 bp, 21 predicted proteins | sample KBSSwiS52_FD_190355 | JGI IMG/M metagenome (GOLD analysis project Ga0268265, IMG submission 190355) | Switchgrass rhizosphere microbial communities from Kellogg Biological Station, Michigan, USA - KBS Switchgrass S5-2 (SPAdes) (version 2) | ecosystem: Host-associated > Plants > Roots >... | reverse complement strand
GCCGGCAAGAAAGCGGCGCAGGAGTGGGATCCAGCGAAGGATGCGAATTCCTGCAAGACCTACGGCGCCGCCGGGATCATTCGTCAGCCGGGTCGCATCCGCATCGCTTGGCAGGACGATCGCACGTTGAAGATGGAGTTCGACGCCGGCACGCAGACGCGCCTGCTGCATTTCTCGACCGAGTTGCCGCCGATCGGCTATCCGTCGTCGGAGCCGCCACAGGCGTTTCGTGCGCCGGCTGATGTCGGTCCGCGCAGCCTCGCAGGCTATTCGGTCGCGGCGTGGCACAAGCAGGCGCAAACGCGCGGCCTCGGCTTCGGCGGTCCGCCGGTACTGCCGGCGCAGCGCGGCACGCTCGCTGTGCTGACGACGAACATGCTGCCGGCCTATCTGCAATCGAACGGCGTTCCCTATAGCGACGATGCGACGCTGCGCGAGTTCTACGATCTGGTCACGCTGCCGGACAAGACGCAGTGGCTCATCGTCACGAGCATCGTCGAAGACCCGAAATTCCTGAGCGCGCCATTCGTCACCAGCACGCAGTTCAAGCGCGAAGTCGGCGCCGAGCGCAAGTGGCGTCCGACGACCTGTACTTGAGGATAAAGGAAGATCTCTCGCAAAGGCGCCAAGATCGCAAAGGGCCGGAATGTGAATTCTAAAAAGTCAGACTCCGACCCTTGGCGATCTTGGCGTCTCTGCGAGAGTCATTCCGGCGGAGACAATCCATGACTGATACGCACGATAAGAAGTACGAGCTGAACGTCGTCATCCTGCTCACGCTCGGCTTCGGGCTGGTCGGCCTGGACCGCTGGATCATCGCGCCGCTGTTCCCGGCGATGATGAAGGACCTCAGCCTCAACTATCAGGACCTCGGCAATCTGATCGGCGCGCTCGGCCTCGCGTGGGGCGTGTTCGCTGTCGTCGCGGGCGGATTGTCGGATCGTCTGGGCCGTCGCAAGGTGCTCGTGCCTGCGATCATCGGCTTCTCGCTGCTGTCGGGCCTCGCTGGTATCGCCCAGAGCCTCACGATGCTGATCGTGCTGCGCGCGCTGATGGGCGTGACCGAAGGCTCGTTCTGCCCGACCAGCTTCGCGGCGACGGCCGAGGCGTCGAAGCCGACGCGCCGCGGCTTCAATCTCGGCGTGCAGCAGAGCGCGTTCCCGCTGTTCGGCCTGGCGCTCGGCCCGATCATCGCGACGCAGCTGCTGCGCTTCTTCGAGTGGCGCTGGGTATTCATCGTCGTCGCGATTCCGGGGTTGATCCTTGGAATTCTGATCTGGCGCGTCATTCGCGAGCCAGCGACTGTCGGTGCTCACGCGCACGTCGCGCGCGCGCCGTTGAGTGAGATCATCAAGCACAAGAACGTGCCGCTGAGCATGATCGGGCTGATGTGCGCGATGAGCGGCATTTTCGTGCTGAGCGCGATGGCGCCCAACTACCTCGTCGATTACTTGAAGCTCGACCTGCAGCAGATGGGCTTCGTCACCTCCGCGATCGGCTTCGGCGGCTTCCTCGGACAAGTCGTGCTGCCGGGCGCCTCCGACGTGGTCGGTCGCAAGACGATTGGCATTCTCGGCTTCGCGCTGGGCGCTGCGTTCCTGTACGCCTTCAAGCAAGTGGGCGCGAATCCGGTGCTGCTGTTCGTGCTGCTGTTCGCGTGCACGTTCTTCTGCTTCGGCCTGCTCGGCCTGATCACGGGGCCGATCGCCACCGAAGCCGCGCCGCGCGGCCTCATTTCGTCCACGGCCGGCATCATCATCGGCACCGGCGAGATCTTCGGCGGCGGCATCGCGCCGTCGATCGCCGGCCACATCGCGCAGACGTACGGGATTCAGCACGTGCTGAGCTTCGCACTGGGCGGACTGGTGCTCGGCGTGCTCGTCTGCTCGTTCCTGCGCGAGACCGCACCGAAGAAGGCGGGAGCAAGCGCCGACACCGTCGCGGCAGTGCCAGTGACTGAGCAGAAGTAACTGCAGTCGCGTGTTTGTGTTTTGTAGGTCGGGCTTCAGCCCGACAAGCCGTGCTGCGCAAAAAGAGTCGGGCTAAAGCCCGACCTACAGGTCCACAACAAGCGTCAGCGCGAAGTCGCACCGCATGATTAGTCAATAGTAACCGCACTGGCGGTGCACCCAGATGTCGTCGATGCGTGCACCGTTACGTTCGTAAATACAGATCTTCACGCACGCCGGCGGCTCGGACGCGGCGCACGCGCGAAACATTGGCGACATTGATTTTGGGGGACTCACATGGTCAAGGCACATCGGCCTTCGCGTTATCGACTTCTAGCCGGAGCCTTCGGGCTCGTTTCGAGCACAGTTGCGCTGGCAGCAAGTCCCGAGAACGAGGGGACGCTCGAGGAAGTGATCGTCACTGCGCAGATGCGCGCGCAGGATGTCCAGGACGTGCCGATCGCGATCAGCGTGTTCACGCCCGAGCAATTGGCGCGCGCCGGGTTCAGCGACGCCAACGACCTCAGCAAGATCGCACCGGGCGCGATCGTGACCCAGGATCAGGGCACGGTGAGCGTGACCATCCGCGGTATCGGTGACCTCTCCGACGGCGGGGACACATCGGTAACCGCCAACATCGACGGTGAATATTTGAACGGCGGCCGGGCGCTGGCCGTGTCGCTCTTCGATCTGGAGCGCGTCGAAGTTCTGCGCGGTCCGCAGGGCACCCTGTACGGACGTAACTCCACCGCGGGCGCCGTGAATTACGTCATGCGCAAGCCCGGCGACGACTTCGGCGCCAACTTCTCCGCCAGCTACGGCTTCGATTACAACAACGTGCGCGCGGACGGCGGCGTCTCGATCCCGCTCACCGACGGAGTGGGTATCCGTCTGGCCGGGTTCTATGAGGACCGCGACGGCTACGTGGAACACCCGGGTCTGGCGCCGGGCCGCTATGGCGGCTTCGTCTTCCCCGGCTACTCAGCATTCGACTCCGACGACAACCATGCGTACGGCGGCCGCATCTCGCTGCGCGGCACCAATCTCGGCGCGTTCAGCTACTACTTCGCCGGCGAGTACTCGGAGCGCGAGTTCACGCCACAGATCTACGCGGCGATCGACACGCACCAGCCGAACTTCACGCCTGGCGCGAACTGCGCGGCGCCGGGCTGGGAGCCGACGGCCCCGCTCATTACGACGGACACGTTCTGCATTCCCAGCGGCACGAACTACAAGGACACCATTGATCGCGAGCGGTATGCCGCGCCCGCCAATGGCGGCGGCCGGCAGTTCTGGAACACGTGGGCAGCCCGCACTCGCCTCGATTACGAATTCAGCCCGGCGGCGACGCTGAGCTACATCGGCGGCTACCGCTACTTCGAGCAGGAGCCGGACAGCACGGGATCGCTCCCGGTCGTCTATGCCAACCTGATCGAGCAGAACGAACAGACGACGCAGAGCCACGAGTTGCGGCTCGCGGGCGATGTGAACGGCATGCACTATCAGGTCGGTGGGTTCCTGTTCAAGCAGTCGATCGATTCGCTCACCGGCTTCTATCTGGGCGACGTCACCCCCGGCACGACGGAGTTCGGTCTGTTCATCAACTACAACCTGCGCGACTCCGACAACGAGAGCAAGTCCGCGTTCGGCCAGATCGAAGTGCCGATCGGCGACCAGTTCACGGCGGTCGGCGGCGTGCGCTACACCAGCAACGACAACGAGGGCTTCTGGCGCGATCGTGCGGCCTTTCTCGTGGGTCCGGTGACGCGCCCGCGGGACACGCCGGGCATCTTCGGGCCGCCCGAGCTGCTGAGCAGCTCGGAGGAAAAGACCACTTGGCTCGCTGGGCTCAACTACAAGCTCAATGACGACACGCTGCTCTACGGCAAGGTCTCGACCGGCTTCAAGGGCGGTGGCTTCGACTCCGTGGGTACGTTCGGTCCGGAGGAAAACACGGCCTATGAGATCGGCTTGAAGAACGCCTTCGACGGCGGGCGAGGCATCTTCAACGCCGCGGTGTACTACTACGATTACACCGGTCTGCAGGTGGATGTGCTGCTCAGCTCGGCGGAGGGCGGCCGCACGTTCAACGCCGGCGCGGCGACGATCTACGGCGCCGAGCTCGAAGGCGCGTTCGAGCTGACCGAAAACGATCACCTCACGGGGTCGCTCAACTACCTGCACGCCGAGTTGGATGAGCTGTTCGCGCTGTACAACGTGTACTGCGTGCCCGTGGCGCAGGGCGGTGTCGGGCCGTGCGCGGGCAACGAGGCATCGATCGGTGATCTCGACCCCGTTACACCGGGCGTCCAGTCGCCGAACTTCGCGGGCAACACGCCCGGCAATTCGCCTGAGTGGATCGCGACGCTCGGCTACGACCACGTGTTCCGCATGAGCTCGGGCAACACCCTGACGCTGCGCGCGAACACGACGTACAAGAGCGAGTCTTTCACGCAGTTCTACAACTACGAGGACATGAAGCAGGATGCGTACACGCGGTCGGACGCCTCGATCGAGTTCGCGACGCAAGGCGGGCTCCTCATCTCGGCCTATGTCCAGAACATCGAGGACAAGCGCTACCTGACCAATGGCTACTTCCTCGCGGCGGGTCCGGACGACATCTGGAACTTCCAGTTCGGCAGCCCACGGCTGTACGGCCTGCGTTTCAGCAAGGAATGGTAACTGCACGCTGAGTACCCCCTCGCTGGTCCGGTCGCGCGCTCAAAAAGTGGGCGGGCGTGCGATCGGATCGGCGTCTTTGCCATGATGTTCAAGCCAATCATCTTCGCCGCACTGTCCGGGCTGATTGCGTGCGCCGCGACGGCGCAGGAAGTCGCGGACTTCTCGCCGCGCGTGCGTGGGCTTCTCGAGCAGATGACGCTCGAAGAAAAGCTCACGATGGTGCAAGGCTCGCGCGACCCCGCGTACAACGGCGGCGCCGGCTACATCGCAGGAGTTCCACGACTCGACGTGCCACCGTTACGGATGACCGATGGTCCAGCGAGCGTCTGGTTGCGCTACCAGACCACGGCGCTGCCGCAGCCGATTACACTTGCAGCGACGTTCAGCACGGATCTTGCCCGTCGGTATGGTGAGATCCTCGGTCGCGAGTCGCGCGCGACACGTAACGACGTGCTGCTCGCACCGATGGTGAACGTGATGCGTCTGCCGCATTGGGGGCGCAACGCGACGGCCTTCGGCGAGGAGCCGCTCGTCATCGCGCGGCTCGCTGCGGCTGAAGTCGTCGGCCTGCAGTCCACCGGCGTGATGGCGAACGTCAAACACTTCATTGCGAACAATCAGTCGCTGAACCAGGGCGGCGGCATCGGCGGCGCCGACGGCTTCGACTTCGTCATCGACGAGCGCACGCTGCATGAGATCTATCTGCCGGGATTCGAGAGCGCGATGCGCGCGGGCGCTGCGTCGATCATGGCGTCGTACAACAAGACCAATGGATTCTGGAATGCGGAGAACGAAGCGAACTTGACCGGGATCCTGCGCAAGGAGCTCCATTGGCAAGGCTTCGTCGTGTCCGATTGGCACGCAAACCGCAGCACGCCTTCGATCGCTGCGGGTCTCGATGTCGAGATGCCGGGCCAGGGACCGCAGTTCCTCACCGGACGCGAAGGTCCGAAGTGGGGGGCGAAATTGCAGTCGGCGATCGACGCGAAACAAGTCGAGCCGCGCTTGCTCGATCGTGCGGCCGGTCGGGTGCTGACGCAGATGGAACGCTTCGGGTTTCTCGACGGCAAGCGTGTCGCCGGTCCGACAACGATCGATGTAGAGGCGCATGCGCAGTTCGCGCGCAAGCTGGGCGCGCAGGGCGCAATCCTGCTGAAGAACGATGGCAACATCCTGCCGCTCGAAGGCGAGCGACGCGCGAATGTCCTACTGGTCGGCCCGACTGCCGCACAACTCAGCGTCGGCTCAGGCGTCTCGGGATTCGAGTCGCGCTTCGTATCGCCACGCGAAGCCCTCTGTGGGTCAGGTTCCAGCCTCACCTCCTGTTCCTATGCCGTCGGCGACGAGCTCACCGGTGTGCCCATCTCCGGCGAGTTCCAACGCATCGAAACCGATTCCACCGTCCGCGGCACCGACTCGACCATCGATTTCACGGGCGTCAACTCATTGCCAGTCGGCCGCGGCTACAAATGGCGCGGCACCTTGCGTGTGCCGGTCACCGGCAAGTATTCGCTGCAGGTTCACAGCTGGGGCGGAACGGGAATCCTGATCGTCGATGGGCAACCGCGTGCCTGGTCGGCGGCCGTGCGCTTCGGTTGGGGCATTCCGCGCAAGAGCTCGAGCGTTGTGCCGACGCAAGACGGGCTCGACAACGCGCAGTGGCTGACGGATCTCGAAGCAGGCAAGGCCTATCAGATCGAGCTGCAAGGTCAGGCGGAACCGGAGTCGAAGCTGCAGATCCGACTCGCGTGGGTCACGCCGCAAATGCGCGCCGACAACATCAGTGCCGCTGCGAACGCAGCGCAGAGCGCCGGCACGGTCCTCGTCTTCGCCTGGGCGCGCAGCGGCGAGTTTGACGATCCCGACGTGACGCTGCGCCTGCCGAACGATCAGGACGCGATGATCGGCGCGATCGCCGAGGCGAATCCCAACACGATCGTCGTGCTCAACAGCAGCAGCCCACACACCATGCCGTGGCGCGACAAGGTCAAAGCGATTCTCTACATGGGGTTCCCGGGGCAGGAAGGTGGCTGGGCAACTGCCGACGTGCTGCTGGGCAAGGAAAATCCCGGCGGCAGGTTGCCAATGACATTCCCGGTGCGTGCTGCAGACGTCGCCGCGCTCGATCCTGCTCATCCCGAGCGCTATCGCGGCGTCGACAAGCGCGTGACGTACTCAGAAGGCATTTTCCACGGCTATCGCCATTTCGACGAGCATCACATCACGCCACTGCACGCCTTCGGCTACGGACTTTCCTACACGACATTCGCCTATTCGAATCTGCGCAGCCGCACTACCGGTGACGCTCACGAAGTGAGCTTCACGGTGCGCAATACCGGTCAGCGCCGCGGCGCCGACGTGCCGCAGGTCTATTTGGGTCGTCCTGCGCAGCCGCCGGTGCCGATGGCGCCGCAAACGCTCGCTGGCTTCGAGCGTGTCGAGCTGGATCCTGGCGAGTCGCGCACGGTGCGCGTTCGCATCGAGCCGCGGCAGCTGTCGTACTGGTCGAGCGAGGACGATCGCTGGACTGTTGCAGCGGGAAGGCGGCCGATCTATGTCGGCGCATCGTCGCGCGACATCAAACTGACTGGCGGCATCGACGTGAAGAAGTAGGCGGGAGCACGATGCGCAATCGAATCGCAATGAGTGTCGCGGTGGTGTTGAGCGCGTGCACGCCATCTCCACCTGCACCTGTGAGCAACGCTGCCCCACATCATCCCGACCTGTCCGGTTTCTGGGAGCTCGCGGGCGACAGCAAACAAGTCCCGGCAGCGGAGCTGACGCCGCTGGGCAAGGAGGAGACCGCCAAGACGCGTCCGAAGGTCGAAGAGGGTGTGATCGTGACCTTCGCATCGCGCTGGTGCCAGCCTCTCGGCGTGCCGTTCATCATGGGCGACTCCGCGCCGCTCGACATCCTGCAGACGCAGCGCGAGATCGCGATCATCGCCGAGGTGCAATCCTCGGCGCGACACATCTACATCGACGGCCGCGGCCATCCCGACATGGACACGTACGATCCGACTACCAACGGCCACTCCATCGGGCACTGGGAGGGCGAGACACTCGTCGTCGAGACTGTCGGCTTCAACGATCGCGGCAACACCTTCACCCCCGGCGGCGGTGTCCGCACACCGCAGTCGAAGCTGATCGAGCACATCGAGCTCCTCGACGGCGGCAAGCAGCTGCGCTTCACGTTCACCTGGGAAGACCCGGCGATCTTCGCGAAGCCGCATACGTACACCTTCACGTATCACAAGATGGCGCCGGACGCGTACGCGATGGAATATTTCTGCGATGCGTCGGATCTGAACCGCACCAAGACGGCGGAAGAGCCGCCGCAGCGGTGAGGCTCGCGTGACTGCGAACCGACGACAATTTCTGCTGGGCGCTGCGGGGCTGGCGGTCGCTACGTCGCCACGCGCCGCTGACCGTGCGGCGATCGGCGTGCAGTTCTTTACTTTCAATCGTGTGGCGGGTGAGGGCTGGGAGCCGTTCTCCGCAGCGATGCAGACCGCGCGCCAGATCGGTTACGACGGCATTCAGTTCGCGGGCTTGATGGGCCACGCGCCTGACAAGATCCGCAAGCGCGCGGAGGAACTGGGTCTGAAGCTGCGCTCGATGCACATCGGTAACGATCAAGTGCGCGCCTTCCGTGCGGCCGATGGACCGTTTACAGATGCGCAAGACGCCGTCTATACGCCACAAGGCATCGTGCAGCTGACGCGAGTCAATGCACCGCTCGCGCGCGACCTCGGTTGCGAGTGGGCGATGCTCGCCGCATCCGGACCCGCGAACATGCAATCGCTCGACAGCTTGCGCCGCATGTGCGATGCGATGAACAAGGCGAACGACATTGCCCGGGCCGCCGGCGTGAGATTCTCGTATCACACGCACGCGCTGGACTTCAAACCGATCGACGGGCAACGGCCCTTCGATGTGATGGTTGCGAACACCGATCCGGCGATGCGCTACGAGCTCGACGTTGCCTGGGTCGCCGCTGGCGGCGCGGATCCAGTTGCTGTCATCGACAAGCACTGGCAGCGCGTCACCAGTTTCCATCTGAAAGACGTCGACAAGGCAGGCAGGGCTGCGACCTGCGGCGACGGCATTCTCGACTTTGCAGCCATTCGCAAAGCTGCGCAGCGTATCGAGAGTCCCTTGTTCTATGTCGAATGCGAAGGTGCCCCTGCGGGCGATCCGGCTCGCGAGCCCACACGCGCCTTGAAGTACCTGCGCAGCATCGGTTGGTGAGAGAGAGGAGTGAAGTCATGAAGCGGTTTTCCTGGGCCTTGGCGCTGGCAGCTCTCGCCATCACGGCGCCGGTCATGTCGGTGTGGGCGCATCACTCGTTCGCAATGTTCAATCAGACGCAGGTGTGGACCTGGCAGGGCACAGTGCTCGAATACCACTGGCGCCAGCCGCACGTCCATATCATCGTGCAGGTGCCGAAGGGCACGAAGGATGCGCGCACAGTGGGTACGTGGGACTTCGAGACCACCGGCCCGAACATCGCCTCGCGGCAGGGCTGGTCCAAGCTGACGTTCAAGGCGGGCGACAAGATCACCGTGGTCGGTCATCCGATGAAGGACGGCTCGAAAGGCGGCTCGGTGAAATACGCCAAAACGGCCGACGGCAAGGTCCTGTACAACGATGTTGCGCGCGACGTGACTCCGGAGAACACGCCTTCTCCATGACGGCGCCTTAATTTTTGTCGAAGTTGCCCCGCTGCAACGTTGTACTGGTACATCGCACGCGGAGATCGACGCACGTGCTCGAAGCACTGCAGAACACGGCCTTCTCGCAATGGCTGCTGGTTTCGGAATGGGGTTATCCCATCCTGCTGACGCTGCATTCGCTCGGGCTCGCGATGCTGGTCGGCACGATCGTGATCATCGATTTGCGCGTGCTCGGCCTGGCGCGCTCGATTCCACTGTTGCCGATCAAGCGCCTGATGACGATCGTCTGGACCGCGTTTGCGGTGAACGCGACCTCCGGCACCATGCTGTTTGCCGCAGACGCGGTGAAATTCGCACACAGCCCGACGTTCCAGCTGAAGCTGTCGAGCATCGTCATCGGCACCGTGCTTGCGGCGCTGATGAGCAAGTCGGTGCTCGATCACAGCAGCAGCTTCGAGGCTGCTGAAGCCGGTGGCACCGCTCGCACCAGGCTGCAGTCCCCGGCGGTCGCGAAGTCGCTCGCGGCCCTGTCGATCGTCATCTGGATCGCGGCGATCGGCCTCGGCCGTTACATGGCGTACGAATGAAGCGAAGGCCGGCATGAACGTGCACCCCTATCTCGATGCGCTCCATGATTCGTGGCTCGGCCACATCATGCGCGACGTGCCCTGGCTGTTCCCGACGTGCGAAGGCCTGCACTTCGTCGGCATGTCGCTGCTGCTCGGCACGATCGGCGTCATCGACCTGCGCGTGCTCGGCTTCTTCAAGGGACTGCCGATCGGCCCGCTGCATCGCATGCTGCCGCTGGCATTCCTCGGCTTCGCGATCAACGTCGCGACCGGTGTGGCGTTTGTCTGCTCCGATCCGGACAGCTATTGGATCGTGGGCGCGTTCCGCTTGAAGATGGTGCTGATCCTGCTGGCCGGCGCAAATGCGCTGTGGTTCTGGCTCGCGGTGCTGAACAAGGTGGACGAGTGGGGTCCGGACGCAGATGCCTCGCGGCTCGCCAAAATCATCTCTGCGATCTCCCTACTGTTCTGGGTTGGCGTTGTGACCGCCGGCCGCTTCATCGCGTTCTCCGGCACCGGCACCTTGTGAATCCAGCTCCGCGCCCAGTGCACCCAGCGACCTGTCCCATTCCGGCACACCCGAGAAGCGCGTCGCGATGAAGTCGACGAACAGCTTCACCTTCAACGCGCGGCGGTGCGTCGCCGGATAGATCGCGAGCAGCTCGAGCGGCGGCACGTGATACTCGCCGAGCACCGGGATCAATCTTCCGTTGAGCAGGTCTTCACCGCACACGAGGGTCGGCACGCAAGTCACGCCGCCGCCGCTGAGTGCGAAGTCGCGCAGCATGTGCACGGAGTTCGTGCGCAGCGCCGCCGGCAGAACCAGAGAGACTTCCTCGTTCTTACGCTTGAACGTCCAGCGATCGCGCGTCGGGTACGCCGAGTACAAACCGAGCCGATGATGCAGCAGCTGATTGGGCTCGGTCGGCATGCCGTACTGCTCGATGTAGGCCGGTGATGCGCAGAACACGCGGCGCACACGAAACAGCGAGCGCTCCACCAGGATCTCGGCGTTCGGCCGGAAGATCTGCAGCGCCACGTCATAGCCCTTGTCGATCGGATTCACCGGCACGTCGCTCACCGTGATGTCGAGCTCGATGTGCGGGTATTGCGAGCTGAAGTCCTTCAGCGCCGAACCGAGATGTCCGAGCGCAAAGCCCGGCAGCACTTGCAGACGCAACACGCCGGTGGGCGTGCCTTTCATCAGGCGCATGCGCTCCATCACCGAGTCCATGCGCGAGACGATGTCGGCGCATTCTTCGAAGAAATTGCCGCCGGCCTCGGACAGCGTGACGGCGCGCGTCGAGCGATGGAAGAGCGGCGTCTGCAGGTAATCCTCGAGCTGTTTGACGCGACTCGTGATGACAGAGGCCGTGACGTGCAGCTGCCGCGCCGCTTCGACAAAGCTACGGGTCTCTGCCACGCGCACGAACGCCTGGATGCACTGAAACCTGTCCATCGCTTCCCCCGACTGCAGTATTCGCGTAAGCCAAATAATAGCGCGCGGATTATTCAATAAACTACCAACATTCAAGGGGGTTCACGAGGCCACTTGTGGACGATCAATACCATAGAACTGCAGCGCAGTCCGACCTTGGCTTTACCGACGACGAGTCGGGCGAGGACGCACTGCCACCGCCCATCGATCGCAGGCAGCGCGATCGGCTGATCGAGTTGATCGGCCTGCACCGCGCAGGGCTGCTCAAGTACGTCAGACGCATGCTCGTGTCCGCCGAGGACGCCGAGGACATCGTCCAGGAGAGCTGCATCCGCCTGCTCCGGGTCCGCGACCTGTGGCGCAGCGAGCGTGAGGCGCGCGCGGTGCTGTTCAAGATCGCGACCAACCTGGCGCGCGATGAGATGCGCCGGCGCAAGACGCGTCGTCACGGCCAGCACCAGTCGTACGAGACGCTGGAGCTCGTGGCGGAGCAGGAGCAGGTCGAGGAGGTACTCGACCAGGACATCGCGCGGCAGATCATCTCGCAGACGCTGCTGCGCCTGCCGTCGCGCTATCGCGAGGTCTTCAACCTGCACGTCGATGGGCACCTGAGCTATCGTGCGATCGCGCGCCGGCTCGGAGTCAGCACGAAGACAGTCGAGCGGGATATGAGTGGCGTGCACGAGCTGTGCATGGATCGGTTCGATCTGCGCCGCGCGGCTGCTGCCTGACGTTCGTCAGGCGATCAGGGTGGTGCGCAGAAACTGGCCCACGATCTCAGTGAAGGCGACCGGTTGCTCAATATTGGCCAGGTGCGCAGCCTGGTCGAGCAGCAGTGTTCGCGCCTTCGGCACCTGCTGGGCGATTGCCTCGATGGTTTGAGGCGTCACTGCAGTATCTTGCCTGCCGCCGACAACGAGCACGGGAATCTCAATCGAGCTCAAACGATCGAGCAGATCCAGGCCGCGGATTGCTTCGATCGCGGCGGCGTAGCCCTCATAGGTAGTCCGCCGGATCATGTTGGCCACGCGCTCCACGTGCAGCGGCGCATTTTCGCGGAACTGCGGCGTGAACCAGCGCTCGATCGTCGTCGCGACCTGCTCCTGCATCCCGTGAGTAGCCGCATGCTCCTTGCGGCGGCTCCAGGTCTCCTGCATCGCCGCTGGCGTGCGAGCCGACGTATTGCTCAACACGAGCGAGCGCACGCGCTGCGGGTAGTTGAGGGCGAACGCCTGCCCGATCATTCCGCCGAACGACAAGCCGACGATCGACACATCTTCGATCCCCGCGCTGGCCAACAGCTCTGCGAGCGCATGGGCGTACTGATCGAGCGAGTTGATCTGCGGCCGCGGTGCGCTGGTACCGTGACCCGGCAGATCGACAGCCAGGATGCGCGCGAACTGCGACCAGACTGGAATCTGTGCTGCCCAGAGCTCGCTGCAAGTTGCAATTGCGTGCAACAGCACGACGACCGGCGCGTCGCGAGGCCCGACGTCGCGCCACGAGGTGATTGCCAATTGAGCGTTCATCGGTGTGCGGCGACGTGCCACCGCGCGACGCCGATGCCCGCATACCAATTCGGCAGCGGCTTGTAGTACTGGACTTCGAAGCGGGCGCCGGCGGCCGCGCCGTGCGCGATGAGCCAGTTGCGGATTTCTTCGGCGCCGTTGCCGGCCTCGTTCACGTGCTCGGTCGCGTAGCGTGTGAGCTGCTCATCGTCGTTCGCGCCGAGCAGGCGGAGGAATTCACGGTCGAAGGTTTCGTTGACGAGCCCCATGCGGGGCGTCGCGACGTCATGGCTGATCCCGCCGGTTCCAAGAATCGCGACGCGCGTCGGCCGCGGATAGGTGCGGACCGCATGCCCGAGCATTCGCCCCCATTGCAAGCAGCGCTTCATGGTCGGCAGCGGCGGCTGTACGCAGTTCACGAGGATCGGCACCACTGCAACCTGGCGTGAGAGTCCCGCCAGTACGAGCGGGGTGAGCACGCCGTGATCGAGCGTGAGCTGCATCGAGAACGACGGATCGAAGCCGGCCTGCAATGCCTCGCCGAGCAGATGCGCACCGAGACCGGTATCGCCCGCCAAGGTGTGACGGTCGACTTTCAGCCAGTGCTCGGCAGGCGACTGATAACTCTCGGCGGCGCCGATGCAGAACGCGGGGAAGTTGTCGAGGAAGAAGTTGTGCAGATGATCGTCGGCGATCACGACGACGGCGTCCGGCCGGGTTCGTGCGATCTCGGCGCCGAGCTTGCGGAACTCCTCGTAGACGGCCGTGCGATCCTGCTCGCTGATTGCGTCCGGGAAATTCAGCATCACCGGCGTATGGCTGGCGGCGAACACTCCGACGAGCTCAGCCACTTTCCGCCTCCGCCGCGATGGCACGGAGCGAGGCGAGGAACGTCGCTTCCGAAATGCGCAGACCCAGGCAGTGGGCGCGCAACAGATAGGGATTGGCGCCGGCGAGATACAGCGCGCCGATTTCGTTGTCGCGCACCAGCGCCTTCACTGCAGGTGGCAGCGGCATCGCGCTCATGTAGGCGTCGGGATCGCGCTGATACTGCTCCAGATGTCCCGGCTTGTGATGCACATCGAACAGGATGCGATTGATCCAGTACGCCTGTGGAGTGGGCATGTCGAGTTGCCAGTTGCGCGGCATGGTTTTCCTCAGCGTGCGGCGACGCGGTCCGCCAGCCACGTCACGATCGTCGGCAACGTCTGCGGCGTGATGCCCATGTGGCCGCCCGGGAACAGTCGCACCGACTTCGGGCTGCCGTGCTCGATCAGCAGATGCACGTCAGCGATCGGACATTGCTTGTCCTCCTTGCCGTTCACGAGCAGCAGCGGCGCGCACGGGCGATCGAGGATGCCCTGCTTCAGCAATGACAGACGCTCGAAGAATTCGATGTACTCGGCATCGTTGCTCGCACCGAGCATGCGCGAGCGAGTCTCGACCAGCTCCATCAGGTAGCTGTCGGGAAAGCGCGAGGCTTCGACCCAGTCGCGTTGATACATGTAGTGCGCGCCGCCGCCCCAGTTCACGGCACCGGCGATGCATTCCGGATGCAGGTGCGCGAGACGCGTCGCCCAGTAACCGCCGAACGAGCGACCGAGGCAGCCAACACGCGACGCGTCGAGATCCGCCTGTGCCGCAGCCCAGTCGAACATCGCGACGAACTGACGATCCGCGTCCACGACGCCTTTGACCGGGGATTCGCCGGTGCCGGCGTTGTCCATCGCTATCGTCGCCAGACCGCGTGCGAGGAATGCGTCGCTCATCACGGTCATCTGTTCTTTCCAGGCGTCCACGCCGCCCCACATGACGACGACGCGCGGTCGCGCGACGCCGGGTGGCCGCCGCAGCAGGCCGATCACTTCACGGCCTTCGCCTGCACGTCCTGCGAACGGAACTGCGATGCGTTCGATCGGCGGTTTCCAGAAGCGTGCGGCGGCGAGATAAGTTTCGCGCTCAGCCACAGCGCAGCGCTCTTTTGCAGGATGGTTAGGGCAGGGGAAGCGGCCCATGAAGTACAGACCGCTCGCTCGGGAGTACAGCGCAGCCGCATCCTGATTACGGCCTTCGCGCTCGGCACGGGTGGCTGCGTCGCGCACTTGATCTGCGGCGCCACCCCACGCGCGGGTCCACGACTGCGCGTCGAGACCTTCGAGCGTTTCGATCAAGCGCGAGCCTTCGTCGGCGGCGATGTTGTTCATCGGATGCACGCGCGCGGCAAGGCGCGCCTGCATCCATTGCTTTGCTTCGGGCAGCGTCTTGGGCCGGCCCTGGATCGGTTCTGCGCTCACCGGTCCATGCTAGCGTCCGCGCCGAGTGCGAATGCTCCGCGCCTGCGCCCAAACTTGCCTGCGCTTGCGCCAAGCCCGCTGCCGCGTTGACGGCGAGGCCGCAGGGCCGGCACAAGGGAGCGTGGCTCCCCGATCCATCCTCATCGTCGGCGGCGGAATCGCCGGGATGTCCGCGGCAATTCTGCTCGCGCGCAGCGGCGCGCGCGTCGACCTGATCGATCTCGACGCGCAATGGAAGGTCGCCGGCGCGGGTATCACGATCACCGGCCCGACGCTGCGCGCCATGCAGACGCTTGGCATCCTCGATGAAATCCGCGCGCTGGGCTACACCGGTAACGGGATCCGGGTGTGCCGGACCGATGGCTCCGTGATCGCCGAGCTGGCGACGCCGGCGCCGAAGGGCACGGACATCGAGGGTAGCGGCGGCATCATGCGCCCCGTTCTGCATCGCATTCTGTCGCAGCAAGTTCTAGCTCGTGGAACCAACGTGACGCTCGGCGTCACCGTGGAGTCGCTGCGGCAGGATCAGAACCAGGTGCAGGTGCAGCTCAGCGATGGAGTGCAGGGCAGCTACGATCTGGTGATCGGTGCTGACGGCTTGCACTCGCGCGTACGAAAGTTGCTGCTGGCCGATGCGCCGACACCTGAGTACACGGGGCAGTGTATCTGGCGAGTCGCAGTGCCAAGACCGGCCGACATCGATCGACGACACTTTTTCCTCGGCGGCCCGGTCAAGGTCGGGCTCAGTCCGGTGTCCAAGGACGAGATGTATCTGTTCCTGCTCGAAACACGCGGCGCACCGGGTTGGATGACTGATGAGCGCGCCCATGTGGAGCTGGCGCAATTGCTCGAGGGATATGGCGGTGTGCTGCGAGATATTCGCAGCGGTCTGAATGGATCGGCGCGCATTGTCTTCCGACCGCTCGAAGCGTTCTTTCTGCCCGCGCCGTGGCACCGGGGAAATGTCGTGCTGATCGGCGACGCCGCGCATCCGACGAGTCCGCAACTGGCATCCGGCGCTGGTATGGCAATAGAAGATGCGATCGTGCTCGCCGAAGAGCTGCAGCGTGCGCCCGGCGTGGCACAAGCATGTAACGCTTTCATGGGGCGGCGCTACGAACGCTGCAGATTGGTCGTCGAGAACTCGCTGGAGATCGGGCGTCGTGAGCAGCGCGGCGATTCGGTCGAGTCGCAGACTACCCTCGTCGAACAGTCGCTGCGCGCGCTCGCTGAGCCGATCTGATCTATGCCTGAAGCAAGCAATCCCGTCGTCGTGTGCGTTGCGCCCAATGGCGCGAGACGCGGCAAGGCCGATCACGCGCGCATTCCATTGACGGCTGCGGAGCTCGCGGCGGAGGCGGAAGCCATTGCTGACGCCGGAGCACACGCGTTGCACTTGCATGTGCGAGATGCGCAGGGCAAGCACAGTCTCGATCCGGCGATCTATCGGCAGGCGCTCGATGCCATTCAGGCCAGAGTGGGCGAGCGACTCGTCGTGCAAGTCACTACGGAGAGCGTGGGAATCTACTCGCCGGAACAGCAGATGGCGGTGATTCGTGAGCTTGTCCCGGCGTGTGCGTCGGTGGCAATCCGGGAGTTGATACGTGCGCCGATGCATGAAGCGAGTGCCGCGGAGTTCTTTGCGTGGGCGCGGAAGGCGGGGGTTGGACTGCAATTCATCGTGTATGACGCAGCCGAGGTCGTGCGGCTCGTGAAGTTGCAGGAGAGCGGCGCCGTGCCGGTCGACAAGCCGCACGCGTTGTTCGTGCTCGGGCGCAAGGATGGAATGTCGACTCCGCAGGACTTGTTGCCTTTCGTGAGCGCGTGGCCGACAGATTGGCCGTGGACGGTGTGTGCGTTCGGAAGAACGGAGGCGTTGTGTCTGGCCGCAGCCGTGGCGTTGGGCGGGCACGTGAGAGTGGGGTTCGAGAACAATCTGCTCGCACCGGATGGAAGGCCAGCGCGGGACAATGCGGCTGCAGTCGCGAATGCATTGCAGCTGATCGCGTGTACCGGGCGGACCACGGCGACATCAAGTCAAGCGCGAACACTCTATCGCGGCCAGTAGGCCCGACCTACAGCGCCGCCACCACCGCCACCTTGCCACTCCCGTCCTTGCGCCACTGCCGCGGCGACACGCCAAATCTGTGCTTGAACGTGCGGCTGAAGTGACACAGGTCGCTGAACCCCCAGCTGTACGCAATCGCGCCGACCGGCCGGCCGCGCAGCGACGGTGCGCTCAAGTCGCGACGACAGCGTTCCAGTCGCTCCGACCACACCCAGCGCATCAGCGACATCGAACCCGGCTCGAATAGCTCGTACACGCGGCGCACCGACAGTCCGACGCCGGTCGCGATCATGCCCGCGTCGAGCTTCGGATCGCGTAGATGCTCGCGCGCGAATTGCTGGATGCGTTGCTGGTGAATCAACGTGAGCCGCGAACGTGCCTCGCCGCTGCCGACGTCCGCACGATCGAGAGCGGTCGTCAGCATGTGGGGCAGGGCGTCCGCGAGGGAATCTGCCGTGCAATCGTCGAGCTCGGGTGCGAGGCTGAACATCTGGTCCATCATGCTGGCGAAGATGAGCCCCGGGCCGCTGCGCAGCTCGATCGGACGCGCTGTGATGTCGTCGAGGTGTGGGAGCACCGCACGGACGCTGTCGGCCTGCAGGTAGATCGAATGCACGCGGATCGCGGAGGTTTCGATGCTGAACGGCTGTGACGGGTCGAGCACGAACATCTGGCCGGCGTCGATCGTGCTGCTGCGACCGGACTGCGATACGACGGCGGAGCCTTGCTTGTGGGCGGAAATGATGAGCCGGCCGGGCTCGTGGTCCTGCGCGGGCCTGGAAAAGGTGCGGTGCGGCGAGAATTCGAGCTCGGCGAACCGCAGGCGCCGGCCGCAATAGGCGGTGACACGGGCGCTGAGGGGCTCGTCGGAGATCGGCTCGACCGCCAGCCCGAGCGCGAATCGCCGCTCCATTTCACGGTGAAAATGCCGGCCGCGCGCGAGCGGCGGCACGTTGTCCGTAGAGAAGGTCTCTATGCGCACGCGTACCCCCACAGGAATGGACAAATTGCGCCGCTATCCCTCTACAACAACGTGCCGCAGGCGCCACTGTCGACAATTTTTGCCGCCGGACAGAGCAAGTCGGCAGGCGCCACTTCTCTACCATCGGTCCGATGCAAGCCAATCGCCGGCAGTTCATCGCGATGGGAGCCGCCGCCGCGGCCTGCTCCGCGTTCGGCGCCGGCTCGCGCACGATCATCGACGTGCATCACCACCTGTTCCCGCCCTCGCTCGCCGATTACCTGCGCGGCAAGCTGCCGGAGTTCGCGCTGCCGGGTGCGGAGCGCTCGCTCGCGGAGATGGACGCGGGTGGCACAGCCAGCGCCGTCATCTCCTATCCAGCTTCCGAAACGCTCGGCCTGCCGCAGGACACGCTCGCGCCGATGATCCGCAAGGCGAACGACTTCGCGATGTCGCTGGTCGGCCAGCATCGGGGCCGTTATGGCCTGTTCGCGTCGCTGCCGCTGCCGCACATCGATGCCAGTCTGCAAGAGATCGCGCACGTCTTCGATCAGCTGCACGTGGACGGCGTGCTGCTCAACACGAGCTATCAGAGCCGCTGGCTCGGCGATCCGTACTTCGCGCCCGTGCTGGAAGAGCTGAATCGTCGCAAGGCGGTGGCCTATACGCATCCCGGTCCGGTCGATTGCTGTCGCAACATGGTGCCGGGCGTGCACGATTCGATAATCGAATTCGAAAGCGATACGGCACGCACGATTGCGAGCCTGCTGTTCTCGGGCGCGGCAGAGCGCTGGCCGAGCATCCGCTTCATCTTCTCGCACGCGGGCGGCACGATGCCGGCGCTGATCGAGCGCTTTCGCAACGCGAAGCGGTTGAATCCCAAGCTCGCCGAGACGATGCCGCGCGGTGCCGATAGCTATGTACAAGCGTTCCACTACGATACTGCGCAGGCCGCGAACCCGATGGCACTTGGATCGTTGCTGAAACTCGTGCCGGTGAGCCAGGTGATGTTCGGCACGGATTTCCCGCACCGAAAGACGGCTGAGCAGATCGAAGCGCTGAGCGCGATGCAGCTGGGCGCGCCGGCGCTCGACGCGATCTTTCGAAATAACGCCCGGCAGCTCGTGCCGCGGCTGGCTGCCGTATGAGCGGCATGCCGCTGACCTGGCGCGAGAAGTTGAGCTACGGCGGCGGCTCGGTCGCGTCCAATCTTTCATGGAACATGGTCGCGGGGTTCCTGATCGTGTACTACACGGACGTGGCGCTGCTGCCAGCCGCGGCAGTCGGAACGCTCGTTCTCGTCACGCGCATCATCGATGCGGCTTTCGATCCTGTCGTCGGAGTCATCGTCGATCGCACGCGCAGTCGGTTCGGCAAGGTACGACCGTATCTGTTGTTCGCGCCGATCCCGTTCGCGATCCTGTGCGTGCTGACGTTCCTCGTGCCGGATGCGTCGCAGACGACGAAGTTGATCTACGCGTGCGTCACGTTCGGGCTGCTCGGTCTGGCCTATTCGTTCCTGTACGTGCCGTATGGGGCTTTGCAGCCAACGCTCACTAACGAGCCGCGGGCGCAACTGCAGCTGAGCGGCATTCGTGCAATGGGGACGTCGGTTGCGTCGATCATCGTTTATGCACTGGTGCTCCCGACCGTCGCATGGTTTGCCGCGCGCACAGGCAGTAATGGCTACGGCGGGGCCGCGACGGTGTTCGCGATCGCGACCGCACTCTTGTATTGGAACGTGTTCGTGAGCTGCCCCGAGCGCATCACCGTCGCGCAGACGGCTGCCGCCTCCAGCAGCATTGGCAAGAGCTTGCGCGAGCTGATGCACAACAAGATCTGGATCATCGCGATAGTGTTCGAAGTGCTGATCTTCATCAGGCTCGGGCTGATGGTGCCGGCGATGGCGTTCTACTCGCGGGAGGTCCTGCATCAGCCGGGGTTGACGTCGATCCTGCTGCCGTTGATGTCGGTATCGATTCTGACCGGCGGCATCCTGGCGCCGTGGTATCTCGCCCGCATGCGCAAGCGCCGCGGCGTGATCGCGGCATTGTGCTTCTCGAGCGTGTTCTTCGCGCTGATGCCATTCCTGAGCGGCTCGCTGCCGTTGCTGCTCGCTGCATTCTTCCTCTCGATGGTGAGCCAGGGTGTGCAGGCAACGACGATCTTCACGATGATCACGGAGGCGGTCGAGCTGCAGCAGCGCAAATTCGGCACCCGTAGCGAAGGGCTCATCTCTTCCAGTACGTCGTTCACTCAGAAGGTCGGCTTCGCAATCGGCAGCTCGCTCGTCGCTTACACGCTGGCGTTCGCAGGCTATGACCCGAAGGTGCAGCACGAAGCAGTTGGCGTTGCGATCACCTGGCTGATTTCGGCCGGCCCGATTCTCGTTGCGGTGCTGCAGATCGCGTGCATCGCGTTCTATGACCTGGATGACAGCGCAGTGGGCAAGACAAGTGTGGCGACGGCGGCAGCGGCCCAGGAGGCTCGCGCATGATGGTGGACAAGCTCATTGAGGCAGACAGCCTGAAGGCGACGCCGGCGGGATTCAGTATCGGCGTGAGATTGCCGTGGTATCGCACGGTGCCGCTGTCGACGGTCGAGCTCGTCAGCTTGAAGGTCGACGAGCGCTCGATTCCTGCGAACAGCATCCGCTTCGCGATCAACGGCGGCGAGTGGCGCTTGCAACAGTTGCCCGACCTGATCGATCAGCAGTGGTTCGTCATCGATACCGCAGAGCTGCGGGTTGTCGACGATCGCCTGGATCGCGGCTCCGAGCACGAAGTGGAAGTCGTGCTGGCGGTGTATCCACCATACATCAAAGGACTACGCCGGCTGCTGCGCTGGTCGCGACGCATGAAGGTGAATTGAGATGACCGGCGCCAAGCACGACATCCGCCTCGGCACGACGATCTACAGTCTGACCAACGAGTATCACTCGCGTCGCTACTCGTTCGAGGAGCTGGTCCAGAAAGTCGCCGACCTCGGCATCGGCCCCGGCCTCGAAGTCGTCGGATTCCAGAGCTTTCGCGAGTTCCCGAATATCAGCGATGCGACCGCGGCACGGTTCCGCGAGCTGGTCGCAAAGACCGGGCTGGTGCCGACCTGTCTCGGCATCAACGCCGATGTCTATCGCGATCGGCGCCGCGAGATGACGGCGGACGAGTCGGTCGCGTATCACCGCGTGCAGCTGGAGGCGGCCGCGAAGCTCGGATTCCCCGTTGCGCGCTATCAGTGGCTCGCTGGCCCGGAAGTGATCCGCAGACTGGCACCCGATGCGGAGCGCCTTGGCGTCAAGCTCGGCCTGGAAATCCACGCCCCGCAGCACGTCCAGCACCCCGACGTGCTCGCGTACCGCGAGATGTACGCGAAGGTCGGCTCGCCGTATCTCGGCTTCATTCCGGACTTCGGCGCTTCCGCGAGCGCGATTCCAGAAGCGTATTTCCGCTATTTCCGCTGGCGCGGCATTGGCGACGCTGCGATCGAGCTGGCCGTGAACATGTGGAACGAAGAAGGCGACATGTTCGCGCGCCGCAAACGTTTCCAGGAGACCGGCGCCGAGCGTGGCTGGGACCCGGTGTGGGTCGCCGAGCTGTCGATCGTGTTCGGACTGTTCAGCCGCCAGCCGCCGCGTGGGTGGCTGGAAATCATGCCGCAGGTCGTGCACGTGCACGGCAAGTTCTACGGCGTCGGCGCGGACGGCCGCGACGCTGCGATTCCCTACGACGAGATCCTGCCGGTGTTCGTCGAGGGCGGCTACCGCGGCTACATCTCGAGCGAATGGGAAGGGCACCAGGTCAGCGACGAGGATGGCTTCGAGCACATCGTGAAGCATCATGCACTGGAGCGGCGGATTCTCGCACGGACCGCCTGAGCGTCATGAATCGCCGCACACTGCTGCAGATCCTTGCGCTGGCTGCCAGTGGCGCGCTGCATGCGAAACCATCTGCCTCCAAGCTCGACGAAACACAGCAGCAGATGGTCGCGGAGCTCGCCGAACTGATCCTGCCGCGCACCGACACACCAGGAGCGATCGATGCCGGCGTACCCGCATTCGTCGACCACATCGTCAGCGATTGGTACTCGGTACGAGAGCGCGCGATATTCATCGAAGGCTTGCGCGCAATCGACGTGTTCTGTCGCAGCAATTTCAGGCGCAGCTTCAGTGCTGCGGATACCGCACAGCGCATCGCGGCGCTCCGCTCGCTCGAACAGCGAGCGGCCAGCTACGCTCCGCCGCCCGGCACTTCGGTTTTCGGCAAGCCCGACGAGCGCTCGCCGTTCTTCTTCAA